>Ga0209749_1000758_pt1 | contig 37923 bp, 31 predicted proteins | sample EPASupsiteSAE347_FD_187267 | JGI IMG/M metagenome (GOLD analysis project Ga0209749, IMG submission 187267) | Bioremediated contaminated groundwater from EPA Superfund site, New Mexico - Sample SAE3-47 (SPAdes) (version 2) | ecosystem: Environmental > Aquatic > Deep subsurface > Groundwater >...
TTTCCGTGCGGGTTCCTGGGTTCGGGGCGACACTCGGTGGCTTCGATACAGGGGAACGAGTCCGGCTTATGAGGCATGGAATGCGGCGGAACTGCTTTCAGGCGCTCTGGCGCAGCGCGCAGGAAAAGATGCGGCGCTCGATCCCGAACGCTTCGCGCGCAAAACGATTTTTGTCGGCTTGAGCGCGCCCGGCTTGCTGGACCGCATGCCGACACCCGTCGATCCGGCCATGCCGGGAGCGGAAATCCATGCGACTTTCCTCGACAACTATCTTTCGGGCGATTTCCTGAACGCTCCTGAACCATGGATGGAGCTGGCGTTTGCCGCATTGGCGGCGCTTGCCGCGGCCGTGGCTCTTCTTCCCGCCAAAAAGCCGGCCTTGCAGGTTTGCGGCGCGGTGGCCGCCCTGGCCGTATCCCCCGCCCTCGCGCTCCTTCTCTATCCTTCGGGTTTTTTGTTCCCGGTCGCCGCTACTAGCGTGGCTGCGGTGGTTTCGCTCGCGACCGGCCTGGGCCTGGCGTATGCCGCCGAAGGAAAGCAAAAAGCTTTCATAAAGGGAGCTTTCGGCCAATATCTCGCCCCGGAAGTCATCGAAACTCTCCTCAAGAATCCCGCTTCGCTGAGACTGGGAGGAGACCGTAGGACTCTCACCGTCCTCTTTTCCGATGTACAGGGATTTACCGCCCTTTCGGAACGCATCGAACCCGAAACGCTGACCGCATTCATGAACGAATACCTCGGCATCGTCACGAAAGCGGTGCTCGACGAAGGCGGGACGATCGACAAGTACATCGGCGACGCCGTGATGGCGTTCTGGAACGCTCCGACGGAGCAGGCCGATCATGCCATCAGAGCCGTGCGGGCAGCGGTTGCAGCCCAGAAAGCCCTCGCCTGCGCCACCCCCGACCTGGAGAGACTCTGCGGAACGAAGCCGGTTACGCGGATGGGGCTGCATACGGGCGAGGCGATCGCCGGAAACATGGGTTCCGATTTCCGCTTCGGCTATACGGCGCTGGGCGATGCGGTAAACCTCGCGTCCCGTCTGGAAGGAGCGAACAAACCGCTCGGGACGAGGATTCTTGCGTCCCGGGCGACGGTTCAGGCAGCCGGGCTGGGGGAATACCGCAAAGCCGCCGATGGCGCGAGTACTGCCGGTGCCGCGGCCGAAAAGCCCGAAGCGCGCCGGCTTGGTTTCCTCAAAGTTCTTGGACGCGAGGCCCCCGTCGAAGTCTGGGAAATCCGGTTCGACGGCAACGCCGGACCCTTGTCCGCGGTCCAATGGGACGGGATACGCGTGCTTGACAGCAAATAGGGGCGTCGACGCGCCGCTTCCCCGAATGCTACATTCCACGCATGTATCACGGCGAATTCGAGACATCGGGCGGCATACCCGCCAAAGTCGATCCGCGCTACGTCCCGATTCCCGATGAATGGAAAGAGCGATTGCGCGCGTACCGCTGGAACCTCATCCGGACCGAACCGATGTCACCCGCCCTCAATCAGTCCCTCGAACAGGTTCTGGCCGATCGGGTGGGCGCAGGCGAGCGCAATCCGACTATCCGGTTCTGGGCCTGGGATCGGCCCTGCGTGGTCCTCGGCCGCTTCCAGTCGGTCCGCAACGAAGTGGATCCCGATGCGGCGAAGCGCGAGGGCGTCAGCCTGGTCCGCCGCATCACGGGTGGCGGAGCCATGTTCATCGAACCCGAGGGCGCAATCACCTATTCGATCTATGCGCCTCTCGACCTCGTGGCGGATCTCGAGCTCCTCGAATCGTACCGGTTTTTTGATTCCTGGGTTGTTGAAGCCTTGCGAAGCCTGGATGTCGAAGCCTGGTACCAGCCTGTGAACGATATAATGTCTTCGGGCGGCAAGATCGGCGGCGCCGCGCAGGCTCGTCGCGGTCCGGCCGTCCTGCATCACACGACGATGGCCTACGACATGAATATGCCGAGGATGCTTTCGGTGCTTCGCATAGGCAAGGAAAAAATGTCCGACAGGGGCGTGGCTTCGACGGGAAAGCGCGTCGGCCCGTTGCGTATCCAGACCGAACTCCCCCGCGCCGCAATCATCGAACGCTTTATAGAAACCTTCGGGACTTGGTGCGATCTCCATGTCGATCGGCTTTCGCCGGAGGAGAGGGAATCAGGCGAGCAGCTGGCCGCGTCCAAATTCGCTTCGGACGAATGGACCTTCGCGCTGCCCTGAGGTTTTTTAAAAAGTCGGAAGACTTTTGAAAAAGCTACCAAAACTTGCGGCATTTGCCCACGGTTTTTGTAGAAACCGGAGCAAATGCGAGCCGATTTCAAAAGTAACCGACTTTTTAAATCGGCTCGCCTGCCTTTGGATTCCAGAAGCCTTCATGCACTTCCCGGGCTCCGGGCGACGGGATCGGGCCCAGTACCTCGATATGCCGCTGCCCTCTGCCAAGAACTTCGCGGCAGGGCAGGCTCATGGTGGGGTTTTCGGGGTCGTCGCCCGTCAGTTCGAGGAGTTCGCGCTCGGACAAGGCGTAGACAAGCCTGCCTATGCCCGACCAGTACAGGGCTCCCGAACACATGGCGCAAGGTTCCGCGCTCGAATACAACGTGCAGTGCGCGAGGAATTCGGGAGAATGGCGGGGACTCGCCGCGCGTATGAGGTTCGTCTCCGCGTGCCCCGTGACGTCGCCCTCGGCGGGCACGGAATTGTGCGCTTCGAGAAGAATATTGCCTTCCGCGTCCGCGAGCACCGCGCCGAAGGGGTGCATTCCTTCGGCGCGGGAGCGTGCAGCGGCCCGGATCGCCTCGCCGAGCAGCTCCCTGTCCCTTTCGGTCAGCATATTGTGCCTCCCTGGCAATTTGTCACATTACCTGCCCGGAAATTGAAAAGCATCCGGGCGTCCGCGTCAACGGAAGGCGTCAAAGGAAAAAAGAAAGCGCGAAGATCGCCGCAGCTGCGGTCGCCAGGCTGACGTCGCCCAGGCCGATGGACGGCTCGGGCAAGGTTCTTTCCGGATCGTAGCCACGGAGTTCCATGGCATGCGCGGCGGCGAGGGCATCCTTGATCGAGCCGAACAGAAAGCGTTCGAGTATGGCCAGGAGTGCGACCGGCCGGACTGATCCGGACCCGTAGCCCCGTACTGCGGCGGCTTCGCGGGTCCGGCGGTATCGTTCGAACGCGCGGGGCAGAAAGGCGAGAGTCATACCGAGAAGCATGCCCGGGTCGGAAGCCGGGCCGCCGCGACGCGCGGGCGGGATAAAGCGCCTTGCTGTCCGGGTGGCTGAGTCACCGAGTTCGGAGGCCTTGGTCGATGAAAAGTAGGCGCTTCCGAGGAAGAAAACGGCGAGAAGGCGCAGCCCATATAGAAGGGACTCGTCGAGCGTTTCGATCGCGAAGAGCCGGCCGCCTCCGGCCCGAGCGCCGGTATCGGAGGGCAGCAAGCCTCGCGCAAGTGCGGCCGCCAGGGCCAGCAGAAGCACCGATCGCGCTCCCCGCCACGCTCCATTCATGCGTGCCCCGAATAAAGGCGGCAGCAAAGCCGCGGCTGCAGTCAAAATGGACAGGGGAAGAAGCGGCAGGCGCATCGCGGCCATCGCGAAGAAAGCCAGAGCGAGCGCTTTCGCCGCCGCGGACAGAGTCCGCAAGGGCCCCTCGCCCGGTTCATAGGAAAAAGGGTTCACCGCGCGTCTCCGGATGCGGGACTCGATTCGGGTGGCGGGCTCGATCCGGCCGCCGGTACGAGGCTTGACCAGAGGGCCTGCGCATATGGGTCGGCCAGCCCATGCGGCAGATACAGCCCGGGGTCGGGATCGTCGGGTTTTCCGTCGTAGACGATCCGGCCTTTGTCCATTATTGCGAGCCTGTCGGCCAGGTGGACCGTTTTTTCCAGTTCATGCGTCAGGATGATCAGGGTCTTGCCTGCGGTTTTCAGGTCGGCGAAAAGCCGCAGGATATCCCGAACCGATTCCAGGTCCAGATTGGCGAAAGGCTCGTCGAGAATGAGACATTCCGGGCGCATGGCGAGCACGGCCGCGACGGCGAGACGGCGTTTTTCTCCGCCGGAGAGAGTTTCCGGCCTGCGGTCTTTCATTCCTTCGAGACGGGCGATCGCCAGGGATTCATCGACGCGAAAACTGATTTCTCTGCGGTCCAGACGCAGGTTGGCGGGACCGAACGCGAGATCTTCGGCCACGGTCTGGCCGAGAATCTGGGATTCGGTGTCCTGGAAGACGAAACCGACGGCCCTGCGGACTTCGCGCAGACATTCGCCGACCGGTCTGCCGCGATACAGGACTCGCCCCGAGCTAGGCGTCGACAGGCCGACAAAATGCCGCACGAGGAGGGTTTTTCCGGAACCGTTCCTCCCGGCGAGAAGCAGAAATTCGCCTTCGTGTACGGCGAGATCGACGCCCACCAAGCCTTCCTTTCCGTCGGGAAAACGATGGGTGAGCGTTTCGGCACGCAGGATTTCGGCATGCGAAATTTCGACATGGGCGCGATCAGACATCGGCGCCTCTGCCCGAAAGTCCTTCGATGCCTCCGCGGATTCTCTGGGCGAGAGGGACAACCAGTGCGAGTTTCAAAGCATCCCCGATCAGGAAGGGAAGGAGTCCCGCGGTCAGAGCGCGTTTCCAGTCCGCTCCGATGGCGGTTTTAAGCCATGGTACGCCGACGAGGTAGACGACGGCCATGCCTGCAAATCCTGCCGCCAGGTCTTTCGGCCAGGCATGCCTGGCATGTTTTTTCCCCGCACGGGAGATCAAACCCACGATTATCGAGGCGGGGAGATACCCCACAAGGTATCCGCCCGTCGGGCCCGCGAATTTCGCCAATCCGCCGCTTCCGCCCGCGAATACGGGGAGTCCGATCGCTCCCAGCACGAGATAGAGCGCAACCGCGAGGAGCCCCCACCAGGGTCCCAGGACAAGCGCTGCGAGGATTATGAACATGTTCTGGAGGACTATGGGCACCGGGCTTAGGGGAAGCGGCACGGCGATATACGCCCCGACCGAGATGAGCGCGGCGAACAGGCATGCGAGCAGTGCCGGGCCGAGCGGGAAGGGGGGCTTGTCCATGGTGCGCCACGCTAACACCCGTCGGGATTCAGGGTCAAGACAATCGACGGTGGAGGCATGCTATAGTCGTCAAGTGGCCGGCAACTCTTCCCCCTCCGTGCGCTTCGGCGCGGTTCTCGTTTCGATCCGGGTCTACGACGATATCGCGGCCGTGCCTTTGGGCGCGGCATGCATCGCGGCGGCCATCGAGGCATCGCCGCAACTCGCCGGACGGGTTTCGGTGAAAATCGTCGAGGCAGGTCCCGGCGAGCCTGCCTCTGTCCTGGCCCGCAGGATCATGGCGAGCGATCCGGATGCGGTCGGTTTTTCCCTGTATTGCTGGAATCGCATTCTTGCCGAAAAGACCGCGACGATCCTGCGGCGGACCGCTCCCGACCTGATCCTGTTCGCGGGAGGGCCCGAAGCCGAGGCTCTTTTCCGGGACGATCGAAGCGGCCGAAGCGGCCAAAGCGTCGGGACGAATCTTTTCGATGCGGTGTTCCGCGGTGAGGGCGAGGACTCGGTTACTTCCTGGCTGTGCGAACTTCTGGGCGGACGCGCTGTCCGGGAAATTCCGGTGAGCCGCGGATTGCCTGCGGCCGAAACGCTTCCCTCGCCCTGGCTGCTCGGTACGATTCACCCGGAGAAGGGAGGCTCGGCTGTCTGGGAATTGACGCGGGGCTGTCCCTATTCCTGCGCCTATTGCTACGAAGGGCGCGGTTCGCATGCGGTCAGAAGATTGCCCGATGCGCGGATCGACGCCGAACTCGAACTGTTCGCGCGTTCGGGAACGACGGAAGTGTTCGTCCTCGACCCGACATTCAATCTCGACAGAAAGCGCACCCTACGGCTGCTCGGGCTGTTCGGCGAGAAAGCGCCGGGCATCCGGTGGCAATTCGAGGTCAGGGCCGAGCTTCTGGATAGGGCGCAGGCGGCCGCCTTTGCGCGCCTCGACTGTTTCCTGCAGATAGGCCTGCAGAGTTCGGACCCCGAAGTGCTTTCGAGGGTAGGGCGGGGGATCGACAGGAAAGCTTTCGCGGAAAAGCTTTCGCTCCTCGACCGGGAAGGTGTCGTCTACGGCCTCGACCTCATCTATGGCCTGCCGGGAGACACTCTGGAAGGATTCCGCTTCAGCGTCGACTTCGCCTTGGGCCTCGGACCGAATCATCTCGATATATTCCCGCTCTCACTGCTTCCCGGCACCGAGGTGGCGGACAGGGCCGGTGACTGGGGCATCGACGCCAATCCCGAGCCCCCGTACATCGTGCGCGGTCAGCCGGGCTTCGGCCCGGAAGACATGCAGGCCGCATCGCGGCTCGCGGAAGCCTGCTCGCTTTTCTATTCGCGAGGCAGGGCCGTGCCCTGGTTCCGCGCCGCCCTGGCTCCGCTGAAAACACGCCCTTCCGCTTTCCTCGATGGAATGCCCGTTCGCCATGATACGGTCGGGCTTGCGCATGCCGCAATCGAATCGATCCAGACAGAGTACCTGGAATCCGCATATCGCGGTCGCGGGCTGGAAAGACTCCTGCCTGCCGTCCTCGACATGGTGCGCTTCAATGGCGCCTGGTCCCGCGCCTTCGCGGAAGGCACGTCGACCACCCTGGAACTTTCATATCCTGCGGAAGCCGTATCGAGCCCGGATATCCTCGATTTGCGCCGATTCGTCGCAGGAACGGCGCCGAAGCACGAAAAAATCCGTGTGGAAGCCTCCGCCGGTGGGCCCGTAGTGCATATCATGAGCGCAAAACGCAGAAAAAACGCATAATTATGCGCAATATCCGCTTGACGGGACAAGCGCGCCCGGGTAAAGTGCCCGTCACCATGAAGCGCGGCACTTTGAACATCATGAATTTCTTCTCCAATAATAACCGGAACTTCGCCGCGGCGAATCCGGAGCCGCGCGCATAGATTTACGTATCGTCAAACCAGGGACCGGTCCTCGATGGACCGGTCCTTTTTTTTATTTCCGGACCGGAGGCGCGTCGCGTTTGACCGGATCGGAGTGAAACCGAAGGAGGAAGATATGGCGGAAAGCGGTTCGATAGGCGCAAGGCTCGCGGCTTGGCAGGACGATCTCGATCCCGTGGCGCCTCAGGCGGGCTCGATGGGCGCGGGGGACGGGCTGAGCGGGCAAGGCGGGTTGAGCGCAACGGGTGGGCTGAGCGCAGCCCTGGAAGAAGAATACCTGTCGCGCTGGAGGAGTCCGGGGCTCGCCGCGGCCGTGCGGATCAGGACATCGCTCGTTTTCGCGCTGCAGGAATTCCTCGTGAAGCGCGGGTTGGCGAATATCGACCGAGTGTCGCTTTCACCCGTCACCGACCCCCTGTGTCACGGCGTCGAGCATGCGCCGGAAATCTCGTACCGGGGCGTTCCTTACCGGACGACGCATTCCATGATCTATTCGAAAATGCTCGCCTGCATGAACCCCGCTCTCGCCGGCGTCTATATCGATTCGCCCAACATCCGCCTCGAACTTCCCGAGCCCGCCGGAGTCCAGCGGGGCAAGTACCTCATCGATTTTTCCCAGATGGATATCGAAGTGCGCCGGCGCGAACCGCTTTCGGAGGCCGATTATTTCGGCGAGCCCGAACGATCCGCAGCGACCCTCGAGGCCGAGCGCGACCGCGCCCTCGATTTTTTCGAAGATATGATCGTCCATGCCGTTTCCGCGATCGCAAGAGACTCGGGCGACGCGCTCTCCGCGCTCGGCGTCGCGCTTGAAGTACCGGTCAAACCCTTTCCCCGCTTTTTCAAGGACGAAGATGCGGAAGGGGAAAAGGGTCTCGAAATGCGTCTGGGGAAGAAAGCGGGAACGCAATTTTTCTGGGTATTGGGATTGCTGCGCGAAAATTACGATCTCGTATACCCGTATCTCCGTGCCGACGGGTCAAAACCGGTCAGGGGTGAGATTCCGTCGCGCAGCGTATACAACTACGACCTCTGCGCCGCATCCCGCATGCTGGACGGAAAATTGGGCGACGCCTTCGAAGTCCTTTCCGGTGGTCTGCGCGAGTGGGTCTATCCGGCGATAGTGGAACGCCTGGTCGACAATGGGATCATCGCAGAAAAACCGCGCTTTACTGCCGGAGGACGGCTCGAGAATATGGAAGCCCTCGCAGGATATGGTCCCTTTCTGGCGGCGGCGCGCAGCCGCGGCAGCCGGGGCGAGTCCTTTTTCCCGCAGACTTTCGGCGGAGGCCTGGGCATCGAGCGCACGCTCTATGCGCTTCTCAGGGGACCCGTCGTGGAAAAGATCGAGGACGTTACTTTCTTCGGTAAAAACCCCGACTCGAGCGGCATTTTCCTTTTCTAGCCGCGCCCGGAGTGGCGCGGCTCCTTCTCCGTCCACGCCGGCGTACGGTGCAGGTACATGGCGCAGGTACATGGCGCAGGCACATGGCGCAGGCACATGGCGCAGGCACATGGCTCCGCGCGGCTTCACTCCCAGTCGAGAAGCTTTCGCTGGCCTTGCAGAGCCCGGATTCCGGTTGCGTCCTGGCTCACTTCCAGGGTGCCGCGGTACGTCCCGGCCTTGTCATAGAGCGCGTAATACTCGATCAGGATAAAGCGCTCGCCCATCTGGATCCAGAAACTCGCCTTGTCCCTTTCCTTGTTCCTGAAGGCATGAAGAATGCGGTTTACGGTGTCCACCGATTTTTGCGGGTGACAGTTCTGCACGGTCCTGCCGATGGCGGCGGGACTGCGCGGGAAAATGCGGTGCGGGTTGTCGGAGTAATACAGGACGCGGTCGTTCTCATCCACGATCGAAATGTCGACGGGCATTCGGTTCAGGGCGATGTTCAAGAGATCGAGCGCGACCTTGCCTTCGGCCATGTCGATCAGAGGCAGTATGGCGGATGCGGGTTTGGAAACGGCGGACATGGGAGCGACGGCCGCGACAGTCGCGACAGTCGCGACGGTTGCGATGAGTCCGGCATCGTAGACCGAGGACGGCTGCACCCAGGCAAAACCGATGGCGTCTTCACCTTTGCGTATCTCCGCCCAATCCCGGTCCGAAAGTCTTCGTACGGCTTCGGGGATGAGGATGCGCTCTTCCATGAATATCATCCGGCGTATTTTCCCCGCCAGAGGGCGGAGCGCCGCGCGGAAGGCTTTGGGGCCGCGTTCGAGCGATGCTCTGGTTTCCTTGAATTGTTCGCGGATTTCGTCATGCTTGCCCCACATGACCCTGGAAGGACCGGTAAAACCCAGTTTTTCGAGATAGGGGAAAAGCTGGTTTTCCTTGCGTGTGTAATGGACGAGTATGCGGGTCAGGTCTTCGAATGCGGCCGCCGTTTCGGTTCTGCGGTCGGCGCCCCAGAACCATGCGAGCGAAAGGGACATTACGCGCGAGATTCTGGCTTTGGCTTCGCGGTTTTCGGCGTTCATCGTATGAACGGGGTGACCGGGCATTTTTTCCTGTCGCTCACCCTTCGATAGCGCGCCCTGGAAAACCTGGACATGCACTTCGCAGAGCCTCTGGACTTCCTCGACCGGCATGCCGGCGTCGATGAGAGATTGTTCCATCGCCGCCACTTCCGCGGCGCTTACGCCGTCGATCAGGCGGGCGAAGTCGTGCTTTACTTCTTTGGCGCTTGCTCCGGCGTGAAGCCGGCCGATCAGTTCCTTCAGTTTTTCCTGTTTTGCGGGATCGGTGATCAGGTTTTCGCTCATATCCCCTCCCTTCACCACAAAGATAGGCAGAGTGGCGAGAAATGCCCGTAACAAGAGTTACGATTCTTGCAGGTTCGTTCTGACCACGCTCGAAGAGAAGCGTGATGTACTGAGCTACATAAAATACTCATCCTCGATGCACAGGCCATCGGTTTCTATAATCTCTGTGATCGCGGCATAGGGTATCTGGACAGCCAATAGGCGTTTTTCCCCGGCAGTATCGTAAGTGAGTCCGACGCGGTCTTGTAATAGGTCCTGGCGTCGGTAGCTGCGGATAGCGATATCGTATAATTTGAGATCGTCGATTGTCCGGTGTTCAGGATTTTAAGCGTGACTTCGCAGGTCTTGATACCACTCGCTGTCAGTTCATAGCTCGATAGGATCGATGCTTTGCCCGCGGGATACCAGGATGATGGATTTTGACAGGAGCTTGCCGCAATTGTGAGCGCAAAGCCGAGGAAAAACAATTTTCTGCGAATAATGTTAGCGCGCATTTTGTGTCTCCTTGATCCGGAAGTGGTGGGAATATCCAACCTCGAAGCTCGCAGGTAGAGTGAAATCGCTCAAGGGTTTTGAAATTCCGATGCGAAGAGTGCTGTCTTTTTCGCTGAAGAGTAGCGCTACGTTTCCGGAAAGCGAGTAATTAAGGCCGCCAGTCGTCGATAGAAAACCGAAGAGCGCGTTTTAATGAATGATTGATAAAATGTCCGTGTTATCCACCGTCCCGGATTGTCCAGGACGGTGGATTTACTATGGCGTTCCTGAAGTATAAGATTGTGTACGTGGAGCAAAAAAGGCTTAAGAATATTACTGCAGTTAATCAGTTCTTTTTAGGGAAAAGAACTATGCGTATGTTTCTTGTATTATCACCTATACAGTACAATCCAATTATTTTATTCATGGCAGTTCTTCCCCTGCTTTCCAGGATTTCGTTCATTTCTTCTATAGTTCCCATTTTTGCCCTGATTATGGCGACAGTGTATTCGATTTTTATGCTGTTAGCGCGGCGAAGGGTCGGCCGAGCATATTTTCTCGCTCTTGGCTGGATGGTCTTGTTGAATGTTCTGGATGTAGCGACTACGTGGGTAGGCGCGTCCTTTTCTGCCGAAGGTATTCATGCAGTTGAGCGAAATTCGGCTGTTCGAGCTTTGTTTCCTGAAGGTAGCGAAGTGCTGGGATTATCTGCCTTGAGTATGTTGAAAATTGCATTTTCTCTTTCCATATTGGAGCCGCTGTACACATTTGAAATGGAGATACTGAACAAGAAAAGACGGTTTAGCTTGCTGAGCCAAAAACAATGTCGCGCTGAACGAAAAGGCTTTAACACGTATATAGCACTCCATGTCGGACGCTGGAGAGAAAGTATCTTCGCCGGGCACGGAATATACATGGCAGAGTTCGACGATGCCTATCTCGACCATGCCGGGTCCGTCTTGCTTCGAAATATTGTCAGCGGAATTGTGATGCTGTCGATATGTTTCATTGGTATTTTATTAAATAATCTTTCGGTGTTGCTTTTTACTTCTGCCACTATGCTTGGTTATGTCTGGCTTATCGGGACGGTATGTACGCTAATCGTATATTGTCTGTTCGTCCAAGAGAAGCTAGTTGAGAAAATCTACGGAAGAATAATACGCAAATGAGCTGTATTTTAGGGAGATCGAAGTCAGGCGATATCCTAACACTGAGGAACTGAGAATATGTACGGAACTATTCGATTTGTAAACCTATCGGCACTTTCGAAGGATAGATAGAACTCCTATGGATTAAACCGGGGAGAAGTATTTTGTTCAAGGACCGCTTTCTGATTTGCTTTTTGTTTCTGGTTTTGCTTGCCCCTTGTGGTATAGGGGCAAGCGATTTTTATACACAGAGAACAGTAAAAAGCACGGCCGGAAACGTTCGGCTCGTGCTTGACACACGCTATACGGCCTTGCTCCTGGTATTGAATAAAACATTCCCCGATGACTTCCGCGTCGAAACGGTGGATATGCAGTCGTTGTTCAACTCATATAAAGACAAAGTAGCTGTTTCTACCGATTTTGAAATATATCTCCGTTCGCAGCAATCGCTTCGTTCTATGGTCGATGATGCGCTTACGGAGTGGCATTTTGAATTCGAATTTTCATCCCTGTCCAGCCTGTCCAATAGTATTATCACAGCAAAAACACGTGAACTACGAACGTTGTTGAAAATATTTGAGGCTGATAATCAAAGGGTCTTGGACTCGTTCGAGCAGGAGCTGATGGAAAGAGCCTGCCGCCTTTTTGAGACCATATTATCGAGACCGGAGTGGGAACGACTGCCAGCCTTTTCCGCACTTATGCCCGCTGCCGCGTATATCCTTCTGGGAAATAATATGCAAAGCGTCGAAGGTATGGCCGGGGGGATTCGCGAAGCGTCTTCTTCGAGGCTTACGGTGTGTATGGGCAGTACCCAAGGCGATGTTCTTGTATTTTTTCATGAACTCGCCCACGTACTGTATCGGCAGACTAGCACAACGGATAACCTGCTGCGGTCCTATACGACCTCTGCGTCTGAGGAATTTTCCAAGGATCTTGTCCTGTGCAATAAAAAATTTCCAAATATTGTCAGCTACGTAGGAAAAGATGCCAACAGCTTGATCCGCCATTGCATCGAGGCACCGTATACCGGATTCAACGAGTTCTTCGCTTATTCCATCAGTCACTATGTCGCGACAAGGTATTTTGCCGATATGCCGCATTCTCGGACGGCCATACCCGAATTTGCAGTTATTGACGATAAAGGACAGTTGCGCGCGCTTGCCGCCTTTTCGCAATGGCTTTCAGAGAATAATGCCTATGACGGAGTGACGGAGAATACGGCGGACGCGGCGTTCTGGTGGGATCTTTTTCAAAGCTATGTTGCATGCGTGAGTCATGACTTCGAGTATGCGCAGTCGCATGACATAGGAGTGTTCCGCTGAGATTGAAATTGGGCTGTCCGAGGCTTTCCGCATGCCGATTTCATCATTTTATCGCGCCCGATGCCGTCGAAGTGTTGTGGCGCAGCGGTGCGAAGGTTTCCACTACGCTGGTTCCACCGGGACGATACGATTATCCCTTTATGGAACCGGGATATTATCGAATGGGGGATATGTACTGCACGCTTGTCCGCAAGGATGATGGGCAGTACACAATAGCCGACGACAACGGCAACGAGTATCTATTGCTCCCCTTATCGAAAGAAAGTGTTGAGATTCTTTGCGATCAGACTTCCGCATTTTGGGAGGTGATCATCGAGATCGGCAAGAGTGGGGCGATTCGCCTGCGCAAATTTTAGCCCAGCTTTTCGCGCTGATGAGCCAGGATCGCCCGGCCGGGCCTATTCGGTCTGGTCCTTTTCCGACACCATGCCCGGCGTCAGACCGTAGCTTTCCGCCTCCGCATTGCCCTGAGGCTCAATGTGTACAAGGATATCATATACTTCGGGCATTTTTTCCTTGATCGCCGCTTCGACCCGCATGGCGATGCCGTGCGCCTCGGAAACACTCAACTGGGGCGGCACTTCGATGTCCAGATCCGCCATGAGCATCGATCCCATCCGCCTGATGCGGACACGGTGGGGATTTCCCGCTTCCGGAACCGAAGCCACCGCCGCGAAAAGCGCATCATAGGGGCCGTGGTCCTTGGTGCCGTCCATGAGTTCCGTGTTCGCTTCCAGGAAAATGCCGATCGCATTCCTGATGATCCAGAGCGATACGAGGAGAGCGAGCACGCGGTCGAGAATCGGCAGATTGAATAGATAGCCCGCGCCCAATCCGATGAGGACGGCCGCCGAAGTGACTACGTCGCCGCGCATATTCTTGCCGTTGGCGATCAGCATGGAAGAACCGGCCTGCTTGCCGTAGCGGAATTGTGTCCATGCCAGGATAAGCTTGCCGATCACCGAGGCGAGGGTGACCCAAAAAGCGAAGGATTCGGGCATTGTGCTGGTTTCACCCCGGATCAATGCGCCTGCCGCATTCATGAAGAGCTGGGCTCCCGCAAAGAAAACCACAAAAGCGATGACGGCGGTGGCCATGGTTTCGGCCCTGCCGTGACCATAGGGGTGTTCGCGGTCGCCGGGTTTTGCGGCCATGCGGCCCGCCAGCAGGGTCATGATGGAGATGAGTACGTCGGTGGCGGAATCAGTACCGTCCGAAAGCACCGAAAGGCTTCCGGACAGGAGGCCTGTCGTGATTTTTCCGACGGCAAGCACGAAGTTGCCCAGCAAAGCGATCCATGATGCCTTTCGGATGATGAGCGCGCGATCGTTCATTTCAAGATCCTCCACGGCTCGTCCGGCTTCCGGGGGTATATTCCGCAGCGAAGCCCGCGCCCAAAGTCGTGATAAAAAAAGCCGGCGAACCGCCGGCTTATGGCGATTTTCTGTTTCCGTCTCAGGTTCCAGGCGCCCTCTCCGCCAGGATACCGTCCGCCGCGCGCAGGCCCGATGCCCAGGCCGCGGTAATCCCCCTGCTCGTGCCCGCGCCGTCGCCGATGAGATAAAGACCCTCGGCGGCGCGGAAATAGCGATCCGCGAATACCGGCCGGTTCGCGTACAGTTTGATCTCCGGGTAGTACATGATGGTGCTCGGGTGCAGGAGCCCGGGTACGATCGAATCGAGCATCTTCATGCCGTTCCAGAGTGCTCGCAGGACTTTGGCCGGCGCTGAAAGGCCGATATCCCCAGGCGTGCAGGAAGCCAGGGTCGGCTCGAAATCGTACAGGTCGCCGTTGAAGGAGGAAGCGAAGGACCGCTTGCCCAGACGAAAATCGCCGACGCGCTGCATGATGGGCCTGCCGCCGCCTATGAGCGCGGCCTGGACGCCCAGCATGCGTGCATAGGCCTGCCCGGACGCCAGCGGCTCGGTCAGCGTCACCGTCTTGAGCATGGCGAAATTGGCAAGCCCGTTCGAGGGTCTGGAGGACGACCATGCGTGGCCGTTCACCGAATACCAATAGCCGGACTCGGCGTCGCCGTAGCGTTCCTGTACGACATGGGCCGCCCGCGAATTGGTGCAGAATGTCCTGGTTTTCTTGGGGAAGAGGAATTTCGGGTCGTAATAATCGCGGACGATCGGATAGTGCTCTTCGCGGGTTTCTATGCGTATTCCCACGTCGACGACATTGTCCTTGTAGGTGATGTTCGCGGCTTTCATCATGTCCTGGAGGAAGGAGAAACCGCTTCTTCCCGGCGCGAGGACAAGGTCGCGGTACCTGATTTCACGCTTGTCGGTGACGATCCGTCCATCCGCGGCATCGAGCGACAGCATCTGCTCGCCCAGCGAAATTTCCGCCCCCAGCTCCTTGAGCCGGGCAATAAGTCTCTTGATGAGATCCAGCCCGCCGTCGGTTCCCAGATGGGATTGCCGCACCGAAAGCAGGGATGCTCCGATCTTTTCCGCCCTGTGCGCATAAAGATCGAGATTGCGTTTTTCCAGGATCGTAGGTTCGAGGAATCGCTCGACGCGGTCCAGGTACTCGGTCGCCGAGTCTTTTTCCCAGCAGTCCTCGGGAAAACCGATAGGCCAGGAGAAATTCATTTTGCAGTCATTGCGCAGGCCGCCCGAGGAATATTCGTTGCGGTCGAGCATGAGGATGCGGAAATCCGGTTTTCGGCCGAGCAGTTCGAAAGCGGCTCCCAACCCTGCGGGGCCGGTGCCCACGATGACGACGTCGTACGGTTTATTCACGGAAATCGACCTTTTGACGGCTGTGGAACAGGCATAGGAGAGCCCCGGGGTGCACCCCGGGGCTCTCCTGTTGGCCTTCCGGTGCCTTGATTATCTCTTGGACAGGTACTTGCGGATGTCCACCGCAACGGCCGCGATGATGATCGCGCCCTTTATGATCTGCTGCCAGTAGGGGTTCATATTGATGAACGTGAGCCCGTAGTTGATGATACTGAAAATGATGACGCCGATCAGCATTCCGGGAACGGTTCCGATACCTCCGGAAGTGGAAACACCACCCACGACGCAGGCCGCAATGGCATCCAGTTCGTAGCCGTTACCGTAATTGTTGGTGGCGCCGCCCGTTCGGGCCGCCTCAAGGGTTCCGGCCAAGCCGTAGCATGCGCCCGCGATCATGTACACGATGAGCAGAGTTTTCTGGACGGGGACGCCCGATACTTTCGCCGCTTCGACATTGCCGCCGATGGCGTACAGGTTTTTGCCGAAACGCGTCTTGTTGTGCAGGACCCAGACCAGCAAAGCGACTACCAGGGCAATGATGACAATGTAGGGTATCGAATAAGAGCCATCGAACCCTATATAGCCCGAACCCAGCGTCGTGAAATCTTTCCGCAGACCTCCGATCGGCTGGGCGCCGTAGGGAGGACGATCGAAATAGATCGAGGTCATGCCGTATACGGCAACCATGGAACCCAGGGTCGCGATGAAGGGAGGCACTTTCAGGTAGGCGACGATCAGGCCGTTCAGCAGGCCGACGAGCGCGCACAACACAACCGCGATCAGGATTGGCAGCCAGATCGGCAAATCGGACAACTGGGGATACATGCGGCGCGCATAGGTCGCGAACTGCAGAAGCGAGGATGACACGACGGCGGCAAGTCCCACCTGCCGTCCCGCCGAGAGGTCGGTGCCTCCCGTGATCAGGATGCCGCCTACGCCCATGGCGATGATGATGCGCGTGGCGGACATCGAAAGGATGTTCCTGAGGTTCTGGATCGAGAGGAAGGCGGGGGCCTTTATGGTGATTCCCACCACGAGGACGAAAAACACGATATAGATCGCGTATTGGATCGAAAAATCCTTGATGGCCTTGCGTCTTGCGAGCGCTGCCGACTGCGGGTCCGGAGCAGTTGCTTTCTTTTCTGCCATAATTCGGTCACTCCTCACATGAACTGCGTCGCCAGACGCATGATCTCTTCCTGGCTTGCTGTCTTGCCGTCCAGAATGCCGGTGAGCCTGCCTTCGCACATGACCATGATGCGGTCGGACATGCCGAGGAGCTCGGGCATTTCCGACGATATCATGATGATGCTTTTCCCCTGCGCGGCCAGTTCGGCGATGATGGTATATATTTCGTATTTCGCGCCCACGTCGATACCGCGGGTCGGTTCGTCCAGGATGAGTATTTCGGGTTCCGTAAGCAGCCAGCGGGCGATGAGCACTTTCTGCTGGTTTCCGCCCGAAAGGTCCTTGATCCTGGTCCTGGCGGAGGGCGTTTTGACGCGCAGCGAGGCAATGCTCTTTTCCACATCGGCCAGGCATTTCTTGTCGTTGATGAGCCCCAACTTCCCTATGTAATGCCTGATGTTCGCAAGAATCGTGTTGTCGAGTACGGACAGCATGGGGATGATTCCGGTGACGCGCCGCTCTTCGGTGAGGAGGGCCATTTTGAGCGCTATCGCCGCCGAAGAACTGGAAACGAATACTGCTTTTCCGTTGAGTTTGACGCTGCCCGATTCGATCTGACGGAGTCCGAACAGCGACTCCACCAGCTCGGTGCGCTTGGCTCCGACCAGGCCGCCGATTCCGAGGATTTCGCCTTTGTGAAGCTCGAAGGACACATCCTTGAAGGATTTCGTTTCCGCGGAACAGAGGTTTTCGACGCTGAATACGACTTCGCCCGGCTTGTTGCTGCGCGGCGGAAAACGATTCGTAAGATCGCGTCCGACCATTTTCGAGATGATCATTTCGGTCGTGAGATCCTCGGCCGCATGGGTGCCGACGAGCCTGCCGTCGCGCATGATGGAAACCTCGTCCGATATTTCGAGGATCTCTTCCATCTTGTGGGAAATGTATATGATCGAGACGCCCTTGGCTCGCAGGTCGCGGATGATCCGGAACAGAAGCTCGACTTCGTTCCCGGTGAGCGACGAAGTCGGCTCGTCCATGATGATCACGCGGGCATTCATCGAAACGGCCTTGGCGATTTCGAGGGATTGCAGTTTTGACACCGAAAGGTTTCTCGCCCAAGTCTTCGGATCGATCTCCATATTGAGATCTTTGAAGACCTTCTGCGTATCCGCGAGCATCTTCTTGTGATCAACAAAGGAAAGGGGCCCGAATTTCCTGACGGGGAAACGTCCCAGCCAGAGGTTTTCCATGGCGGGGCGAAATGGAATTGGCAGCAATTCCTGATGTATCATCGAAATACCGGCGTCAATAGCCTGACGCGAACCCGCGAATGATACCGGTTTGCCGTCGAGCAATATTTCACCGCCGTCCGGTACGTAAATGCCGAACAGACATTTCATCAGAGTGGATTTGCCCGCTCCGTTTTCGCCCATAAGGGCATGTACGGATCCGGGCCGAATTTTCACGGTAACGTCATCGAGGGCCTTCACGCCCGGAAAGCTCTTGGAGATGCCGTTCATCTCCAGGACATAGTCGGTCGCGCCCAAAGCTTTCCTCCCTTAACAATTCCGGTGGTTATGTTATGAAAAAACCAGGGTGTACGTGCCTATAACACATACACCCTGGTCGTTTGGCGCGAAAGGGGGTGATTCTTTCGAATCGCCCCCTAAAGGGCGCGCAAGATCACTTGAACTGGGTGTAGTTGTCCTTGGTTACCATCTGGTAGGGGACCCAGACGTACTTGCCGTCGGTGATTTCCCAACCGGCTTTGGTCACGTCTTCGTTCTTCGCGAGAGCGTAGGCGATATCAAAGGTGGCTTTTCCCTGGTTCTTCGCATCGTTGAGGACGGTGCCGAGCAGGGTGCCTTCCTCGAGCGCCTGGAGGGCGGGGGCGGTGGCGTCGACGCCGACTACGGCGATCTGCTTGGTTCCGGCGAAGTAGCCTTCAGACTTGAGGGCTTCGATGGCGCCGAGGGCCATGTCGTCGTTGTTGCAGAATACGACTTCGATCTTGTCGCCGTACGCCGCATAGAACGCCTTCATCTTCTCGAAAGCCTTCGGGCGGTCCCACATGGCGGTGTCTTCGGCGAGTTTGTCCACGCCGATGCCCGCGTCGGTCACAGCCTGGATGGAATACTGGGTGCGGAGTTCCGCATCCTGGTGTCCGGGCTCGCCCTTGAGCATGATGTACTGGATCTTTCCGTCGCCGTTCTTGTCGGCGGCGGGGTTGGCCTTCCAGTAGTCGACTACGATCTGGCCCTGCATGGTGCCCGACTGCTCGGCCTTGGCGCCGACGTAGTACACCTTATCCCAGGACGCCATATCTTCGGGGAGCGGCTCGCGGTTGAAGAATACCACGGGGGTTTTCTTGGCCTTGGCCTTCTCGATGATGGCGGCGGCCGCGGTGCGGTCGACGGGGTTGATGGCGATGGCTTTCATCTTCTTGGAGAGGAAGGCATCTACCTGATCATTCTGGGTGGGCTGGGCGTTCTGGCTGTCCACGATTTCAAGTTCAGCCTTGTCCGTCGCGTTCTCAGTGATCGCGTTGCGGACATAGGACATGAACGTGTCGTCGAATTTGTAGATGGCGACACCAATTTTGGGTTTGCCGCCCGCGCCGCCGGCGCATCCGGCAAGCAGAACCGCGAGCACTGCGAGAGCGACGAGAATCTTTTTCATCCTCATTCCTCCTGAAAATATCGGCACGCCGATCTGGCGCACCGCATTAAAGTTTATCGGTTTATTCATAGCGTGTCCAGATGCATACGGCGCGCATGAGCATGTTTTTTGCGCTTGTTCACGTTATGCAACGGCGCGATACTGCTGGAATGCAGACTATTAACGCCATCTCCGATGCGCCGCCGCGCGACACCGGGTTCGATTTCGACCATGCGCCCGACCGCAAGGCCACGGGCTCCGTCAAATGGGATCTCGCTCCGGCGCCCCGCCGTCTTCCGCTGCCTCCGGGGGTTTCCCTTCGCCGCGGCGACATTCTGCCGCTATGGGTGGCCGACATGGATTTTGCCGCCTGCCCCGCCGTGTCGCGCGCCGTGGCCGAGCGCGCCGCGCATCCGGTTTTCGGTTACCCCCTTCGCGTCGATTCCGACTATGAGGCCTACATATCCTGGATGCGACGTCGAAACGGTTGGGAAGTGAGCAGGGAATGGATCTTGCACACGCCCGGCGTCGTGCCGGCGCTCAATCTTGCGGTCCAGGCGTTTTCGCGGGAGGGAGAAGGCGTGGTGATCCAGCCGCCGGTATACAAACCCTTCCGCGATGCGGCGCTTTCGAACGGTCGCGTACCGCTCGAAAATCCCCTGAAACGTGAGGACGGCCGTTATGCGATGGATTTCGACGCTTTGGAGCGCCTGCTCGACGGCCATGCCCGGGCGCCGCGGGCGACAATGCTGATTCTCTGCAATCCTCATAACCCCGTGGGCAGGGTTTGGAATGAAGCGGAATTGCGGCGGCTCGCGTCGATCTGCGCCCTGCGCGGCGTCACGATTGTCTCGGACGAAATTCATTCCGATATATTGGCTCCCGGCGTGCGGCATCACTGCCTGCCCGGCATATCGGCCGAAGCCGCCCGGATCGGTCTTGTCCTGTCGGCTCCCAACAAGACCTTCAATATCGCGGGCATCCCGACGGCGAACATCGTGATTCCCGATCCAGCATTGCGCGCAGCGTTCGCCGCCAGAATCGCTGCCGCCGGTCTGGGCGTACCGGACCTTTTCGGACTTGTTGCGACGAAAGCGGCATACGAAGAAGGCGAGCCATGGCTCGCGGCGCTGAACGCCTATATCAGGTCCAACTACCTCTATCTGGCGGAAAGACTGGCCAAGGGCGCACCCATGATCAGGCACGATGTTCCCGAAGGCGGTTACCTGGTCTGGCTCGATTTCCGCGCGCTCGGTCTGGATGATGAAGGCCTCCGGACTCTTCTACTGGATGGTGCGGGTGTGTGGCTCGACGAGGGCGAAAAATTCGGCACAGGCGGGACAGGGTTCATGCGCCTCAATCTCGCATGCACTCGGTCCCTGCTCGCCTGCGCGACAGACCGAATACTTCGGAGCCTGGACGAATTGGCGGCCGGACGCAGAATCGCCGGAAACGGCGACGGAACATGAAGGCGGGACCTGAAGGCGGGACCTGAAGGTGGGACCTGAAGCGACAGGAAAGGCAAATAAATACGGAGGTGTCGCTTCAAAAGAAAATTTAAACCGGTAAAGAAAACGCGAATAAAATTGACAACCCGGATCGGCCATTCTACGATGTGGAAAGCCCGTTCAGAAATCGAAACGGGCATCGTCCAGGAGGAATAAGATGAAGAGACTAGGCATCGTCCTTGCGTCGGTGGCTGTCTTAGCGATGCTCGCGGCCTGTGGCCCTGCAGCGCCCAAGACTGTCAAGTTCGGAGTATTCGAGCCCCTGACCGGCGCCAATGCCGGCGGCGGTGCCCTCGAAGTGGAAGGCATTGAACTGGCCAACGCTCTGTATCCCACCGTCAAAGTGGGCGACAAGGAAATCAAGATCGAGCTCGTGAAAGCCGACAACAAGTCCGACAAGGTCGAAGCGGCCAACGCCGCCCAGCGCCTGGTCGACAAGGATAAAGTCCAGGTCGTCCTGGGTTCGTGGGGCTCCTCGCTCTCCATGGCGGCCGGTCCCATCATCAAAGAGGCCAAGATTCCCGCCATAGCGCTTTCCGCCACCAACCCCCTCGTGACCAAAGACAACGACTTCTACTTCCGCGTATGCTTCCTTGACCCCTTCCAGGGCACCGTCATGGCCACCTACGCCAACAAGGACGTGGGCGCCAAGAAAGCAGTCATCATCCGCGAAGTGTCCAACGACTACTCCGTCGGTCTGGCCAAATTCTTCGCCGACGCCTTCAAACAGCTCACCGGCGACGAAGGCGCCATCCTCGCCGAACTGAACTACAACACCGGCGACACGGACTTCTCCGCCCAGCTCACCGAAGTGAAGAAGTTCAACCCCGACGTCATTTTCGCGCCGGGCAACTACACCGAGAGCGCGCTCATCATCAAGCAGGCCCGTGAGCTTGGCCTCACCACCCCCTTCCTGGGCGGCGACACCTGGGAAACCCCGGAATTCATCGATGTGGGCAAGGACGCCGTCGAAGGCGCCGTGTTCTCCACCTTCTTCGCCACCGAAGTGCCCATCACCGAAACCTCCAAGATTTTCCTCGATGAGTACCGCAAGAAGTACAACAAAGAGCCCGCGGCCGTGACGGCCCTCGGCTTCGACGGCTACCTCGTCGCCCGCGCCGCCATCGAAAAGGCGCAGAGTGTCGATCCCGTGAAGATCCGTGACGCCATCGCCGTGACCAAAGACTTCCCCGGCGCTGCCGGCATGATCACCCTCGACGAGAACGGCGACGCCGTGAAGTCCGCCGTGATCAAAGTAGTCCAGGGCGGCAAGTTTACCTACAAGTCCACCGTCCAGCCCTGAGTGTTCTGATTTTCGTTTCGCGAGGGCGCCCGGAACCCGGTTTTCCGGGCGCCCAGCCATCCCAATGCACGCGGACATTCCGATCATCGACACGGGCGCTTGGGCGGTCGCGTCGACGGTCGGAATGTCCTTGCCCGATCGAGGTCGCATGACCCTGCCATTATTCCTTCAACACATGGCCAATTCGCTCTCGCTGGGCAGCCTCTATGCGCTCATCGCCATCGGCTACACGATGGTGTACGGCATCCTGAGGCTCATCAATTTCGCCCACGGCGACATATTCATGATAGGCGCCTATCTGGCCTTTTATGGAATGACACTGATTTCCCTGCCTTGGTGGGCGGCGCTTTTTCTCGCGATCGTCCTGACCGGTGTTTTCGGTGTCAGCCTTGAACGGGCGGCATACAAACCCCTGCGCGATTCGCCGCGCATATCGATCATGATAAGCGCCATCGGTGCCTCCTTCCTGATCGAAAACCTCGCCGTCCTCCTTTTCGGCGGAAGGCCCAAAGGTGTAAACGTTCCCGAGATACTGGGCAAGGTCATACATCTCGGTTCCGTGTCGATCGTCACGGTGAGTCTCGTCATTCCCGTGTGCACCTTCTTGATACTGGGGATTCTCCTCTGGATCGTAAACCACACCAAGACCGGCATGGCCATGCGCGCTGTTTCGACGGATATCGACGCGGCCCGCCTGATGGCGGTGGACGTAAACCGCATCGTGTCCTTCACTTTCGGCATCGGGTCGGTTCTGGCCGCATTCGGCGGCATCATGTGGGCGTTCAAGTATCCCCAGCTCAACCCCCTCATGGGCGTCATGCCGGGCCTGAAGTGCTTTATCGCCGCTGTCGTCGGTGGCATCGGTTCGATTCCGGGCGCGGTGCTGGGAGGCTTCCTTCTCGGCTTTATCGAGATTATGACGGTAGCCCTGTTGCCCCAGCTTTCGGGCTACAGGGACGCGTTCGCCTTCGTTCTTCTCATTGTGGTGCTCCTCGTAAAGCCCACCGGACTCCTGGGCAAACGCCAGGCAGAGAAGGTGTGATGCCATGAAACTGAAAAAAAACCACCTGTACAGTCTCATCGCCATCGCGGCGTTCGCCGTATTCGCCCTTGTGGGCGAGCTGTTTTTCGACGCCTTTACGTTGCGGATTTTCAACAATTGCGCCATCTATATCGTTCTGGCGCTTTCGCTGAACCTCCTCAACGGTTTTACCGGCCTTTTCTCCCTGGGTCACGCCGGATTCATGGCGGTGGGCGCCTATGTCTGCGCCCTTCTCACCATGCCGCCGGAACTCAAGGAGATGAACTACTTCCTCGTGCCCATCGTACCGTGGCTCAAGAACCTGACCCTGCCCTTCGTTCCCGCCCTGATCGTCGCCGGCCTCGTCTCGGCCTTCGTGGGCTTTCTCATCGGCGCACCGGCGCTGCGGCTGCGGGACGATTACCTTGCCATAGCGACGCTGGGGTTCGCGGAAATCATCCGTGTCCTCATCACCAACCTGCAGTCCATCACCAACGGAGCGCAGGGATTGAAGGGCTTGCCGCGCTATTCCACCACCTGGGTTGTCTGGATCTGCGCAGGCCTCACGGTACTGTTCATGGTTATGCTCATGCGCTCGAGTTACGGTCGCTCCATGAAGGCGGTCCGCGATGACGAAATAGCGGCCGAAGCGATGGGAATCAATGTTTTCAAGGTTAAAGTGACGTCGTTCACCGTGTCGAGCTTTTTTGCGGGCATCGGCGGCGCCCTTTTGGGGCACATGATAACCACCATCGACCCGAAAATGTTCACTTTCATGCTCACCTTCAACATCCTGCTGATCGTGGTGCTGGGCGGCGTCGGATCCATCACGGGATCGGTAGTGGCTGCCATCGCCGTGACGGTGCTCATGGAAGTCCTGCGATTCCTGGACGAGCCGATGAACCTGATCTTCGTGAAGACGGGCGGACTGCCCGGCCTGCGCATGGTCGTATTCTCGGCGATGCTCATGATCGTAGTCATTTTCCGCCAGCGCGGGCTCATGGGAAACAGGGAATTTTCCTGGAACATGGTCTCCGGCCTGCGAAACGCTTTCGTGCGCAAGGGGGCTGGAGGTCAGGATCGCGGACATAGTGGGCATGGTGGTCGCGACGGCCATGACGGACAGGGCGACGGAAAGTCCGAGGGAGGCCATCGTGGCTGAAATCATGCTTTCCACCGAAAACCTGTCGATGCGGTTCGGCGGACTTACCGCCGTGGCGGACTTGGCCATCTCCATCGAAAAAAACGAGATAGCCGGCCTCATCGGGCCGAACGGCGCGGGCAAGACGACAGCCTTCAACGTGATAACGGGCATGTACAGGCCCAGCGAAGGCAGAGTGCGCTACAAGGGCAAGGATATCACCGGCCTCAAGCCGCATTCGATCACCGAACTGGGCGTGGCCCGCACCTTCCAGAACATAAGGCTTTTCCGCGACCTCACCGTGCTCGAAAACGTACTCGTCGGCTGCAACATGAGCATCGATACGGGCATATTCGGCGCCACGCTGCATCTGCCCGGCTATCTGAAAAAGGAAAAGGGCGCGCGCGACTTCGCCATGAAACTGCTGGAGTCGGTGGGACTGGCGGGACAGGCGGGCGAGAACGCCGTCAGTCTGCCCTACGGCAAGCAGCGGAGACTCGAAATAGTGCGCGCGCTCGCGACGAAGCCGACGATGCTGCTGCTGGACGAACCCGCCGCGGGCATGAACCCGCAGGAATCCGTCGAGTTGATGGCACTCATACGCAGGGTCCGGGACGAATTCGACCTGACGATCTTCCTTATCGAACACCATATGCAGGTTGTGATGGGTGTCTGCGATCACATGTACGTCCTCGATTACGGCGTGACCATAGCGCACGGCGACCCTTCGTCCATACAGAAAAATCCGAAAGTGATCGAAGCCTATCTGGGGGTTGAGTGATGCTGGAAATCCGCGGACTCTCGGTTCATTACGGCGGCATCCATGCCCTCCAGGGGATCGACATCGACGTGCCGGAAGGGAAAATCGTTACGTTGATCGGCGCCAACGGGGCGGGCAAGAGTACGACCCTGCGCGCGATAGTGGGTCTCGTCAAGAGTTCCGGCGGGGCGGTGACCTGGAAGGGCAAAACGCTGACCGGAATGGCCACCAAGGATATCGTTCAGTCGGGAATCGTGCTCGTGCCGGAAGGCAGGCGCATTTTCCCGAACCTGACGGTGGACGAAAACCTGTCGCTGGGCGCCTACCCGCGCAATGACAAGGCGGGTGTCGAGGCCGACCGCGAGCACGTTTTCGTGCTGTTTCCGCGCCTCAAGGAGCGTAGCCGGCAGAAGGGCGGGACCCTGTCGGGCGGCGAGCAGCAGATGCTTGCGGTCGGCCGGGCGCTGATGTCGCGGCCTACGCTGCTCATGATGGACGAGCCTTCGCTCGGCCTTGCGCCGCTCGTCGTCAAGATGATTTTCGACATTGTGCGCGAAATCAACAAAGCCGGGACGACGGTTCTCCTGATCGAGCAGAACGCCAAGGCTGCTCTCGAGGTCGCGGATTACGGCTATGTGCTCGAGACGGGAAGGATCATCCTGGAAGGGCCGGGCAGGACGCTCCTGGCTGATGATCGGGTTCGCAAGGCGTATCTGGGCGAGGCGTTGTAGAAAAAGCGGTTTGCGGTCGGTCAGTTGCGGTCGGTTAGTTGTGGCGGTTGCCGCGGCCGGTCCGGCGCAGACTGAGGTCGGAGTCTGCGATCCAGGTCAGTCTGGCGATGTTCCGCAGGGCTCCGAGACAGCATGCGGCCACGAACACCGAGCTTAGGCCGGGTTCCTGCGCGAACAGGTCGGGCAGTGACGATCTGGTTCCCGTCAACCAGCCCACAGTCCGGGGAACCGCGTACAGCAGGCCCGCCCTTACGACTATGCCGCCCGCCGTGCGCAAAACAGCGAACCAGGGGCGCCAGTTCGATCCGGAACTTTCGCATCTGTCTTTGAGCCTGCGCATCCAGCCGAAGGCGCCTGAAATCTGCAGGCACAATGATGCCAGATAGACGATCGACCCTACCGCGAGGAGAGCCAATGCCCGTGCGATGGGGAAAAGTCGCGGGGCCGAGCCTTCGAACATGATTTTTTCGGCGGCTCCGGCAAGCATGGGCAGGACCAGATTGGACTGTATCGCGCCGCCCTGCGAGGAAAGGATGATGATACCCGCCCTCCGCTCTGGCCACATGACGATGCGCGACGAAAAACCTTCGATGGAACCGCCCTGGAAGACGAGGCGGGCGCCGCCCTGCTCGGAAATCCTCCAGCCGTAGCCGTTGCCCCCTCCCGGCAGGATGGGCTGATACAGGGCGCTCACCGCTTTGGCGGGGAGAGTTTTTATGCCGCCGGAACGCGGCGGCGATGAAACATACATAAGAAAGCGGGCCATATCTCCGGCAGTCGATACGATGCCGTCGGCCGGGGCGGCCACGGGCGGAAGTCTGGATTCGTAGGGAAAGGACAGGCCGAAGAAAAGGCCCGAACCTGTCGCGACTTCCTTCAGGGTCCCGGGATCCGCGGTCGTACCGTGCATGCCCATGGGAATGAGAATTCTCTCCATAAGCAAATCGCTGAAGTCGGCCTGGCCGGCCCTTTCGATCACTTTTCCGAGGATTCTGTACGCGAGTCGGGAACGAGTGATGCCGCCGGGGGCGTTTCGCGATTTCCAGAAGAGGCCGGCGTCCAGATCGCCGGCTTCGAGGCCTTCGATATCGGTCTCCAGGCTCGCGAACTGCGTTGCATTCAACCCGACGGCGTGCGCTGCGAGAATCCGGAGGCTGACGGATCCGTCGAGCGAATTCATGGGGCCGGATTCCGCTCCTGTCGTGGATGAGAATCGGCTCCTCAGAACTTCCGGAAACCAGGAGAGATAGGAACGTACGTCGTCATCCATCGATAGGGTGCCGTCCAGGCTCATGGAGTAAAGGAGCGCGCCGGTGAGTACTTCGGAGGAGGGTCCCAGGTACATGGACGTATCGAGTCCGAGAGTCTTGCCCGCGCCGTCGGTGCCGAAGGCTTCCTTGTACACGATGGCGCCGTCGCGTATGACGGCGACCGCATATCCCGTGTTGCCCTGTCTGGCCCTTTCGGTCGAGAAAAGCGAGGCGAGGTCGGTATAGCGCTCGGGGCCGGTGTCGGGTATGTAGACGACTACGACAAAGGCGGCCGCTATGACGAACCAGGGAAGAAGTCGTTTCAGGAATCGCATCGAAATGAGTATATCAGGCGTGCCGGGGGCTTGCCACGGGCTTCGGGGCATGGTAAAAAAAGTCTCAATATGCAGATTCCCGGAACGAATACAGGAATCCCGGGCGCGGCAGGCCGCGCGGCGGGCATTCTTTTCGATTCCGGATCCGCCGGAAGATTCAAACTGTCCGGCGGAGGCGTTCTGGTTTTTGTAAACGGCAAGGCCGTCCCTTTCGGGGACGGCCTTTTTTTATGTCCTGACGTATGAGGAGGGGTTATGGATTCGACGAAAGGGTTCTGGAAAAGGCTGGGGTTCCGGCCTGGTGACGACAGGGAGGGGTTGCTCCCCGACGAGTATCCGTCGTTCGGCAGGTTGATCCTGTTCGCGCTGCAGCAATTCATCGTCATGTTTCCCGCAACGGTGCTTGTCGCTCTTCTGACCGGGTTCCACGTATCCACGACGGTGTTCGCGTCGGGTTTCGCCACGCTCTGCTTCGTGGCGGTGACCAAAGGCAAGATACCGCTGTACTACGGCTCTTCCTTCTCGTATATCGCAGCCATCGTGTCGATCACGGGTGCGCGCGAGTTCGGGGCGAACGCTCCCGACGCTCTCATCGGGCAGGCCCAGTTCGGCATCATCCTCTCGGGCTTCGTATCCATCCTGGCAGGCTGGATCATCGATCGTTTCGGCAAGGACAAGGTCGACCTTGTCCTCCCCCCCGAATTGACCGGATCGATCGCGATCGTGATCGGTATCTCGCTTGCCGGCACTGCGATGCAGGGCGCCGCCGGAAACTGGGCGGTATCCCTTGTCACGATCGGTGTCACAGTGGCCGCTTCGGTCTTTCTGAAGGGGGTTCTGGGCCAACTACCGATCCTGTTCGGCATAGCGGCCGGCTACCTTCTCTCGCTGGCCCTGGGTATCGTGGACTTCAACCCGGTGAGCACGGCGTCGGTTTTCCAGGTGCCGCATTTCACGCTTCCGGTGCCGTCCTGGGTGGCTGTGGCGGCGATAATGCCCATCGCGATCGCGACGATTCCGGAATCGACCGCGCACTTGTACCAGATCGATCTCTACGTGAACAAGCTTGCGGAAAAACGCGGCAAGAAGCCGTACAATATTTCGGGGATGCTTGGCCGCAATCTCATGGGCGACGGAGTGGGCGATATCGTGAGTTCGCTCTTCGGCGGGCCGGCCGGCACCAACTACGGCGAGAATCTTTCCACGATGGCGGTAACCAGGGTTTTCTCGGTGCCCGTCATCATCGCGGCTTCGGTGATCGCGATGCTCTTCAGTTTCCTCGGAAAATTCTCGGCAGCCATCAATACGATTCCGGGGTCGGTGATAGGCGGGCTTTCCGTGTATCTGTTCGGCGTCATCGCCGTACAGGGCGTGGGGATCATGGTCGAGCGCAAGGTCGACCTCTTCGACAACCGCACGCTCGCGGTGATCGCGACGGTCCTGATAATCGGTATCGGCGGGTCCTTCGCCTTCCCGGGCGGCATGATTCCGGCCTTCGGCGCCAAGCTTCCGGCGATCGCCACGGCGGCGGTCTGGGGCATCGCGCTCAACCTGGTGTTGCAGCTCACAAAAAAGAAACCCGCGTCGCCGCGCAAGTCGGCGGGGAAAGGCAGGAAATGAAGCCGGGTTTTACGGTAAAACAGTAAAGAGATAAAGCGATAAAGTGACAAAGAAGACCGGGCCGTCCGCGATTCGTTCGCGGGCGGCCCGGCCTTCTTTGCTGGTGCTACAGGGTGAACAAAAGGTCTTCGTAGCTCGGGAAGGGCCAGTCTTTTTTGGGCATGAGGCGCTCGAGTTCGTCGCCGGTTTCTCTGAGCGCATCCATGCACGGTACCGCCGTTTCGCGATATCCGCGGGCGCAGGCCTGGGCTTCATCGATTCCCTGGATCTCGGTCAGGGCCTTTTCGAGACGGTCGGTTTCTTCGACGAGTCTGGCGGCAAGGGTGGCAAGTCGCCGTGCACGCTGTTCGGGTACGGTGCTGGGAGCTCCCACCGCGGCGAGCGAGGCGGCCTGACGGGCGAAGGCGTCCGCGCTGCCGAGCGCCGCGGGCAGGATGCTTCTGCGTGCCATGTCCACCGCGACGCCCGCTTCGATGTTTATCTGCTTGGCGTAGCGTTCGAGGTATATCTGGCAGCGGCTTTCGGATTCCGCCACGCTCAGTATCCCGAATTTCGCCAGCATCCCGACGTTGGATGGCGACATGAATTCGGGGATGGCGTCGACGGCGGACGCAAAGCGGGGCAGGCCCCTCGCGGCGGCTTCGCGCGCCCACTCGGCCGAATAGCCGTTGCCGTTGAACACGACGCGGCGATGTTCTTTCCATGATGCGGCCACGAGTGCGGCAGCCGCTTCGACGGGGTCCTTGCCTGCCTTTGCGGCGGCTTCGAGGGAATCGGCGAAGCCGGAGAGCGCTTCGCAAACGGAAGCGTTCAGCATGGTGGTAGGCGTGGCGGCCGACTGCGAGGAGGCGACCATGCGGAACTCGAATTTGTTTCCCGTAAAAGCGAATGGGCTCGTTCTGTTGCGGTCCGAAAAATCCTTGGGGAATTTCGGCAGGCTGGCCGCGCCGGTTTCGAGCAGCCGCAGTTTGGGCGCCGAATTCTTCGTGCCGTTGCCCGCGGCGTCGAGCAGGGCGGTCAACGGATCGCCGAGGAAAATTGAAATGACGGAGGGGGGCGCTTCGTGGCCGCCCAGGCGCCTGTCATTGCCTGCGGTGGCCGCCGAAGCCCTCAGGAGCGAAGCGCGCCGGTCCACGGCTTCGATCACCGCGGAGATGAAGATGAGGAAGCGTGCGACTCCGGCCGGATCGGCCGAAGCGCCGTCGACCGCCATGGCCTGGCTCGGGTCGAGCAGGTTGCGTCCGTCGTCGGTAGCCAGCGACCAGTTGATGTGTTTGCCCGAGCCGTTCACGCCGTCGAAGGGTTTTTCATGCAAAAGGGCGGCCATTCCGTGCCTGGCGGCGACCTTGCGTATCGTTTCCATGACGAGCTGGTTGGCGTCGGCCGCCTGGTTCGCTCCGGAAAAAATACACGCGATCTCGAACTGGTTGGGCGCAACTTCGTTGTGCTGGGTTTTCGCGGCGACGCCCATCGCCCAGAGTTCTTCGTTCAATTCGGACATGAACGACGCGACTTTTTCCTCGATCGCGCCGTAGTAATGGTCTTCGAGTTCCTGGCCCTTGGCCGGCATGGAGCCGAACACACTCCTTCCCGTGAGAAGGAGGTCCGGTCTGCGGCGGTACAGGCTTGCGTCGACCAGGAAATATTCCTGTTCGGGGCCGACGGTGGGAACGATTCTGGTGGCCTTGGTGTCGCCGAGCGCCCGCAGGACGCGCAGGGCGGCGGCGTTCAGGGCATCCATGGACCGCAAAAGCGGAACTTTTTTGTCCAGGGCCTGTCCGTTGTAGGAGACGAAGGCGGTGGGAATGCAGAGTGTGACGCCGCTCGGATTGGTCTTGAGGAAAGCGGGACTCGTAACGTCCCACGCAGTGTAGCCGCGGGCTTCGAAGGTGGCGCGCAGTCCGCCCGAAGCGAAGCTGGAAGCGTCGGGTTCGCCCTTTACGAGTTCCTTGCCCGAAAACTCCATGATCACCCCTCCGTCGGGGAGCGGTGAAGCGAAGGATTCGTGCTTTTCGGCGGTGAGGCCGGAGAGCGGGTGGAACCAGTGCGTGTAATGTGTGGCCCCGTGTTCTGACGCCCATTCTTTCATCGCGGCTGCGACCACTTCCGCCACGTCGAGCGTGAGTTCGCCCTTTCCTGACTGGACGAGGACAATTTCTGAGTAGATCGAACGCGGAAGGCGCTCGCGCATCACCGCATTGGAAAAGCAGCGGCTGCCGTACAACTCCGCCAGCCCGGGTCCGAGTTCTTCGCACTTTGTCATTATTCACTCCAGAAAGCGTGAGGATTACAGGTATTTATGCAGGAAGCGTGCCAAAACAGGTGGCTTTGCGCTCCGAATCGTGCACCCGGGGAAGGGTGAATCCGTCAACTTGTTTGCGTGTATGAAACTGGCGGTGTCGAGAAAAGCGGAATCCTCCGAGCGCTTCGGAAAAAGAGCAGCGACAGGCGAGGTTTGTGATGGTGTTTGTGAAGAAAATTTATTACAAATATGTAGTAATATATGCAAAAAGTTACAAAACTGTACGAAATCGGCGCCAATCGATCTTGTAGCGATCCAGCCCCAGGCGGAAACGGCGTTCGGTTACGCCCAGCCGGCGTGCCGCTGCGGCGGAGTTTCCCCGGGCGAGCTTGAGGGCCTCTATGAGCATTTCCTTTTCGAGCCGGGCGATGGCGCCATCCATCGTACTCGAAGGGCCCGTGTCGGTGGATTCGGCCGATTGCAGGCTGGGCGGCAGGTTGAACGCATGGATGACACCGTCCGAACTCAGGATTGCGGCGCGTTCGATGCAGTTTTCCAGCTCGCGGACATTGCCCGGCCAGTGGTATGTCATGAACAAATCTATGGCGGGAGTTGAAATGCGCAGTATTTTCTTGCCCGTTCCGCTGCCTGTTCCGCTGCCCGAACGCTCCGCGAAATGGTCGGCGAGCAAAACAATGTCGGCGCCCCGTTCACGCAGCGGCGGTACATGGATGGGAAAGACATTGAGGCGGAAATAGAGATCTTCGCGAAAGCGTTTTTCCCGCACTTCGACGGCCAGGTCGCGATTGGTGGCGACTACGATGCGGGCGTTTGTTCTGATGCTGTGGCTGCCGCCGACACGCTCGAAGCTACGTTCTTGTAGGATTCGTAAAAGCTTGACTTGAATAGCCGGCGGGAGATCGCCGATTTCGTCCAGAAAAAGTGTGCCGTCGTGCGCCAGTTCGAAGCGGCCCCTTCTTGTGGCATATGCGCCGGTAAAGGAGCCCTTTTCATGGCCAAAGAGTTCGCTTTCGATGACTGATTCCGGCAGGGCGGCGCAGTTGACCGCGATAAAAGGGCCTGAAGCCCGGTCGCCCAACGCATGGACGGCCCTCGCGACGAGTTCTTTTCCCGTGCCGCTCTCTCCCGACACGAGCACAGTGGCGTCGCTGCCGGCGACACGCTGTATGAGCGAAAAGAGTTCGCGCATGGGCGCCGAGCGACCGATCATGCCCGCAAAACCCGCTTCTGTCGCCGCGCCCCGTTCCGCGACTTTCGCATCTTTCAGGTCTATCGCGTCTATCGTGTCTATCGCAGCCCGGGGACCGAAACCGTCGTAGCCGAGACTGCGGCGCAACGCGAGCGCTTCCTCGAAAAGCAGCGCCGCCGCGCCGAAAAGTTTTGCCGTTTCGGTTTCGTCGGCGCGAAAAGGCGGCGCGAACGAAGCGACGATCACGCCGCGAACGGACTCGCCCTGGCATATGGGCGCCTCGATGCGACACTCGCCGCCTGCGCCCCTGACGACCGAGACTTCGGCCCGCTCCAGTGCGGTTCCGCCCGGGCTCAGGCCCATACGCAGGGGAGACCCGGGACTCAATTCCGGGTTCGGTCCCGGGCTTGGTTCGATCGCCAGTAGGCGCACTTCAAGGCCGGACATTTCGGCGAAAGCGGCGAAACAGAAGGAGGCCCCTGTCGCCTCGCGCAGAATGCGCAGCGCCGGCACGAGAAAACTCCGCAGATCCGCGCGCAGCGAAAGCCCGCGCGCGAGTTCGAAGAGAATGCGGGCTGATTCCGGTCCGGAAGGAGCGCTCAGGAACGAAGCGGGGCTCATCGCACCAACAGAATCTGGATGTCGCAGACGTTTGTGTTCGTCGGACCGGTCCGCAATAAGGCTCCCACTGAGTCGAAGAAAGCGTAGGAATCGTTGTCCGCCAGGAAAACAGCCGGATCGAGCCCGCGCGAGCGTGCGTCTTCAAGAATGCCGATCGAAGCGAAGGCGCCTGCGGCATCGGTAGGACCGTCATTGCCGTCGGTCGCGGAGGAGAGGAACATCATGCGTTCGGTGTCCTTCGGAGCACGGGAAAGCGCGTCGAGAAATGAAAGAGCCATCTCCTGATTGCGTCCGCCCCTGCCATGGCCGCGGATGGTGACGGTGGTTTCGCCGCCTGAAATCAGACAGGCGGGTTTGCGCAAAGGGTAATCGGAGACCGCGATGTCCTTGCCGGCGCCGAAGAAAAATTTGGCCACTTCCCTCGCTTCGCCCTCGATGCGTGAACTGAACACGAGGGTTTCGTAGCCGAGTTTTTTCGCTCTCGCCTCGGCCGCGAGCAGAGCCATGCGGTTCGTCCCGATGAGAATATTCCTGACCCTGGCGAAGGCGGGTGCGCCGGGCTTCGGGGTTTCGGGTAAGGCGCCTGAAGCACCTGCTTCAAGCCTCGACCGGACCGCGGCGGGCAGGGCATCGTGGATGCCGTAGCGCCGGGTGATCGCAAGCGCCTGGGCGAAACTTGTGCCGTCCGGCACGGTGGGACCCGATGCGATCGTGTCCAGGTCGTCGCCGATGACGTCGGAGAGCATAAGGGCGAGCACCGTCGCCGGGGCATAGGCTTCGGCGAGGAGGCCGCCTTTTATGGCGGAAAGATGCTTGCGGACGCAGTTCAGTTCATGGATGACCGCGCCGGAGGCGAGGAGCAGCCTGGTGGTCGCCGCTTTGTCCGCAAGGGAGATTCCGTCGGCCGGCGCGCAGGCTATGGCCGATCCTCCTCCGGATACCAGCACGATTACCAGGGTCCGTTCGTTCAAGGGGCCTTTGCCGTCGCGCTTCCAGGGTTTCAGTACCGCCTTGGCGGCGGCGATCGACGAAGCGTCGGGTACCGGATGGGAAGCTTCGACCAGCGCGATGTGTTCCAGAGGTTCCACATGCCCCGACTTGACCGCCACGACTCCGCCGGAAATCCGTTTTCCCAGAATCTCCTCGAGAGCTATGGCCATGCGCGCGGATGCCTTTCCGAAACCGGTGACCAGAATCCGGTCGAAATCGGCGAGATCGTAGCTGGCGTGCTCGAGTTCGGTTCGGACCGTCAACCGTTCCTTTCCCGGACCGCCTTCCTCGTCGAGGCGGATCACTCGCCGCATCATGGCTGCGGGATCGACCCGTTCCAGTCCGGCCATGAAAATCGACCTTGCGTCTTCCCGAAGTCTTTCGTCGTTTCCGCTCATCATGATTCCTTCCGTTTCGGGGCCTGGGCGGACTTGGCCGCTTTGGCGATCGCCTCTTCCGCCAGCTCGGCATTGTGCGCGATATGGGGCTGGCGCACTATTTCGAGGGCTCTTTTAAATTCTTCGAGAGCTTTTTCCGGCTCGCACAGATCGTTGAGGTAAATCGTACCCGCATTGTTCATCGAAGGCCAGGAAGTAGGGTCGAGGGTTTCGGCTTCGGTGAAAGCGGCGATGGCGTCGTCGAAGCGGTTTTCCTTGCGGGCGGTTTCGCCGCGGGCGAAGGCTTCCCCGGCCTGTCTGCTCGCCTTGTATGCAGCGGAATCCGCGCAGATTCTGGAGCGCGCTTCGAGGATCGTCCTGTCCCGGTCGGCTTCCGGGCATTCGAGCGCCGCAGTGTAGCGCTTCAGCGCCTCGTCCCGTCGCCCTTCCGCATAGGCGAGATCGGCCAGGGCGCAATGTCTGTGATAGCTTTTGCCGTAGATTTTTTCTTCGCGGCGGAAATAGTTCTCGGCTTCTTCGGCCTTGCCCTGGGCGAGCATGATGACACCCAGGTTCCTGAGCACGCGAACCGAATCGGGCTCTTTCTGTTCGAGCTTCCTGAACCAGGATTCGGCCTGGTCGTATCTGCCCGTAACATAGGCGTTGAGTCCCATCTGTTCCCAAAAAGTATCAAGAAACTTAGGCATGGTGGCAGAGTACTCAGGCGGGGAGCTTGAAGCAAGCTCCCCGCCGTCTGCATGAGTTACTTGCCCGGCAATCGAGCCAATTTCAAAAACAACCGACTTTTGAAATTGGCTCAACTGCCGGGCAGTAATAACCGTCAGACTACGAGCGACATCAGCGCCACGGCGATGAAGGCGACGACGCCTTCGACCGCGGTGGCCGACGAATACGCTTTATAGGCCGTATTGACGGGCATGCCCGAGAATTGCGACACGACCCAGAAATAGGAATCGTTCGCATGGCTTATCACCATGGAACCAGCGCCGATCGCGATGACGGTGAGCGCGGGGTCGAGCCCGAGCGTGGCCATCATCGGCGCCAGAATGCTCGCCGTGGTTACGATAGCCACAGTCGACGAACCCTGGGCGGTCTTGAGCGCGGCCGCAATGATGAAGGGCAGCAGGATACCGAGGTTGAGGCCGGACATGTTGATTTTGATGAAGTCGACGATCGGGCTCACCTTGATGATCTGTCCGAAGGAACCGCCCGCCGCGGTTATGACGAGAATGATGGCGGAGTCCTTGATTCCCTGTCCCATCCAGCCGTCGATCGCGTCTTTCATGCTGCCCCTGGGTACCAGGAACAGCGCGCATACTACGCCCAAAAGGAGGGCGGTGACCGGGTCGCCGATGAACGAGAAGAAGGTCTGCAGGCCGGCGCCGCCGAAGGGCTTGGAGGGGAATTCGGCCACGGATTTGAGGAGGATGAGTACTATCGGCAGGATTATGGGAAGGAAGGACAGGAATGTATTGGGCAGCTTCCCGTATTTCTTGACGATGTCACTGTAGGATTCCTCGATATCCGGTTCAATCTGGTATTTCTTGGCGACTTTCGTGGCCCAGAGGAGACCTGAAAGCGCGGCCGGGACGGCTGCGATCAGGCCCAGGAGAATGACTTTGCCGAGGTCGGCGCTGAGCGCTCCCGCTGCGGCGATGGGACCGGGTGTGGGCGGGACCATGGTATGGGTGGCGTAGAGGCCTGTGGCCAGCGCGACAGCCATTACTGACATCGAAATCTTCGATTCTTTGGCGAGTGCCTTGTTGAGAGGATTGAGGATGACATAACCGGAGTCGCAGAACACGGGGATCGAGACCACGTATCCCGCGATGCTCATCGCGAGGGGAGCCCGGTTCTTTCCGACCAGCTTCAGAATGGCCTGCGTCATCGAAAGGGCGGCACCGGTCTTTTCGAGAATGGTACCCATGATGGTGCCGGCCACGATGACGATGCCGATGCTGGTGAGGGTGTTGCCGAAGCCGTTTTTGACGTTCTTCACCACCTCCAGTGAAGGCAGGCCGATGGCCAGGCCGTAGGCGAATGCGATGCCTATCAGGGCCAGGAACGCGTTCACCTTGAATTTTCCGGTGAGCACGACGATGAGGACCACAGCCAGCAAAAGCAGCAGAAGCGCGATTCCTCCCGAAACCATGTGAACCTCCTGTAATCCATGTGGCGGGCTTTCCATTCCGCCCGCTATTGTTGACTATAATACACTAGGTTTTCAAATTCCGGGTTGCAGATTCGATATCGCAGGCTGAATTCCGCCGAAAACGGGGTCGGTTTTTTATCCTATAAAACGACAAAATAGCGGTTTTTTATGCATTTTCCCTCTTGCTTCTCATGCAGAAGCTGTGTTAGGGTCCGCGCTACCGATGGAGGAGCGATTCCCATCAGTACGCCGGCAGAGGGCTCGGGCCCCTGTGACGCCGGCCGAAAGGGGAGAATCGCCGAAGGGAAGCAGTGTCGCCCCCGGCACGCGACCTTGGACGTCCGGACTAATACCCGGCGGCTGTCGCGGGAATTTTTCCACCCGCGGAGAGCCTGACGTAACGCCTTCTTCCCCGCCTTGTGCGCAGTCTACGGCGTACAGCACGGCGCGTGCGACCAGTAGCTCTGCGGTCCGCAGGGTTTATGTGTCGAGCAGGAAGACCTACGCATGGGACCTCCTTCGGATTGGAGACTCCTATGGGTAGCTTTCAGTCCGCAACGCACACCAGGCCCGAATCGCTCGATACACGCAAATCGACGCTCGCCGCAATCATCGCATCGGGCGGTAGAATTCCCGTCGCGGTACTGGGCGCCACGGGCGTCGTCGGCCAGCGTTTCTTGAGGCGGCTCGCCGTCCATCCCTTTTTCGAGCCGGTCTATCTGGCGGCAAGCGAACGGTCGATAGGCAAGCGGTACAGAGATGCCTGTGTCTGGCAACTGGACGGCGAGCCCTGGGCCGGATTGGGCGATATGACCGTCGTGGCCTGCGACCCCGGGGCAGCGCCCGCGCCGATCGCCTTTTCCGCGCTGGACACCGAGCCCGCCCGCTTGATCGAGCCGGCTTTCGCGCAGGCGGGCGCAGCGGTGTTTTCAAACGCCAGCGCTTTCAGGATGGAACACGATGTTCCTCTCCTCATTCCTGAAGTCAATGCAGCCCATCTGGGCATTCTCGCCAGGCAGCGGGCGGCGCGGGGCTGGAAGGGCGCGATCGTTACCAACCCCAACTGCACGACAGTAGCCCTCGCCGGGGCGCTCGCCCCTCTCGAAAGGGCTTTCGGGATCGAAGCGGTCATGATGACCAGCATGCAGGCCATTTCGGGCGCGGGGTATCCCGGCGTGTCGGCCATGGATATCACGGGAAACGTCATTCCCTTCATCCGCAACGAGGAAGCCAAGGTCGAAGTCGAGTCCGACAAGATACTGGGGACTCTGCGCGGATCGGGCATTTCTTCCGGGCTGCATGCGGCGGACTTTCCCGTTTCGGCCACCTGTACGCGCGTTCCGGTGCTCGAAGGCCATACGATCACGATTTCGCTGCGTCTGCGCGGGAACCCTTCGATCGAAGAGGTTGCGAAGGCATTCGAAACCTTCGTTCCCGATACGGCGGG
>Ga0209749_1000759_pt1 | contig 37760 bp, 30 predicted proteins | sample EPASupsiteSAE347_FD_187267 | JGI IMG/M metagenome (GOLD analysis project Ga0209749, IMG submission 187267) | Bioremediated contaminated groundwater from EPA Superfund site, New Mexico - Sample SAE3-47 (SPAdes) (version 2) | ecosystem: Environmental > Aquatic > Deep subsurface > Groundwater >...
CCGTTAAAATGCGAAGAATTCACCGCGAGATTCGTAATCGACGATCCAAACAAAACACCTTCGATTATAAAATGGGAATCGGTATCGATTACGGGGAAATATTAATCGGTGCCTTCGGAGTAGGCGAACGACGCGAATTCGCGGTTATCGGCCCGGCTCGTATCGAAGCTGAAAAACTGGAAACCGCATCGAAAAAAGGATCGTTTTCAAGAATAATTGTTTCAGAAAGGTTGAAGGAATTGCTTCAGAGCGGTACTTTCGCCAAAGTTCCAAACGAATCGTCCTTTGAACTGATAACGAGCGACGAGGCATGAAAACCCATATTTACGCGGGGTTGATGTTCATTCTTGCCGTGTTGATTCCCTTGATCATCATTCAAACCGGGCGCACTACGACACACACGATGGAAATGGAAAAGTTCTTTGAAACAGCCCGCGAGGATTCGATGAAAGCGCTTGAGGATATCACCGGATCGTTTAACTGTGAAATTCAATTGCAAACTGTACTGCGGCGTTTTGTATCAAAAGTCGAGGAATATATAATTAATTTCGATGCTTCGAAATCCAATGAATTGATCGGCGCATTGTACCGCAACGAGCTTGCCGGTTTTATACCTCCTCATGATCTGATGGTAACTTCATATAACCATTTTTTATCAAGATCCACAATTGTTTTTCAGCACTCCGATTCACTCGGATTTGTTCCGGAAGTCGCTTTCACGATACTCGACAACATCGCCGGTTTTCACGATCGAATCATATTTCGCGATGCCTTGGCGATTTTGAATCAAAAAATGTCGCATGCTCTTAATTTCCCATTTCGGCTGATCAATCTGAAATCGGAAACACGCAACACTCTTCAAAAAATTCAAGGAGTCGAAGCTTCACGCATTCTATTCTGGAATCTGCTTGCTTCCGGTACCTTTAGAGAAAATTCCGGATCATGGCTTTCGTTGAAGGGTGCGATAGGAATCGTATTGGATGTCGGCAATGTCGGTGATGTCGGCGATGTCGGCGAGACCTTGACCGCGCGACTTGCCGTTAAGAACTGGTCGCGATCAGATGTCGGGTTGGCTATTGTTCCGTTGAAAAACGACAAGAAGGCGGAATTTTCGTCGTTCTTCCTTGATCGCGCTGAGCCGATCCGAGACATCACCTCCCGGATATCGGCGTTTCACGCGGGTTCGCAAGAATGGAACACAAGCAATACGATTTATTTTTCCGCTAAAATCCCCGGATCTTCCCGACTGGCCGTCCTGGCATATCCCCTACCGGAAACCATATGCCGATCGTCCGATCTGCCTCCTTTTTTACTGGTTATCGGATTGGGTGTTATTTTGTCGGGAATATATCTTACGGTTGAAAAGACCGTTTTTTTACGTGGTCCCCGTATTTCCGTCGGTTTGATTCTTTTTGGCGGATTTTTATTTTCCGCGTTGCTTCCCGTTTTAAGTTTAAATCCCATCATCAAGCGATTTCTAACGGAGCGGGAAAGAAAATTCGAGTTCGAGACCCAGGAGTCGCTTCGATCGCGTCTGTCTAAACTCAATGACGGATTCAGACACCGACAAGCGGAAATCTACAATTCAATCTCTTCCCTGGCTAAAATGCCGGAATTGGCATCGGAAGTATATCGTGACGAAATCGGAGGGAAAAATGCCTCTTTCGCCGCGGTCTTCATTGAAAAACACTTGGAGAATCGATTCAAAACCTCTTTTTCAGGAATACAAACCGTTATGGCATTCGGACCGCGGGATTACGCCCGCAATTCACTTTTCGGTCTTGCTCAATCCTTATCGGCGGCATACGGAGACAGATTTGAAAAACTGTTTAAAATCGTCGCGAGAAAACGATTGGACGACATTGGAAAACACACGACATTCGCGGATATTCGAGAACTTGATAATTCGTCGATGGAATCGAGTAATGCTGTTTCTCGTAGCGGAATGGAGTTTGAAGTTTGGCGACAAGCCGTTTATTCCATGATGGATTCGCGACTGGTTTTGAATTTGTTTCTTAGGGGGTCTATCGAGGAAGTCAGATGGACTTTAGATCCATTATATCTCTTGTCAACCGTAATTCATTATCTTGGGAAACCGCGTTACATCCTACTTTGGTCCTGGAATTTGATCGATCATGAGCGAAATTACCTCAAAGAGTGCTTGGAAAACTCTTTCGACAATGCTTCCGACACTACCGTCTTCGCCATCAATCAGGCCGATACCGTAAAAGCCGTCTTTCCGCGAAACAAGAAAGTTCCGCTCGAATTGCTTCGTTTAGCCGATCAATGCCGTGTTTCAGGGTTATCAAGTTCCAAGGTGGAACGCGGAGATGCAACCACGACTCTTTACGAGGGTATGCCCGGACATTTTATTTCCGGCTTCGTTTTAACCGGTAGACGAACAACCGACGTTGTGCAGAAACGTGTGCGTCTTTTGGAAAGGCAGGGTAATACCGTAATTATCGCGGCTTTCATCGTCATAGGAATATTGGCGCTGTTCGGCGTTGTTTTCTTTCAAGCACCTTTACGAGGAATCATGAGAGGTGCACGGCAAATAAAAGCCGGTAATTATGCGATAACTTTTCCTGAAGCTTCACGCTCGGATGAATTCGGAACTCTTGCGCAAACACTTACCAGTCTGGCCAGAGGTTTACGCGAAAAGGAAATTCTCAGCCGCTTCGTATCGGCCTCAGCGAAAAGAGTCGTCTCGGATGCCGAATTCGGCAGAGCGGCTATCAAAGGGGAGCGGCGGGATATGACATTCATGTTTTCGGGACTCGTGGGATTTGAAGAATATCAGATGCACAAAAGTACCGACGAGATATTCGATGCTTTGGAAATCCATCTGACGGCGGTTGAAGAAGCGGTAAAGCGGGAAGGCGGGGAAATCAACTTGGTCCTCGGGGAAAAAATGCTGATTGTTTTCGACAATAAGCGGCTTGGCGGAGCATTTCAAGCCGCCGTTGCGGCGATCAAGACAGCCGAATCGATTCAAGAAAAACTTTCTAATGGACCACAATGCATGGCGGGAATCGGCATTGCCGACGGATCGGTTGTTGCCGGAATTCTCGGCGGCGGCGAATTCAAGGCGGAGTATACGGTTATAGGAGACGCGGTTAATCTGGCCGCGCGCCTTTTCGCTTTGTCACCAGCATTCGGAGGGACAAGAATCGTATTTTCAGGATCGATACGACGTCTTTTAGCCGACACCGTATCGGCGGAAAGGCTTCCGATCAAATCCGTCAAAGGTAAGACTCATGAAATAGGGGCCTTTCTGTTCAGCGGAATGAATTCGACAAGCTGATTTCGAAGCGGTCAGGGAAGCGATTCCACGGATCTGGTCGCCAATCCGGGAGCCGCGGTAGTCTTCGGCGAGTGCGCTCCGCACGAATCGGTGCCGACGACTTCCAAATCATCCGGATAAAATCCGAATTTCTTCAACACCCTCATCTTCGGAAGAATGTTCTCATTAAGATTCAGATGAAAAAAACCTGGGAAAATGTCGGGATTTTGCTTGATGAAATCGTAAATCGGAAAATGCCTCGGGGCGATGCTGAATTTCGACAGCTCACTGATCTCGTGACCGGTTATCATGTATTCCGGAAAAAGTTCGGGGCAAAAATCCATCTGGTATTTACCGATGCTGTTTTGATACAACTCGGTTTGTGGAAGAATGCAAAGCATCGAAGGCAGTATGCGGGCTCCCATCATCCGCAACATAACCATCTGAAAAACGGTCTGATGAAAATCCTCCATTGTTTCAAACGGAAAACCCCACATGTAGAAAGCATCGACTCGGCGAAAGATTCCGATCGCCTCCGAAACGCAAGCGATGGCTTTTTCGGCCGTAAAGCCCTTTTTTATAAGCTGAAGAATACGATCGCAACCGCTTTCGATCCCGAATCTCAGTTCGACGCAACCGGAGCGCGCCATCGCTTCCATCATTTCTCCGTCCACCAAATCGACGCGACCAAAAGCTTTCCACATGATGTTTAATCCGGCTTGTTCGAGTTCGCGGCAAAAACCCAGGACTTTTTCCTTATTGGAAACAAAAAATTCATCTTGAAATAGGTACATCTCTACGCCGGCTTTTTCCCTGAGAATCGACATTTCCCTGATGATGTTCGCATTCGAACGAAACGTCGATTCGTGGTCCCAGACGGGGGCGACCGAACAAAAAGTGCATGGATACGGACAACCGCGCGTAGACATCAAACCGTAACCTTTGTAGGATTTCAAATCGACTTTATGAAATGCCGGAAATGGAATCGAATCGACGTCTTTAATTCGAGTTCGCGGCCGCGTACGGACTATTTTCCCGTCCGCAGCCCGAAATACCAGTCCGTCGACTTCGCTCAGGTCTCGTCGGGCTTTCAAAGCCCCCATCAATTGCGGACCGGTAATCTCGCTTTCCCCGACTGCAATGCAATCAACCCAGGGACATCTTTCCATGATTTTTTCCTCGACCGCCTTTGAGCCGACCCCACCCAATATGATATATTTCCCGGGATTTTTTTCTTTAAAAACCTTCATGGCAAGAAGAACGAACGGCAGTAGATTAGCCATGCAGGAAAATCCCACGACATCGGACGAGTCTTCCAGAAACTTCAAAATATTGTCGGAATCAAACGGCTCGTCGAACTCGTTGAGTTGATAGTCCCTGAAATCGACCGAATAACCTGCGTTTTCCAAGGCTTGCGTTAGATACAGGCAGCCGAGCGGAACGTGGAGTTCCTTGTCAATCGCATCAAGATATCGAACATACAGCAGATTCATATTCAACAGAGTAATATCGGCTTGATTCATGAACAGCTCCCTTGGATTACACAATGATTACGGGCGATCGGGACGAATACCTTTAGTTTGTGGGAAATCAGGTCGAATACCACGCGTCATGGCATCTCCCGGTTTAATCGGATTGACCGGAACGGCTTGTTCGGTCACCGGTTGCGGGGCAGGATTCGCCGAGCTCGTGCGCCGAAATTTAATGGTAACCCGTTTCCCATCTACTTCCATTTCATATAATGCCGAATCTCCGGCGATCTCTTGACAGATTTTCCTGAGAGCCTTTCCAAGCGGTAATCCTCTTGTTTTAACCGTCACGGAATGGGCGGATTCAGGAATTTCCATTCCGGTAAAAGTCAATTTTACTCCGGTCTCGGCGGAAAGAATATCAATGGCTTCCCGGAATGATTTTCCGTTTACTTCTGATTTTAATATCGGATCTTCGTCGGTGCCGAGGGTAAACGGTAGTGGATCTGATGCGGGAACATAGATTATATCGTCGGGTTCTCGAGGTTCGGGAACATCGGGTAGGATGCCGCCCGACACCGTCCTGTCGTAGTCAAAGTCGTTTGCGTCGGATCTTATGCCGCCTTCGGTTCCCATGTTGGGATATTCCTCGGTTTGCGTAACCTGCGTTCCCGGCGAAGCATTTGCGTTTTCGGCCTTGGCCGAAAGAGGTGCGAAGGTAAGTTGCGCCAACAAAGCCAGCAATGCCGCTGTCGATCCGGCGATTAAAAACGGTTTCTGAGTTTCGGGAACATTCGTATGTCTGATGATTTGTCTCAATTGAACATCAGGAATCGCGGTCAGCATGGCTCTTTCGGAGGGATCGAGCGGAATGCGCAATTCATCGGCTAGAAGAGCTCTTTTTGCCAGCAAATCTTCGAAAAATTTCTCGTCAATCGCGGCTTTTTTTATCAGAACTTCCATGCTTCGCGGGATTCCTTTCCCACGCTCCGTAATACCGGCCGGTCTGCCGCCGACTATCGTATGTCTTTGATGGGTGTCTTCACGTGTAGCCATTCTGATTATTGTCTTCCTCATATTCTCCTCCGCTGTCTGTCGATGATTCTACTTCATAGAGCTATTGTTCACAACGCTTCCAGTCTAATTAATATTCTCCCCAACGAGATTCTTGTCTTGCTTTCAATAGGCAGCATTGGTTAACTGATCCAAATAATCGAAATCAGAAACTGACAACTTTTTGCGCCTTGTGGATTGCTTCCAATAGGTCAAAATTATTCGCGAGTTTGCCGAGCCGCAATTTTGCCTTCAAATGAAGCCTTTCCAAGGCATATCCTGAAACCAGCACTCTAACACCGTTTCGTTCGATTTTTCCGATGGCCGGCAATAGCGGACTTCCCTCAACGCATGCTTTTACGGAGCTGTTCCAAAAAACCAAAACCCGTGGAACAATTTCACTTTCCGATAGCGTTATGACCAGATTTTTAAATGATTCCATGCCGAGTTTTCCGCGCGCACCTAAGTATAAGCGCGTAAAAATCAAGACATAGTTAGACAAATTGGCGGAAGGCATCCAGACGCGTTTTTCAAAATACACATCTTCGAAATGCCGAATGGTTACGTCGGTTTTGGAACTCAGTGTTATCGTGTCGCTCCTATTTTAGTGTCGTAATTATAAACAATTCCGATTGGCCTGACAAGGCATCCGGCATAAAGGCGCATCACATGCCCGTATTCCCAATAAGATCTTAAGCCGTCTCGATCAGTGATCATCCGTGGTTTCATTATTTCAATTATTTAAAGTCGGCGCTTTTCCTGCAATTCGTATACATGTTTTGTTTTTCTTCCGATAACATAGTAACCTTGCCGGCAAGGCTTGTGTTAATTTATCAACCATATTCGTAATAATATTATCGAAATCGAATAATAATCGAATGAATCGCCACAAAACATGAGATGTAAACACGAGATGTTGAATCGAAACGGTTTGATTTCATTTCCTTTATTCATATTAATGGCGACTCAATTAATAACCGGCGGAACTTATCTGGTCGCCAAGCTGGGTTTGATGGAATTCGATCCGATTTCGTTGGGTTGCCTGAGGTTTGGGCTGGCAGCCTTGGCTTTCATCCCGATCTTAGCGGTTACACATGAACTGAAAATGCCGCCCAAGAGCGACTGGGGCTTATTCTTATTGATCGCATTTCTTGCTGTTCCCCTAAATCAAGGCTTGTTTCTTTGCGGCATCAAACTTACATTTGCCGGGCATGGAGCTCTTCTTTACGCAACAACACCGATGATCGTTCTTGTATTATCGGTTATGATCGGCCGGGAACATCCTTCAATAAAGAAATTCTGTGGAATATTGCTTGGTTTCTTGGGAGTAATTCTGGTTCTACTCGATAAGCAAGTCGCCTTTTCGCAAAACACTTATTTGGGTGACTTTTTGATATTTATGGGCGTTGTCGTCTGGGGAATTTATACGTTGTTGATTAAAAATATGGTGACAAGATATTCGCCGATTTATCTTACCGGTATCTCGCTGATTTTAGGCGCAATTCTTTTCCTTCCCATCGGGATTCCATTTTTAGCAAGTATGGATTTAGCGAAAATTACTTGGCGGGGAATAGCAGCTCTCTTGTATCTTTCATTGCTGACCTCGGTTTTTGCTTACTTTATTTGGTCATGGGGACTAAAACAATTTGACGCAAGCAAAACCGCGATCGTATCAAATCTGCAACCTATCGTGGCGGCATTATTGGGTTGGTTTGTTCTCGGCGAGCCGATTTCGATAACATTTGTCATCGGCGCTATCGCTGTATTCATAGGCATTTTATTCACTCACAGGGGGTAAAGCCTCGTAGGAAAACACACATGCCTGATTCGGATTATTATTGAAATAATAGACTTATCTATATGTTGTTAATTTTTTCCGAAATATTCCAAAGGCTTGAGTATTTCCGCATTGACAGAGGAATTGAGGGAATGCTAGGATACATTCACAAACCCGAATTTTGTATTCGGGGAGTTCGTTGTTTTCGAATATACTGAAATTACTATGCCGGCATGAAATTGCCGACCGATCGAAGGCTGAAAGCTAGATGGTGGAATTAGATAAGCTCCAATTTCTGCGACAGGTTCCTCTTTTCAGCAGCCTATCGGAGAAAGCGCTGTTGGATCTATCGGCTATTACGGTCGAGCAGGCATATGTCGCGAAAACAACCGTTTTTAAAGAAGGCGATCCGGGAGACGCTTTATACATTGTTAAAAGCGGTAAAGTAAATATTCTAAAACGCACCAGCAGCGGAACTGATTCCGTTCTGGTGTCCCTTGGGAAAGACGCCGTCATCGGCGACATGGCGGTGATTGACGACCAACCCCGCTCGGCTTCCGTTGCAACCATTCAAGATACGATTTTCTATATAATCACCAAGAATGATTTTAAAAATTTGCTGGGGACGGCTCCTGAAATCGGGTTCCAGATTTTGAAGCTGACGACGGAAAGGCTTCGGAAAACAAATGCTTCGTTGAAGGAACTGGAAGCTTCAACCACCCAAATGCAGGAAGTAATCAGAGTCATTTCTAAAATCGCCCGGAAAAGCAATCTTTTGTCCTTAAATGCCTCTATTGAAGCCGCACGGGTCGGCAACGCCGGACGGGCATTTTCGGTCGTCGCGGCGGAAATGAAAAAACTTGCGGAAGATTCGGCGCAGGAAGCGCAAAAAATAGACAAACTCCTACAGACGCTGCAAGCCAAGACCAGAGCACTCTCGATGATGAAATGAGAAATCGAAAAATTCCATACAGCGACAATTAGGCCGGGTTGCTTTTTTCCCCGAGAAAATGTATCCTTTCACAGCACTAGGAGGCCGTAATGTCCCAATACAAATCTCAAATCCAAAATTTGTTTTTATCTTCGGTTCGCAAAAGACATCAACCCGTCGAAGTGGTTTTGAACACAGGAACCAGTCTTCACGGAAAAATAAAGGGATACGATCAGTTCTCGGTTACATTAACCTTCCGCAACAAAGTGGAAGTAATTTATAAATCAGCCATTCTTTTCATCACTGCGCTGGAAAGAAAAAGAAGATTTCCCGATTCTGATGACGGCGGAAGGCGTCCTATCCAATCCGAAAGAGCGCCAAGACAGCGACTGCCTAATCTGCAATACGATGATCCGCCGCCACCCCGAAAAACTCCAGGACGATATAGCAGCTGATTCGATTTTTGCTTTCCTAACGTATTCTTACTAATCGATGCTAATGCATCCGAAAGAAGATGCCGATAATCAGGTCGTATATCGGATTTTTTCGGAATGCGAGTTTCGAAGTCAGTGAATGTAAATTGGAAGGAAAACAGCGTGCCTCGATATTACTGCCCACGTTGCGAATCTCCACTTATTTTTCCTGAACAGCAATGTTCGAGTTGCGGCTACCGCTGGATGGTGAAATGCCATAGTTGCAACCATCCGAATGTTCCCAAAGCGGTGTTTTGCGGAAAGTGCGGGCGCGGCATTTCCCTTAAAACAAGATTGCTGAGACGCTGGGAAACTTTGGTATCGCTGCCTTCAAGAATTCGCTTGAAAAATCTTGCCGCCGGATTTGCTTTCGGCGGATTATTGACAACCTTTGCCTTGGGAACCATGGGAATGTCGGGACCGGGTTGTCTAAAAGTCGAGCCTGTATGGGAAAAATCGGATTCCGATACCGCATCTACGACAACATCGTCCGTTTCACACATTTTCCACAACCGGTTCCAAAATTGGAAGGATTCTCAGAACCTGGACAGAGAAGCCACAATAGGCGATTTGATTAAAATCGGTAATATCATGATCGAAGCATTTTCATCCTCTCTCAATACCGATGAGGATTCCGGAATCGATCGATCCGGCGGATCGATGCGTTATCTGCAATCGCTGGGTGAGAGATTTGAAACGCCTGAACTGGTTCCGTTGACTAGATCCGAAGCCGCATTGTTTCTGTTTCGAATTGCCGATGAAATATTCGACATCAATGCAAGCCCGGATACCGAATATAAGTATACCGATGTTCCGCGTTTCCATTACATGAATATCCCGATTGAAACCCTCGAAAAATTGGGAATCCAAATTTCGCGTGATCCGCAAAATTTCGGAGGAGACGACAAAATTTCGCTGACTGCTCTTACGAAACTTTCAGTAAGTTTGGTCAAAATCGGCGAGCAACGAATGAAGAATAAAGTCTTTCCGACTTTGGATTCTCGAGGTTAGCAACTCCGTTGAAGCCACGAATGGGATGCGCAACCCTGTTCTCATTCTGAACCTCTCGGGTGTCCTCTCAATTCTCCGACACAAACCCCCATGAATGGGGTTACACAACATCCTGTTCTCGTGATGAGTTCTAGGCTTAGTCGACTGTCGTTGAAATCCAAACGAGATCAGTTCTCCCATGCACTCATTCTTGGCATTTCGGGACACTCGAATATGCGTCGGTTGGAAATCTGCGCGATCGTTAAATTGAAAGCGTGTTATCCCGGCAAAAGATGCCGCACGTTGTAGCATGGATTAGGCGCTTGCCGTCTTAACTCGCTCGGAAAAAATATCCGACATTATTTAGCGAAACAAGTATTACTGATAATTGTCGCGAAATTCAGTATTCGGATGCATAACGACGCCGGGTTCGTAAGCTGCGTTACCACCATCGTCGGCGGCTTCGGCATTGGCAAGAGCATCATCGTCGTCCTCATCATCGCTAGTCTCGGAAGATGTGTCGGCATGCCCCTTGGTCGTATTTTTTCTATAATCGGTCTGGAAAAAATCATCGTCAGGGACAAGACCGGCTGGAGTATCGGCATTCAAGCCGCTGGCGAATTCTACGCCTTCTTCTTCATCCACGGCAAATTTGGCTCCGCCGGAGTGTATCGGACATTCGTTGGTCGGAACCGATTCAATCGGATAAACTTGTTGTGTCGTCGTTTCGGCCGGACATCCCTTTCCAGCCGGCTTGCCGCTGGAAACACACATTTTAAGACGAATCGCACCCTCAGGAACCGGAAAATCCGTCGGCGGCATGTTTTTCAGCACCTTCTCCATAAAATCATGCCAAACCGGTGCCGCTACGGTACCTCCGGCTTTGGCATGTCCGAGACTTTTCGGCTTATCGTAACCAAACTGAACGACGGTAACCAATTCCGGAGTAAAGCCGTTAAACCAAGCGTCAATATAATCATTGGTAGTTCCGGTTTTACCGGCAACGGCATATCCCTTAATGGCCGCGCGTTTTCCCGTTCCTTTTTCAACGGCGGTTCTAAGCATATCGGTCATTATGGCAGCATGAACGCCTTTCATGACCTCGCGGGCGTGGGGAAGACTTTCTTCCAATACATTACCGTCTCGATCCTCAACACGTGTAATTGCCACCGGTTGGGAGTAAATTCCTTGGTTCGCAAAAACCGAATAAGCTGAAGCCATTTCCAGAGGGGTGAAATTGCCTGAGCCTAGAGCAAGTGATAGGTTAGGCTCCATTTGAGCCGTAACTCCAAGCTTTCTGGCAAATCGAATCACCTTCGCGGGAGTAAGTTTGTCAATCAATCTCACCGCGGGAACGTTGAAGCTGTTTAGCAATGCTTTCATAAGAGTAATGCTACCGTGAAATTTCAAATCGTAGTTTTTCGGCGACCAGACTTTGTGAGACCACGGATTGGTATAACTGATCGGCTCATCAACGATAAAATCACCCGGCAAAGCACCGTTTTCAATCGCGCACCCGTAAACGAAGGGTTTGAAAGACGACCCAGGTTGCCGGAGGGCTTGCGAAACTCGGTTGAATTGAGATCTATCATAACTTCTGCCTCCGAACATGGCTTTGATATTGCCGCTACGGACTTCAATACAAACAAGCGCGCCGTTCATATCAGGGTCTTTTTCAATCGGTCTTGCCTTGAAAATCTCCGAGTTGGCCATCGCTTCTTCGGCATATTTTTGCCAATCGGAATCCAATGTCGTATATACCTTTAAACCACCGTTGTAGACTAAATTCGCGCCGTATTTTTCCAAGAGCGCATCTCGAACATACGTGACGAAATAAGGCGCGGCAGCAATGTAACCCTCAGCTCTTTCGGCGGTTTCACGCGTAAAAACGGGAGTAGTTTTTTTTGCCGCTTCGTAATCCGCGGGAGAAATAAAACCCAACTCCGCCATCTTTGCCAAAACCAACTCACGGCGTTGCCTATTTGCCTCCGGATATTTGAAAGGGGAAAAAGCCACCGGGCTTTTAGGTATTCCGGCAAGCGCGGCACATTCAACAAGCGTCATATCGGTAGCGGTTTTGTTGAAATAAATTTGAGCTGCGGCATCCAATCCGTAGGCGCCATGACCAAAATATATTTCATTCAAATAAAGAGTAAGGATTTCCTCTTTCGAGTATTTTCGTTCGAGCTGAAATGCCATCATCGCCTCAATGGCTTTACGCTGAAACGTTCTTTCGTTACTGAGAAAAGCGTTTTTAACCAATTGTTGCGTTAACGTCGAAGCGCCTTGGACTATCTTTCCCGCCTGAATATTCCTTAGCATGGCACGGCCGATACCGACGAGATCTATTCCGTAATGTTGATAAAATCTTTCATCTTCTATTGCTACAACAGCCTGTCTCATCAATTTTGGAATTTCATTTGCCGAAAGAATCCTTGTGCGGTTTTCCTCGGCATGAAGTCTGGCAAGAAGCTTTCCCTTGGAATCGAAAACTTGCGTCGTCAGATTCGGTCGGTAGGATTTGTCCGAAACAATGGGTATTTTTTCTGAAAACCCTTTAACAATACCGACTACTGCACCGGTTACGACGATAATGAGAACAATGGATAACGCAAAACCAAGTTTAAAGAAAAACCAAAGCCATCCGATTATGCGTTGCGTAATGGAAGGAGTTTCTTCTTCATCATCGGGTGATGGAGAAACCGGATCAATCGGCTCCTCTTTTTCACGATCAAACATAAAACGTCACCTTCCTTAATAAAAAGGTACATTATTTTATCGGCATTTTCAAGATGCCCCTTGAGTCGGGAATACATTGAAAATAATTGCCGCTTGTAAAATCAATCTCGGCAAAATAGAATTAATTCAACAGGTAGTTGAAATGGTTGGTTCGATTTTTGATATTCCCCGATCTAAATTCCAGCTCAAATTTTTCTGCCGCGAAACTTCGACGATCAGCTCGCAACTTTTTTTTGAGGTTCAACTATTGCAATGTGGATTGCCTTATTGATTTTTTGCCTGGTTATTTTAATGGTGAGCTTTATGTTATATGGAATATCCAAATGGCAATCCCTGATAGTAGAAAAAGATACGGAAGATCAAAGCGATCGACTAAATTTACGAAATATCACACCGGATAAAAGAATTGCGCTGTGGACTCTTATCATCGGATTAGGCTTGTTCTCGGTGGTCTCTAGCATAATAAATTGGGTAAACGAAATATTTTAACTTTTTTTTGAAAACATGAAACTTTAGACGGAGAAATTCCATATCAATTATATGGAGCAAAGGTACCGGACACCAAGGAACTTTTATTGACACAAGAATGAAACCCATGTAGATTGGGGGAAGAGTCATAATCTACCAAGGGGAAATCAAATGAGCGGTGTTACCTTAATAGCGGGAATCGTCGTAGTTTTGGCGATAATGATGTTCTTTGTTGTTCTTTCCCTTTTTCCTTTCAGTACATTCGTTAAATGCATTTCAGCCGGATTACCCGTCAGTCCGATCACGCTTATTGCGATGAATCTCAGAAAAGTACCGACTGATATCATCATTGACACTTACATCAAAGGGTCCAAGGCTGGTCTTTCTCTTAGTTTAAATGCGATTGAAGCCCACTATCTTGCCGGCGGAAACGTCATCAATGTTGTGAGTGCCTTAATAAGCGCCGCGAGAGCCCATTTGAATCTGACATTTGAAAGAGCCGCGGCAATTGATTTAGCCGGCCGTGACGTCTTGGATGCCGTTCGCATGAAAATCGAACCGCGGGTTATATCCACCGGTGACGTTTCCGGTATCGCCAAAAACGGAATCGAAATTATTGTAAAAGCCAAGATTACGGTGAGGGCTAACCTCGAAACCATGGTTGGAGGAGCCGGTGAAGAAACTATTATCGCCAGGGTAAACGAAGGAATCGTGGCAACTATCGGGTCAAAAGAGACACACACGGAAATTCTTACCAACCCTGAGGTCATAACCAAGAAAATTATGGACGCAGGCTTGGACGCCGGAACCGCATTTGAAATTTTCTCTTTTGACATAGCCGATGTCGATGTCGGTCGGAATATCGGCGCGATTCTTCAAACCGACCAAGCCGAGGCCGATAAAAAAGTCGCTCAGGCAAAAGCAGAAGGTCGGCGAGCGCTGGCTCTAGCCCAGCTTCAAGAAAACAAGGCCGTCGAGCAGGAAATGAAAGCACGGCTGGTGGAATCGGAAATGAGAGTTCCCAAGGCTTTATCGAAATGCTTCACCGAAGGCAAGATCCTTCCTATAAGAAAATCAAAATCCAAGAAGAAAGAGCAAGCAGCAATCCCTTTTGGAGTTGATCATGGCTGAATTTCCTCCATTGACTAAGGAACAGCTTGATAAAATCAATCGAAATCACAGATGGGAATTGAAAAAAATCAAGGCCATGAGCGAAGCTCAGTTTCAAGTCTTTAAAAGAAATTTTTCGGTCGGGAACCTTGAGAATATTACCAAGATCGAGGCGGAAGAGCTGCTCACATCCATGTTGGCTTTGAATCTAAAAATCCAAGATGATTTAAGGCAACGCTCCGCGTAGATGAAAAAACAGAAAGTTTTGCTATGCGCGATCTGCCTTCTGGCCCTTGCGGGGGTCGCAGAAGGTTTGGGCTCTTTGACAAAAGTAGGCTCGGTATGGAAAAAAACGGTTTACGAATGCGTAATCCGGAGTTTGGCTGAAGACAATCAAGGCAGACTTTGGGCGGGAACATTCGGCGCCGGTTTACTTGTGATCGAAGATGGAAAATGGCGCCAAATCGCTACCGAACCTAATGGCCTCCCGGACATGCGCATAAGTAAAATTATCATAAAAGACGGCTTTCTCTATGTCGCCACGGTCGGTGGAGGCGCTGTGAAAATGGATATTTCCTCCCAAAAATGGTTGCCTCTTCTTCCCCAAACAAATCCCTCGTCCAAATATTTCCATGCTTTTTCAATATTACGAAACGGTAGTTTTGTCTTAGGCGCGGTCGGCGAGGGTGTTTTTATTTCGAAGAATGGCGAGTGGCTAAACATCACTGAAAATGACGGTCTAGCCAATAATTGGGTTAATGATTCCGTTGAAACTCCCGACGGTATTTGGTTGGCAACCTTTCAGGGTCTGGCATTGCTGAAGGATGGCAAGATCAATTCAATCGAGCTTCCAACGGGGTCTTGGAATGACGGCAATATCAACGTTATCGCCGTATTTCGCGACCATCTGTTCCTGGGAACGGGCAGCGACGGACTGATCGAGCGCGTGGCGTCTCTTGATTCGACAACCGCTTCAGCCCCTGAAAAAGCGACTCGAAAAAAAATTGAATATAAACGATTTCGCGGAATCCCGAAACAGATTCATGCCCTCTTGCCCTTTCAAAATCTGTTGTGGATAGCCGGCGAAGAAGGTCTTTTTACGATGGATGCAAATGAAGATATTAAGCAAGTTGAAGGTCCATGGGGCAAAGACACCGCATTTAAAAGCTTGGGGATATTTAAAAATGCGATAGTATCAGGAACCGACAAAGGAATAATCTATTATTTGCATGACGGAAAAAATTGGTCTAAAATCTTAGATTATCAGGAAAAACCAAATTCTGGAGGTCATGCAAAATGAAACGAGTCTGGGTGGGGCTTTTTCTCGCTTGTAGCGTCTTTTGGAACTGTAATTTGTCGGCTGAAACGCTTCAAGAGCAGATGAATAAAGCCAAAGCTTTATACGATCAGGAGAAGTTCAGAGAGGCTGCTGATTTTTACAAGAATATCCTTATCCAAAATAAGGATGAACTCAAAAACAACAACGACTCCGCCGCAAGTGTCTGGCAAGCATTCGGAGAAGCCCTGGCAAAGGCCGGCTGGAAGGAACAAGCCGATAAGGCTTTCAAACGCGCCACCGATAGACGTCCCAAAGGTGGAATCGACCAATCCGCAACGCTTGATACGGCATCCATAACACCTCCTGACGCCGATCTCATGAATAAATATCAACTGAATTCACTTAAAAATCCGAAAGCTCAGGAGTTCTACCGCCGAGGAGCGGCTTACCTTGAGGAAAATCATCCACTCTATGCAATCCTGGAGTTTGAGAAATGTTTGGAGATTGAAGCCGACAACATCGAAATGATAGAAATAACCGGAAAGGCAATGGCTGAATACGGTGAAGTCTATTTTGATAAAGCAAAAGATTATTTGCTGAAAGTTCGTAAGATTAAAACCGACTCCGGAATGACCTTTGAGCTCTGGCTGAACCTGGGGAGAGCTTGTACTCAAGCAAAGAAATGTGATTTCAAAACAGCTGAAGAGGCTCTAAACATCGCAATTAAAGCTCAACCGCAAAATTTTCTGGCTAACTACTACATGGGAGATCTTTTCCTGATCCGAGGAGATTACGCCAAGGCAATTGAATGGTTTGAAAAAGCCAAGAAAATCAACGGTTCCGATCTCAGACCGCTTTGGGGAATCGGCGATGCCAACTCCGAAATGAAGGAATATCATAAAGCTCTCGAATACTATTCCCAAGCTTATGAAATGAGCAAGGAAAACGCTGAAGCGGCATACAAACTTGGTTTCGGTTTGAAGAACGTAGGAAGAGTGGATGATTCGATTCATTTCCATGAACTAGCAATATCTCTTGATCCGACTAAAGCAAGATACCCCCTTGGGTTGGTAGCTATTTATCTTCCGCGGATCATGGATTTTTCAGCAAAAAAACACCTTGATGCAGCTCTTGCTCTTGAACCTGAAAACCCATGGTGTCATTACTACTACGGTTTGTATCTCGAAATGAGACGCAGAATCGATGAAGCTATTCAAGAATATACGATGGCTGCATACTACGGGCCGCAGATGCTTGACGCGAAGTATCAGCTTGCCAATATTTTCTCGGCTGTCGGTAATAAATTCCCGGGAAATAACTTTTCCTGTGAAAATCCATCCGATAAACTCGAATATCTAGCCTATAAAGATTCAAAAAGGGCATATCGGCTCTACAAAGAAATCCTTTCGATAAACCCTAAATACGTTCATGCCAAGGATATTGCCGCTCAATTAGCCGGAATGGAAGAACTTTTTGACGCCGAACAGCGGGTAGATAAGGCAATCGACCAAATTGTTAAGTAAAATACTCCACTGGTGGACAAGTTTAATGGATATTTTTCCGGAGGTGAATGCGAAAGAGAATGTGAGACAATATTGAAAGGAGGACAAGTTTTTTAAGGATACAAGCATCCTTCATCCTTTTGGAAAATTGTAATTTTGAATTTTTTTAAATTAATAAGGAGGACTTATGGTTAGAAGGATTTGGTTGTCACTAGTATTCGTGAGCCTATTAGCGATTCCATGTTTTGTTTATGGTGCGGATGTCAGCACGATTGCGACTGATACTCGCTATGACACCAATGCGGCCGCCGGAATTACATCTATTCCTAAGAACGAAATTCGCCGACTTCCCGACATGATCGACAATCCCAAATCGCAAGTAGGCATGTGGATTCCGGTCGCCGAACCGGACCCCGTTGTCCGTGATTTCAACAACACAATCCAGCCGGCCGGCGGAGTTTTCAAAAATACCGGCGCAGCTCAAGACAAATATCCCTACATCATTAAAGAGAAGGCAACCGGCAAGTTCTACGTATATAAAAATGTAAAATACAATTGGTATTTTGAAAATGCCGGTACCGAAGATAACTCTGGTGGAACCAACGGCGCTTCCGGTGCGGACGTCTGGACGCCTTTTTATAAAGCCGCAGGCGCCGAAAAGGCCGTCGAATATATAAAGAATTTCGTCACCGGGTCAGGCGACAAAGTATGGGATCCCAAAGTTTATCCCAATATTCACGCCAAACCCTTTGACTCAGGAATTTCCGGCGATGCCGATACCAGGGGTTCCACCGTACTGCAGGAAGTCGGAATGCTCCTTACCTACGATCGAGCCGAGGCTGCCGTTACCGGTACAACCGGCGACGGATACACGGGAAATGCCGATCTTTCGGTTATCGATCCGAATTCCATTCCCACCGCTCAATTAGGTGCTGAACCCTCCACATGGGTGTCAAGCAAAAAGGAAGTAGAACCTCCCGCCGGATGGAAGCTCGAAAACGGCATGAAAATGACCGGCTACAACCGTGTTTACGTCGAAGATTACAAATCCCCCACCGTAAAAGGAACCGAAGTTTCCATTTACCGCGGAGTTTCAGGTGCTTGGGTCGAAGAGAAATACACCAAAGCCACCTCCAAATGGGATAGAATCAACGGCATAACTTTCGAATATGAAGACGACAACCCCAGTGCCGCCGCATCCTCAGATCGTTTACAAGCCAGCTTGAACTACGAGTGCGGCAACATGGATCTCTTCAAACTCGATAATCCCTATTACAATGCCGATGATCCGGTTTCCGAACCCTTCATTTATTTCACATATCTTACCCCCACTTATAAAATGACTTACAATGAAACCAATCAAAAATGGGAAAGAATCAAGATTTCGGAAAATCCGGTGAAAATGGACGAGACGATTCAATATGGCCCGTACGTCGGCCCCGCGAAGAAGGGTGAAGAATACTACTATTATAAAAATGTAGATCCTACTTGGTCTAAAAAACAAGCCACGGCTGCAAACCCCGACCCGGTAATGGATTTCATCAAGAATCGCTATGCTTATGCGATCAACGGGAAGTCCTTGGCCGCTTGGGTTCGCGGTTACTGCTACTTTATCCTCGATGAAAGAAACAGCGGTCTGCTCAAGGTGAAAATGTTGAATGGTTATATAAACACCAACAAAAACACCAAAAGCGTATCTCTGGATGAAAAGATTCCGGAATTAGCCCAGATGGTCAAGGAATATTCCGATATCGGAACTGAAAAGGGAAAAGCGGCTTCCGCGGATCTCGCGGCATTCCGCTCACATCTCCAAGCTCAAGGCTTGTCAAACATCAACCGCTTCTCTTATATCGAATTCAAAGACGGTGGCCGCTATTGCGTAGGCCCAATCGAATTTGAAAAGGATAAAAACACTGAAGTTGGTCCCAATGACACCGGTTACGATCCCAAAATCAAGAAGGGCTCCTGGTTCGTTCCCGGACCTCGCGTTTTGTTGCCCCGCCACTTCTGCGTCAGTTCCATGGAATGGGATTCCTCACTCGGCGGAAACAAAGTCGCCGGTCAAATGGCAACCGACAGTCAAAACTTCTACATGGGCAGCGATGGAAAATGGCATCGCGCTGGTGATGCAGCCGACGCCGGAGTTCCCGAAGAACTTCAAGTTACAACTCAAAACTCCAATTTCATCAAGAAATATGGTGATACCTGGATGCAACAGTGCCCCGACTGCATGTTCAAAGTCGATATGGCCGACTGCTGCGGCAACACCACCAACCAAGTCGGCTTCCTGAAAGTTCTGGACGGCGGTCAAGGCAACAAACCCGGTCTTGATGTCAGCATTTCCGACTCCAGAACCGGCAATGAACAAAAAGTCAGCGTCCCCAACTCTCAAGAAGGCCTCGAATACGGACAAAACGGCAGCGACAAAAACGACCAATTGATCGTTAAAGACGGCAATGGACAACAAGTTGTTAACGCCGGAGAAGTGTACAATGGCGACAACGATCTGACCGCCAAGGAAATCAGCCTTCAAAAATGGGACCAAAATGCCGTTTCCAAACCCATTGGCGATGAACTGAAAAATCCTGACCCGATCAAAAATCCCGACAAGGTTATCTATGAAGACACCCGCTTGGAAATCAAAGCCAACGCCGTCGGGACCACGGACCGTGCTTACCCGCACGCGGGTATCGGTAAAATGTCCTTCAAAATTCAGCAACTCGACGCCGCAGGAGCGCCAACCGGGAAATACGAGCTTCTCGAAGATGACTCAGGAACCAAGAACGATGAAATCAAAAAGAACGTTTTTGATTCCACCACAAACGGAAAAATCTCCGAATTCAAACCCAATATCCGATTTTTCCACATCTTCAGGAATCCCGGACTCTACAGAGTCGAATTCGAAGCAGCCAACATGCCCAACGAAGGCGATAAGTTCCTCGCCGAAGCCACTCAAAAATTGATGTTCACCGTCAAAGTTCTTGATCTCAAGAGCGACACTCGCGTCATTGAAGACAAAAAAGAAGGGCAAATCATTAATAAAGACTAACGCCGATAATCCTTAGAGCCTGTTAGAAAATAACCGGATCGTCTGGTTGTTTTCTTACAGGCTCTTATGGCCGAAAATCCCAGAAATTCGTTACAGTTGTTTGCTGACAAGGCCTTAGGTAATTAACTCGGGGGTGTGCTTGCATACCCCCGAGTTTTGTTTTATCCTGCAAGCAAAACTGCTTGGAGGCGAAATATGCATTGGTTAAAGGTAATTCTAATTTTCTTAGCGGCTTTTTTCCTTTTCCCCATTCAGTCTTTTGCGGTTATTCCTTCCAATGTCAGCCTTGAAAAGGTTTTCACGCAAAAAGACGGTTTGAGTCACCTTTCCGTACTCGCGGTGGCAGTCGGTTCGGATCACATATTCATCGGAACCGAGAGAAATCTTACAGTCTGGGGAAAAGACGGAAAGGTTACGATATGGGGCCCCAATAATTCACCTTTGAAGCTGCAACGTGTTCCCGCGCTTGCCGTGCGCGGCAAGGAACTTTGGACGACCTGCCGTTCACCCGTATCCGGCGGTGGAACTTTCCGCTGGGATGGTCTCCAATGGCAGGCCTTCGAAGAAATCAAGGATGATATGCAGTCAAACTATATCACCTGTTTCCATGTCGACGACAAAGACATGCTCTGGATCGGATCTGAAGACCAGGGTGTAAATTATTATGTATTTGAAACCAATCCTTTCAGAAAATTCGGCTATCTTGCTTCGAAAAAAGGCCTATTGGAGAACCGAATCAGTTGTTTGGCAAGCCGACCTGGTGAAACATGGATAGGAACCCTCAGCGGCATTAGCGTTTACCGAGGGAAAGACGGCGAGAAATACCTTTTTACGAATTATTCAAAAGCAACCGGTTTGCCGGCCGACCATATCATCGCAATCGCTGTGAATCCCGAGCGTGTCTATGTTGCAACAACAATGGGTTTGATGATTTTCGAAAACAACGCTTGGCGATTAATCAGTATAGCGGAAGGGTTGGCTGACAATTGGCTTACTTGCCTGGCTTTGGACGGAAACGATCTATGGATCGGAACAAAAAAGGGGTTGCAGCTTTACCGCGGCGGAAAGTTCGAACCTCCCATCGATTACCGCGATGGTTTGCCTTCTTCACATATCCAATGCATAACGGTTGATCGTTCATCGTTGACTTCGAAAATATATGTCGGGACCGATCGCGGCTTAGTTGTTCTAAGACGCCAGTAAAAGGAGGAGATCGTGGCCTCTCTGAAGAAAAGGTTTCATTTTTTAGTTTTGGCCGTTTTGCTTGTTTTTCCCGGGATTTGTCGATCTCAAATCGGGCTATTTTCGCGTTCAAATAGTACCTTGATTGATAATTATATAAATCGATTAACGCAATTCAACGGATTTCCGGTTGCATGTACCGAAAATGGGCTTTCCATCGTGCATCCCGAGGGTTTTGAAAACTGGCGACGGGGCGAGAACGGTTTTCCGGATGCGTCCGTAAGAACAGCCGTAAACTTCAACGGACAACTTTGGATCGGCACCTATGGGAAGGGTTTGGCGCGACTGGAAGAAGGAAAATGGAAAACCTTCAACCGGAGCAACTCCGGACTAATTGACGACTTCGTATCCTGTCTCCTCGTTCAAGACACAAAGCTGTTCATAGGAACACGCGAAGGTCTTTGTATTTATAACGGAATATCCTGGGTAAACGTCGCTTTAGTTGAAGGCAGACCCGTCGAAATCAATTCTTTAACCATTGTGGGAAATTCGGTGCTGGCCGGTACAACTCGCGGCATTTATCGAATTTCAGACGCCTCTTCGCCGATACCCGTGGATTTGGGTATCAGCCCTACTCCTTGGATAACCGCGATGGATTCCAATAAAGGGTATCTGTTTATCGGTTTCGAATCCGGTTTATTGGGAATTCTTCCCGACGGCACGAAACTTCTTTGGGGGAGTGAAAAAGCTGGTACCGGAAAAATTTTCGATATAGTTGCGACCGAAAACGGCGCCCTTTGCGCGACTGCTCACGGTCTCTTTTTAGCGCTTCTCGACGGCGGATTTTCTCCAATCGAATTCGGAGAAAAAAGCGGCATCTTGGATCTACCGGCAACGGCGCTTGTTAAAATCAGCAACGTATGGTGGATGGGTTATTGGGGTAGCGGAATAACCCGAATTCCCGACTCATTAGTAAAAATACCGATGAATTCGGTAGCGACCGGATCGGCAATCAGCGATAAAACCGGCTCCGTTATTTCTGATGTTAAAATTTTCCCGGGACCCGAAACATCCCATTCCGGGCAACTTGCCCAAGTATTTTCACCCGCATCCCAGATTTCTTCCCTGGGAACGAAAAATTCTCAGGGTGCATCAACCCCTTCGGGCAGTCCCCAATGGATTTTTTTTAAACGCCCTCCCAAGCCCAAGAATCTGAGTTTCTACAAAGAAATCCTGCCGATAATGGTGCGCGAATGTATGCCATGCCATACCGGAGGAAAGGGAAAATATTTTCCTTTAAATGACCCGAAAGTACTTCTCCCTTACTTTAGAAAAGGTGGAATGGACCGCCTAATGCAATTCGTCGAACCCGGCAATGGAATGGCGGGAGTCATTTCCTCCGGAACCCTTCAGATGCTGCAAATTTGGGCAAAGGAAGGCTTCAAAGAGTAATATTCCATTGTCCAGATGAATCTTTTTTCAACGGAATGTGGTGATTATTCCGTTTGATATGACAACGGTGGAATCCTTACTTATTTTTATAATGATGGAGGTCATAAGTGAATAAGAATCGTTCCCATTTTCTTCGGCTTGGAATTGCCGTTTGTCTGGTGTTCCTTCCTTGCCTTCTCGTTGGAGAGACCTTAACAAAAGAATACTCGGTGAAGGTCGGCAACATTACTCCTTCGCAGAATCATCAAATCGTCATCGACTTGCCCGATGAATACGCTCAAAAAAATCTCTATTTCGTGAAAAGAACCATTTCAATACCGGTAAATCAAGTTTCTGCCGTAACTCCAAAGGGTAGAATATCCGGAATCAAGGAAACCATGACTGCGACTCATTATGTTCTCGATCTTAGATACATGAGCGGGTTCTGGACTCCCGAAGTGAACAAACATGTAACCGTTACGGTAACGATGGAAATCGGCCCGAAATCGACTAATCCTGCTACTCCGATAGCTCCCTCCGCCTTGACGGTTATCGATCCCCCCTCTCCGTTTACGCCGACATTCAAATGGAGCGGAAAAGGTTGTTATGCCGCCATTACCGTTCTTGATGCCAAAACCGGAGCGACGGTTTGGGAGCGTCTGGTCGCCAATAATTCGGCTTACGCTCTGGACGAAGGCGTCCTTAAGCCCCTTACCCAATATCAATGGGCCGTCAAGCTCACCGATGAAAGCGGGCGCTATTCCCAGGAAACGCAGGCTTCTTTCATCATTAATTACAAACCCGGCACTTGCGGCAAATGCAATGGGTCCGGACACATCACCGTTCACGAAAATCACAACGGCCACCATACTTCCCATCAAGTTACATGCCCGACCTGCAACGGAACGGGAAAAGTTCAAGTTCCTTACATTGAAACAACAAAAGATCGCTCTTTAGACGAGTCTCAACTCGAAATATCGAAACACATCGGCACCGCACCGGGCGGAGATACCATGATCGTTGACGGTCAAGTTCACCTTTCCGGTTGGGGATGGATCGGTGTGTATCCCAAAACAACTTACGTCCAAGGCTACGGTCAAGTAACCTATCATAACAAACGACTATGGGTTCTCAGAGGCAATCACTGGTATCCCATCCAAGGAGACAATGGTGACTGGCTCGATCCTAATGCTCCGGGAGACTACGGTGATTGGCATCCTTCCATGGACAAATCTCAACTTGAGATATCGAAGCACATCGGCACTGCGCCGGGCGGAGACACCATGATCGTCAATGGTCAGGTCCATCTTCCCGGTTGGGGTTGGATCGGTGTTTATCCCAAGACGACTTACGTCCAAGCCTACGGACAAGTAACCTACCATAATAAGCGTCTGTGGGTTCTTAAGGGCAATCACTGGTTTCCCATCGAAGGAAACAATGGAGATTGGCTTGATCCCAATGCTCCGGGAGATTACGGCGATTGGCATCCTTCCATATAAGAAGGTTTTTTCGATCCTGTAAGTAGACAAAACCCTTCCCGTTCTAAGTCGGGAAGGGTTTTTCGTTGCGCACAATTCGTTCTAATGCAATTTGATCCTGGTCTTGAATGATTGCGAAAGCTTTCTTCAATTACTTAGAGCCTGTTAAAAAATAACCATTACAATTTGTTGAAATTCGGATCTTTCCAGAAATTTTAAATTCATGGTATAAGATTCATTTCATGAAACTATTTCGGAGGACGCTAAATGAAATCAATTAAAACATTCGATGTTTTTCCGACACTTCCAGAATCGTTATCAAAGCTCAAAGATCTGGCTTTCAATGTTTGGTGGTGCTGGAACCCTGAAGCGGTAGCGCTTTTCAGGCGCCTAGACCCCGTCGAATGGGAGGCAAGCTATCATAATCCGGTGAAAATGCTTGGAAGCATCAGCCAGGAAAGATTTGAATCGAAGGCTCAGGATGACGGTTTTTTGGCTCATCTGGAGCGCACCTGGAATACTTTTCAAGAGTATATGCAGGATAAACATACTTGGTACGCGAAAAAATACGGATATTCCGACAGACCCATCCTTTCGTATTTCTCCGCGGAATTCGGATTACATGAATCTCTTCCCCTCTATTCAGGCGGATTGGGAATGCTGGCGGGCGATCATTTGAAATCGGCATCCGACTTGGGGCTTCCGCTGGCCGGAGTCGGGCTTTTATACCGGGTGGGATATTTCCAACAAAAATTGAACACGGGCGGTTGGCAGCAGGAAAGATACCCCGAGAACGATTTTTCAAACATGGCCATCCAGCAGGTTCGTGACGAGAACAATCACCCCTTAACCGTATCGCTTCAATTCCCCGGACGAAACGTCACCGCCTTTATCTGGAAAATACAGGTCGGAAGAATTCCCCTGCTCCTGCTTGATACGGATCATCCCGCCAATCAACCCAACGACCGGCGTATCACGCGCGAGCTTTACGGCGGCGACACCGAAACAAGAATACAGCAGGAAATTCTTTTGGGAATCGGCGGGCTCAGGGCATTGCATATGTTGAACTATCACCCGACCGTATACCATATGAACGAAGGCCATTCAGCCTTCTTGGCGATCGAGAGAATAGCCATCGCGATGGAACGCCATCAGCTTAGTTTTCGGGAAGCCTTGGAACTGACGCGTTCCAGCAATGTCTTCACGACACATACGCCGGTCCCTGCAGGCATAGATGTGTTTTCTGGAGAATTGATGGACCGATATTTCGCCTTCTATTATCCCAAATTAGGCATCTCCTGGAAGGATTTTTTAAACATCGGCTGGCAGTTGGCGACTCCCAAAGGCGACGGTTTTTCAATGGCGGTTTGCGCTCTGAACCTGAGCGGGCACGCCAATGGAGTCAGCAAGCTTCACGGACAAGTATCCAGGAACATGTGGGGAAATCTCTACCCCAACGTCCCACCGCAGGAAATTCCCATCGAATCGATTACAAACGGCGTTCACATTCGCTCTTACCTTTCTCAGGAGTTATCGCAACTTTTCGATCGCTACCTCGGACCGCGCTGGGTCATGTCTCCCGGAGATCACAGCGTTTGGGTCAAGGTCGAGCAGATTCCCGATGAAGAGCTGTGGCGAACTCATGAAGTAAGACGAGAGCGTCTCGTGGCTTTCGCCCGTCAAAGATTGACGGAACAATTGACCGCTCGGGGCGCTGCTCCCTCCGAAGCCGCCGGAGCGAGAGAAGTGCTCAACCCTGAGGCTTTGACCATAGGTTTCGCGCGCCGTTTCGCGACCTACAAACGCGCCACGCTTCTTTTCCGCGACAAGGAGCGGCTTGTAAAAATCCTCACGAACAAGGATAGGCCGGTTCAGATAATCATCGCCGGAAAAGCTCATCCGAAAGACGAGCCCGGCAAGCAGTTCATCAAGGAAATCATTCAGCACTGCAAGGATGAGCGAATACGAAGAAACGTGGTCTTCATCGAAAATTATGATGTCGTCGTCGCAAGATATCTTGTACAAGGCGTCGATGTTTGGTTGAACAATCCGCAGCGACCATTGGAAGCAAGCGGCACAAGCGGCATGAAAGCGGCGGCTAACGGCATCCTGAATCTATCCGTTCTCGACGGGTGGTGGGATGAAGCCTACAATCCGGAAGTGGGTTGGGCCATCGGCAATCGTGAAGAATATTCCGACGTTAATTACCAGGATGAAATCGATGCTAATGCTCTTTACGAGCTTTTGGAAAAAGAGGTTTCTCCGCTGTTTTACGACCGAACCAAGGACTCCCTACCGCGCGGTTGGATCAGAACAATGAAAAACAGCATGATGCAGATGTGTCCGGTTTTCAATACAAACCGAATGGTCGGCGAATACAACGACCGCTATTACATGCCGGGGAATGAGCGTTATCGCGCGCTTTCGGACAACAACCGGCAACGCGCGAAAGAATTGGCTCACTGGCTTGAAATGGTGGGAAACTGCTGGAACAACATCAAGATTGAAAAAGTCGACGTCGAGGGAACAAACGAGCATCGAGTCGGTGAAATCCTCAACGTCAAAGTCCGCGTTTCCTTGGACAAGCTGCAAGCTAAGGACGTCGTCGTCCAGGTATTCTACGGTTGCGTCGACAGCGGCGAAGCGATCAAACACGGAGAACTCGTGGATCTCTCGCTGGCGCAGCAGTCAGGTTCCGGGGCAGTCTTTGAAGGCGGCATCAAATTGTTGCGAAGCGGCCGCATGGGATTGGCTGTCAGAGTAATGCCTTCCCACCCCGATTTGATACATCCGATTTTGACCGGCTACATCCGCTGGGCATAAAACACCCCAAACTTAGACTCTGTAAGAAAATAACCGGACCTTCCGGTTGTTTTCTTACAGGTTTTTATGGCTGGAAATCCCAGAAATTCCTTACAGTTATTTGCCGAGAAGGCATTAGTTGTCAACTTACGTAAACGAGCAAAGCTATTCTTTCTATCGGCGGGTCGGCAAATCGCAACTCGCCGATAGTTTTTTCATGAGCCGGAATCGAGGCTGGAAGGCTCTCTCACTAACAAGCCTCTCCCATAAACACGCAAGTTCGAGCGATGCACAACCGGCCGGAGAAGCGGTCTGTTTCAATTTACGTGGAAAATCGCTATTTCGGGACGGCAGAGAAATCTTACTCGCGGCGCCCAAACGCCTTCCATGCCTAAACCGCGGTTCGTATAGACAACGGTATTGCCGACACGATAAAGACCCGATTCGTATTTTTTGCCCGTTTTCGATAATGTAACGATTGCTCCGTAAAACGGCAATCGTATCTGACCGCCGTGCGTATGACCGCAAAGGTAAAGATCTACGCCCGATGTCGCAAGCACGTCAACAAAGTCAGGCATGTGTACCAAAGCGACACCGTAATCGGCTTCCCTAATTCCCCGCAAAAATTCCGGAACAACTTCCGGTATCATATAGGAAATCCCTGCGACAGCGATGGTTTTGCCGCGGAGCTTCAGGTATTCCGACTTGCCGTGAAGTAAAGGCAAGCCGATCTTGTTTAAAATCTCTCGGCTACTTTTTATCCAGTTATCCCAATTCCCCGCAATTGCGTAGACCGGCGCAATCGTCCGAAGTTCGCGGATAAAATATTCGAGCTTCGATGCGGCCGCGTCGCAATTAAGAAAATCGCCTGTAATGACTATAATATCCGGTTTTTGTTCCGAAGTTACCTTGAGCGCTTCCTTCAGCAGCAGATCGCTTCCGGATGTGTTTTCAATATGCAGATCCGAAAGCTGAAGGATTTTCAGACCGAAGCCGGGAGGTAAGCGATTGGAAGAAAGATGTATATGCGAAGTTTCCAGCCAAGTGGGTTCCCAAAACAGCCCATAACAAACGCTGAAAATTTCGACGAAAAAAACACCAAGTAAAATTTTTTGCCGCTGAGTAAATGGCGTGTGTGTTTTAATTTTATGAAATACAAAACTTACAACTACCAGCGGAATTGCGGAAAATACGGCGACAAATATCGCAAAACCCAGTTTTTCTTGAAGACTCATCGGAAATCGAATTGAACCTCACTTCGTTCGAATATTAATCGAAGCTGAGTTCCTTCTGAATATCGATCGGATGAATGCTCTTCTTTAAGCGATACGGTTCGGGAATTACTCCGTATGATTTATCGAGTTGCGGAGTCCTCAATACCAACGACAACATTCTGTCATCCCATTGATGAAAAACAACCGACGATTTCCCGGATTGAAAATAAGCGACGACTCTATAGGTTTTATCTTGAGACAGTTCCTTATTCAAGGCAAGACGAATTTTCGCCATGCCTTTCTCTTGAAGGCATCGGTTTTTCGAAATGGACGAAGACGATACCAATTTTTCACCGTCATATATTTTTATCGAAACCGAAAAGTTCTTTATATCGAAGTTTCCTCGGTTTTCGAGGGTAAGAATTCCTTCTTTTGAGGTTAATCTGATGTCGTTCCATCTGATTTCCGGTTTGTCTGCAAAAACCAAATTCAAAAAACACGAAAGGAAGCACAAGCTTAACGCTGTTATCACGATCAATCTATTCATGACATCGCCCCCTTATCTACTCTCTACTAGAATTATCGGCATAAAGCCGGAAAATATTTAGCTTTATTTGAGCATCCGCAAACTTTTTCAATTCAACAACATCATCGGCAGGGCGAAAAATCGACAAATTCCATTCAGTTCACGGTGAATTACGCTTCGGCGACGTCTTGCTAATTCCCCCACACTCGGCTCTCGGTTTTTTCAATTTTACAGCTTCATTGGTGCTTTCGGTGAATGTTTTCGACGAAACATGTAAAAATTCGTTTGGACGCATCATCGCAATGCCAGGTTTCCTCAGGATGCCACTGGACTCCGAGAAATATTCGATCGTCGGCGCTTTCCAATGCTTCGATAAGGCCATCTCCCGTCTTCGCGGAAATTCTCAGACAATTCGGAACTCTGTTCACAGATTGATGATGAAACGAGTTCGTATAAAATTCTCCGCGGTTCGTCCAGGCGGAAAGACGCGATCCGGCAATAACGTCGATGCGATGGCTTGTGGCCCAACGCGGAGCCGATTGAGAATGTTGGATGACGTTCATCGCGCTGATATCTTGATGTACGCTGCCGCCAAGCGCTATCGCCATCACTTGAAGACCACGACAAATTCCTAATGTAGGAAGCTTTCGATTATACGCCGATCGCGCCATCTCCAATTCGAAATAATCCCGAAACGGATTGACGATTCCGAGCTTCGAGACCGGATCCTCGTTCTGATAACGCGGATCTACGTCTTCTCCTCCGGGCAACAAAAGACCTTCGATTAAATTCAAATAATCCTCAATTGCTTCTTTTTCTTCGACCGGAGGTAAAAGAATCACACGCGCTCCGACTTTTTGCAGAGCACCGAAGTATTTCCTCGTGCAATATGTCCGCACCCGCATCTGTTCGTCGCGAACCGACATATCCGAATAAGTCATTCCGATTAAAGGGCGATTTTTCAGGAGTTCCATTGTCCTTTCCTTCCGGGGTCAAGAATGTCGCGAAGCTCGTCACCGATTACATTGAACGCAACCACGACGACGGCGATACAAAAACCGGGATAAAGCGAAAGCCAGGGATAACCACGCAAATAATCTTTGCCCATGGACACCATCCCTCCCCACGTCGGCAGAGATGGATCAACGCCGAGACCCAAGTAGCTCAAGCTCGCTTCCGAGAGAATCGCCGTCGCCATTCCCATCGCAAAGATCACGACCACCAACGGCAGGCAATTCGGAAGCACATGCGTGATGACTATTCTTAAATCCCCGGCTCCGATAGCTTTTGATGCCGAGACGAATTCCGCGGACCGCAGTTCCATGGCCGCACTCCGGATTATTCTTGCGGTTTCAGCCCAACCTACGATTGCTATAGCGAGAATTACCGTCATTAGACCGTGACCCAACACCATGGATACGGCGATCGCCAATAAAAGACTCGGAAAAGCCAAAAATATGTCGACGATCCGCATCAGGAACCAGTCGACCCAGCCTCCGAAATACCCGGCCGCCAGACCCACGACCAATCCCAGGAACAACGCGAACGATCTGGCCGCGAAGCCTATTCCAAGAGACAGCCGTGAACCGTGAATAAGACGCGAAAAAACGCATTGTCCGAGTTGATCGCAACCCAACGGAAAACCTTCGGGATTCGCCAAACGTCTTTCAGGATCCGTTTCCATCGGATCGTGGGGTGATAAAAAGCCCGCGAAGACGGCAACGAAGATAAGAAAGCAAACCATGACGACGCAAACCCATCCGGCAATTGAGAATTTTCTCATCCTATTTCAAACCCGCCGCTGTGTCGTCATGATCATATAATATTGAAACCTTTCAAACCGCCTTGCCGATTATTTCATCTCTTATTTTCGGGTTGATCCAAGCATAAAGCAGATCAATCACAAGATTCATGAAAACAAAGATAAATGCTGAAAACAAAACTATTCCCTGGATAACCGGATAATCTCTTTTCAAAATGGCGTCCATCGCGAATCTACCCAATCCAGGGATATCAAAAATGGTTTCAACGATAACCGATCCATTGAGAAAGCTCGATAAATCGAGTCCCACGACCGTAATAATCGGAATCAATGCATTCACGAGCGCGTGTCTAACAAGAATTCTCGAAGGAGAAAGCCCCTTGGCTCGCGCGGTTCTGATATAATCCTGATTTAATACTTCGACAAGACTGCTGCGGACGATCCTCGCGAGGAATGCTCCGGACCTGATTCCAAGAGTGAATGCGGGAAGAATTAAGGGCGTAAGTCCGCCCTCGGCATTAAAAGTGGATGTAGGAAACCATTTCAACTTGCTTGCGAAAACATATAGAAAAATCAGTCCGGATAGAAAAATCGGAATGCTGATTCCCAATACCGTAAAAATCGTGCAGATTTTGTCCATGAGATTTTTTCGATTAACCGCGCCTGCGATACCCGCAGTTAAACCGACGATAATTGAAAAGAGCATCGCAAGCAGGGAGAGCTTAAGAGTATAAGGGAAACGCTCCAATATGGACTTGAAAACCGGCCGGTCATCGAGAACAGAGCGACCAAGATCGCCGCTGATTATTTTTCCGATGTACGATAGGAATCTTTCATGTATCGGCTTATCAAGACCCATTTCCTTGGCGATGCCTTCGATCACCTCAGCGGAGGCACGTGGTCCGGCTAGGGTTTCAGCCGGATTTCCGGGGATCAGATAAAGAACGACGAAAGTAATAAGCAGAATTCCCAAAATGACCGGAATCGTTCCGATGATCCGCCTTAATGAATACTCAAGCATTATCGGTCGGCTTCAAAGCAAATGAATTTTAACCGCGGAGATATTCCGTTCCCCGGCACTAAAATAATCACCGATATTTTGCTCAAATCGAATATCTCAAAATTACTGACGCATTCTCATGCTTAAACCCTTGTCTGAAGAAAACAAGGGAGAAAAAACCATGGATTCGACTTCCGGTCCGGTGAGATAGCTTTCATTGCAATGCCACAAATAAAGCCAAGGCGCTTCATCGACTATGAGTTTATTGATTTGGTCGTATGCCTCGCCACGCTTTTGCGGATCTTGTATTTTTATCGCGGCCGAGATCATCTGATCGATGAACTCATTTTTAAATCTGGCTCTGTTGCCTCCGGAACCCCAATTTTTGGAATGAAACAACGGATAAAGAAAATTTTCGCCGTCAGGATAGTCGCCAAACCAACTCAAATAAAAAGCCGGTGCTTCGCCTTTATCGATGGCATCTTTCAGCGCGCTCCATTCCATGGGACGGAGAGTAACGATCACTCCGTGCTTTTTCAATTCCCCCTGAATTAGACGCGTGATTTCAAATGCCGCCTGGGATGATTTCTGAAAAAGGTCGAATTTCAAGGGTTTATGAGCTCCGTATCCGGCTTGTTTTAAAAGATCCAATCCGGTTTTTACACTATATTCGTAGCCCGCGAGTTTTTCGGAGTAACCGAGAATTCCCGGTGGAATGCTCCCATGAGCGGGGCTGCCTCTCCCTTTAAAAACCGACTTAAGAATAACTTCCCGATTTATCAAATAATTAAGCGCCTTTCTGACCTTGACATCGTTGAATGGATGCTTTTGGTTATTGAATCCGACGTAATAAACATTCATTGCGGCCACATCGCTGATCTTTCCGGCGGATTCGGATTTTGCTTGAAATCTATCATAATTTGATGGAAACAGCTGAAGAATATCTAGATTTCCGCTTTCAAACTCCATTTCCGCTTTCAAACTCTCTGGAATAATTCTTAGTTCGATCAATCCGACTTGCGGACGACCGGCGTAGTAGTCGTCATTGGCCGCAAGTCTAATATAACTATCGCGTTCACGACCGATCAATTTAAACGGACCCGTTCCATACGGTTTATCAAAAAAGGATTTGTCCGTTATGGCTTTCACCGAACCGGAAGGCAAAATATAACACGCAGGCATAGAAAGCATGCTGAGAAACGGCGCGAAAGATTCAGTCAGAGTAATTTTTACCGTTAATTCATCGAGAACTTCAATACCGGTGACTATCGCCGATTTTCCCTCCGCTCTTTCCTTGGCTCCGAGTATTTTTTCGAGCACCCAAGTTCGAGGGGAATGCACTTTAGGATCGAGAACGCGATCGAGAGTGAAAACGACATCTTTTGCCGTAAAAGGTTGGCCGTCATGAAATTTAACGCCGCTTCTAAGTTTAAACGTGTAAGTTCGACCTTCGTCGGAAATATTCCAAGACTCGGCGAGATTTCCGACCAAATCCATCTTTTCATCATATTTTACGAGAGCATCGTAAATCTTGGCTTGAACGTTTCCTTCGTTGACATCGACACCGCGTGCCGGATCAAGATTGGAGGGTTCACTGGTCAAATATCCTCGGAATGTTCCTCCAACAACTTTTTGCGCGGTCCCCCCGGGAAGCGTCGCCAGAATTCCGACCATTGCTAAAATAAAGCAAATAGACGCCGTCGAAAGGAGCTTTCGTTTCATGTTCGCCGTCCTTACAAAAGAAATTTTCTTTCATACTAATCGGCGTAAGGAGGAGCAAACTTGAATTGCGCGGAAATATTTTCTCCGTTGATTATTAATAAAGCCACCGAAGGTTGGTTTTCTCCCCGAGGTTTTCTGGGACTTCCGGGATTAACGATTAATACATTGTTCACCGTGCGTATTTCCGGAATATGGGTATGTCCGTAAATTAAAACTTTGGCGTCGGAGGTTCGAGCCCGCAAGACATCTTCATAACGATGCGCCACGATTATTTTTCCGATCGGGACGGCTATTGCCGTGGAAATCGGATAAGCTGGTAAAAAGCTGTCGACGTTTCCCTTAACTGCACACACAGGGGCGATATGCGACAGTTCGTTAACCACCGATGGGGATTCCAAATCACCCGCATGGATTATCATTTCCACATCCTTGAAGGCATCGAATATCCATGTCGGGAGGGGTTGCCCGGTAGTGTCCGACAAATGCGTATCGGAAATAATACCGATTTTCATGACTTGCTCCAAAATTCAAAGAAAATATTTCAAGAGGTCGATTATCCTACAGTTTAGATTATAAAAACAATGGTACGCACATAAAGGCTAAAAACCTTCATTTTCGAAAAATTCAATTGTGACTTGATAAGGCTTTTCAAGATTCAAATTTGAAAAAGTAGCTTTGGGAAGAATCATTGTATAAAAATATTTATCGACTTGACAAGAATAAATGAAATACATAGATTTCAACCTTAGTAAAATAATTATTCGACATCGTGGTATCTTATTGTTTGAATATTCCCATGGGAGGAACCAAAATGACGGAAATTTTTAAGAAAAGACTAATGGCGGCTTTTATTGATCTTGTATCCATCGGAGCGGCGGGATCCATCATCCTGTTTATCATGGCCTTCCTTCCATTTCCTGGAGTTATGAAGCTTCTCTCGGCAATCGTAATTATTACCGCAATGGCGGGTCTAATTCTGATTAAAGACGGTCCTTACCAATTCGAGTTTCTCGACAAACAAAGTCTCGGGAAAAAAGCAATGGGTATTAAAGTAACAAAAGTGGATGGAGCAACACCAATTACGTGGAATGAATCAATCAAGAGGAATATCCCTCTGGCATTACCATTTGCAATATTAATTATTATGGTAGCAATCCAAATAATACCGATTCCGTTCTTGACCAAGATGATAAACGGAATTCTATCGATTATCTGGTTTTTGGGCACTATAGGCATCTATGGTTTTGAAACCTTCGTGATGTTCAAAGACCCGGTCGGCCAAAGATGGGGCGACAAAAAAGCGGAAACGGTAGTTGTGGAACATTATTAGAGCCTGTAAGAAAATAACCATTGCAAATAGTTGTTTTCTTACAGGCTCTTATGGCCGGTCGATGAACGAAATTTGTTACAGTTATTTATTAACAAGGCCTTAGTCAGTTCTTCCGATTTCAAAGGAAATCAGCCGCTGTTACTTCTCACGCTTCGTGTGTTAAACTTTTATGGCAAATAAGGTATTATTCAAATCGTAATGAATAAAAATCATGCGGTCCTTCTCTTTATCGTTTTGATCACTTTGCCGTTGATATACTTTTTTGTTCCCGAATCGAAACCCGGAACTTTACATTCATTGGAAGGAATCAGTCTCTCGAATTTAAACGGACAAAAATTCAAGTTGTCCAGCCTATTCACCGATAAAAAGACGCTGTTGGTCTTCTGGTCCATCACCTGTGGAACATGCATTGAGGAAATTCCGTTTATAATAAAACTTCACGAGAAGTTGAAAACCCGTCTTACGATAATAGGCGTTCATCCACCCGGGTATCCATTGGCGAAAGTACAGAAATTCATAAAAAAATACCCGCAGCCGATTCCATATCTTTTAGCGATCGATGATGAAATGCAGCTTAGTAAAACATACGAAGTTTCGGTCCTGCCCAAAACCGTTCTTCTCGATAAGCGAGGAGGGGTTTTATATTCCCACATCGGTTACGACACCGGTCTTGACGGAGAAATAGAAAATGCTATTATTTCAAAACTCCAATAAACAGCGGCTCATAATAATACTGCCGCTTCTATTGCTGCTCGCGGTTAACACGGTTCTCGCCGAACAGCCCGAGATTTTACGAGAAGGGACAATTGCGCCCAAAGCGACGTTGAAAGATCTACAAGGCACGGATCGCGTATTTCCGGTTGTCAATGAATGGAATATCATCTTTTTTTGGTCGCTGTTTTGTCACACATGCTTGGATGAAATTCCTTTGTTGGTCGAAGAAACGCGAAAAATCAACCATGTTTCCTGTAAAAGTTTTTTTATTTCGCTCGATACTGAAAAAATGAAAAAAGCATTGCAAAATTACCTCAAAAAACGAAATCTGGAATGCGATCTATTGCTCGAAGAAACGGCTTCAAACTCATACAAAACAGCCGATAAATGGGGTGTAAAGACCACGCCGTCGACATTTCTGATCGATCCATCCGGGAAAATAGTCTTTTCAAAAGAGGGCCCCTTCGACTCTGAGGAAATATTCGGAATTTTGCGCAAAGCCGAAGGAGCGTGCACGCACGATGCACCGACACACCCTACCACTGCCGATCCGATGGTTAAATCCGCCGGGCAACCTGGGGCCGCATTTTCAGATAATGCAACCGAAACCGCGATTTGTTCTGAAACGATTCGAATAAAAAAATAGAGTCAACCGGAGAGTTAATCTGATTTATGAAGGAACCGCATATGAAGCCGAATGATGAAAGCGAAGAGTTCACCATTCCCCTCGATCAAAGCCAATTTATAAAAATTTCACGGCAACTGTTCTTGGGTATTGCCGCCGGATTGGTTATTATAAGCGGCTGCGCGATGATTATGCTGATGAAATTTGATTTCGAAACCTTGTTTACCGGCGATAATCTTGCCGTCAAAGTCGGAGAAACATCAATAACTTTTGAGGATTTTTTGGAAATCAAGAAATTGGCGGGCCCGGAATCGAGCAAAATCTCGGACGCGGCGTTTGCCGCGGAACTGATGGATACGCTCTTTTTCGCGGAAGCAGGCAGGCAATTGAAATTTGACCGCCTTCCTTCATATCGGGAGAATGTAAAAGTCTTCGACAAAGCAATCGCGGTATCCTCGGGATCGATAGACCTTTCCCGCGCTCTATTCCTCCTGGAGGAATTGGCGCATATGACCAGGGAAGGATTAAACGCCAGCGTCGTCGAACCGCAACCCGACGAGTTACGCGATGCGTCGTCATCCGAAGAATTATCGCCGAGCCCGGATCGACTTCGATTACGAACGATAACGGTTTCGGATGAAAAGAGCGCCAGTGAAGTGTTGCGATTAGCGGCAACTGGAATTCCCTTCGAGGAATTGAATTCCAGTTGGTCAAAATCTCTCTATGCAGCGGTCGGCGGCGATCTGGGATGGAAATCCGCCGGCGATTTCCCCCCCGAAGTGTTCAATCTTCTGGCTTCCTCCGCCATTGGAAATCTGATGCGCGGTTTCGCGGACGAAAGCGGAGTTCATCTTTTCCGCGTCGAGGAAAAACCTCAGCCAAGCGCCACGATTACGGCAAGGCTCACCGCCGGAAAACTTCTCGCGGAACGTCGACAATCCGCTGAAAAGAGATTTCTACAAACGATGCGCGCCACTATTCCATGGCGACTCCATCCAAGCCTGGGAGGCAAATAATTACAAACGCACATCTGCTGAAAGCACGGAAAACGAGGAGATTTCATGAGCACTATCGCTAGAAAACATTACCTGGTTCTGCCTTCTTATCAACTTCGACTAATAGGATTTCTTGTTATTGTCATGCTCATCGGATCGTTAATCCATGGTTTTTTTCTCTATAAAATAACGGCTAAGAACATTGAAGAAGGTTTCTTTTCAGCGCATAACCGACTTCGATCGACCTGGGAAATCCTAAAACCCGCAATAGTAGTAACCAACGGGATATCTTTCCTCTTGGTTTCATTATCATTATTCGTTGTAACCGTTTTCGTCTCGCATAGATTAATCGGACCGGTATTCAAAGTCGCCGGAAGGATTCAGCAAATGACCGCCGGAAAATTCGATCTGCCGCCGATAAAACTAAGAAAAGGCGATGAAGGCAAGCTGCTGAGCGATGCAGTCAACGATCTGCAAAAAGACCTGCAAAGCCGATTCAATGATTTATACCAACTAAAGCAAGAATGGACCAACGGAAAATCTCCATCCGAGGAACAAATTCGCCAAGCCGTCGAATCGGCTCTAAAAAACCTTCAACTGGGATCTCCCGACAAATCCTGATTATCTTATTGATGGCTGCAAAATGAAAGCCGGTTTTCGGGTACCCGAAAAAGCACGCCATCCGGGCGTATTTCTGGTATCTACGCCATCCCTGGGCGATATAGGACGGATTAGGTGCCGGCGCCGTAATCCGCCAAGCTTGAAGAGTTTTCGAAAGGCAGGACTCAATAGTATCTTCCAGGAACGAGAATTGTTCGTCTCAATCAACTAAAGGCAGTGTTGTAGTTAGTGAACA
>Ga0209749_1000760_pt1 | contig 37719 bp, 34 predicted proteins | sample EPASupsiteSAE347_FD_187267 | JGI IMG/M metagenome (GOLD analysis project Ga0209749, IMG submission 187267) | Bioremediated contaminated groundwater from EPA Superfund site, New Mexico - Sample SAE3-47 (SPAdes) (version 2) | ecosystem: Environmental > Aquatic > Deep subsurface > Groundwater >...
CGAGCCATAACTCGAGCCGGATGTCCGCACATTCCGCTTCGAACTCGGGATCGGAGGCCAGGGCGGCATACAATGGAGCGGGCGTCGAACCGCCGGCAAGACAAAAACGTAGGGTTTGTCCGCCTTCCGATCTGCCCAGGCGGCAGGCCGCAAGCGCCGCATCCTGCGCGGCGCGGATCCATTCCTTTTCCGAATGGAATCGTTCGATCGTCATGAATTCCGTCCCAGGGGGAAATCGGGAGCGGCGGAACCGGCGGGATAGAAGATGAGACCGCCTTGGGAAGGAGAAGCCCCCGGGCCGGCGGAAGCCCAGGTTGCCTCCATCGCATCAACGATGCGCCAGGACTGTTCGGACTCGTCGGCACGTATAAACAGTGTCGAGTCGCCCGCAAGCGCGTCAGCGAGAAGCCTTTCGTAGGCCTCGGGGAAATAATCCGCGCCTTCACGATACGAAAAACGCAATTCGTTGGGTTTTACCGCAGCCCTGCCTGGAACCTTGGCGTTGAAAGTCATCCAGACGCCTTCCTCCGGCTGGATTCTGATGGTGAGCACGTTGGGCGCCAGGTCATCGCCGCAATGCGCCGCGAACAGGGTGGCGGGCGGCTGTTTGAACCGGATCGTAATCTCGCTGATCTTCCTGTCCAGGGCTTTGCCCGTGCGCAAGGTGAAGGGCACGCCGGAAAAACGCCAGTTGTCCAATTCGAGTCTGAGCGCGGCGAAGGTCTCGGTGCGGGAATCGGAGCGCACTTTGTCGGTTTCCGCATATGCGGGAACGGGCTCGGACCCGGGACCAAAACCGGCCGTATACTGCCCGCGCAGAGATCGTGCCAGAAATTCAGCTTTTGTGTAGTCGGGCACACATTTAAGCACTTTGACTTTTTCGTCGCGGATATTTTCCGGTTCGAGTCCCGCGGGAGGCTCCATGGCCACGAGACATAAGAGCTGGACTAGATGGTTCTGCAGCATGTCGCGCGCCGCCCCTGCGCCGTCGTAATATCCTCCCCTCCCGCCGACGCCCACGGTTTCGAATACGGAAATGTCGACCGATTCGATATGGTTGCGGTTCCATAGGGGTTCGAATATCGCGTTCGCGAAACGGAGATAGAGAAGATTCTGGACGGTTTCCTTGCCGAGGTAGTGGTCTATCCGGAAAATGTCTTTTTCGTCGAAACTGCGCCGCAAGATCGCGGTGAGCGCGTTCGCCCCCGCGCGGTCCTTGCCGTACGGTTTTTCCACAACGAGCCGGCGCCATCCCGCCGCGCCTCCGGCATCGGAGCGCATGGAACCGAGTCCGGCCTCGCCGAGTCTCGCCGCAATGGGCGCGAAGAGTTCCGGCCCTACCGCAAGATAGAAGAGCGCATTACTCGGGACCGGAGTCGTTGATCGGTCGCCTGCCGTCTCTCCCGCAATGATGCGGGCAAGACGCCCGTAACCTTCGATGGAATTCAAGTCCGCGGCGAGATACGAAATGCGCGACTCGAAGCCGCTCCACTGCGTTTCGTCGAAAGGCGCATGGCGAGCGTGCTCAGCGCATGCGGTCCGCATCTCGGCGCGGAATGCGGCGTCGTCCATGCCGCGCCGCGCGAATCCCACTATCCGCACGCCTCGCGGCAAAATGCCGTCCATATCGAGGTCGAAAAGGGCGGGAAAAATCTTGCGCCTGGCGAGATCGCCCGAAGCGCCGAATATGACTATCCACGCCGCGTCCGGCTTCGCGGTTGCCCCTTCCAGACTGCAAACGGGCCATACGGCCTTGGAACCATTCATATCCGTAATATACTCACGGCAACCGTACCCGGCCATCGGCCTTCCGGTTAGGGGGATCAGTCTTTCGGAATCAGTCCTTGTGGTTTTTTGCGGGATACCAGTGAAACCACTGTTCCTCGGCGCCATTCATGATGCGTTTCATCGTGGCTGGTTTCGCCCCGAACCAATGCCCAAAATCGGGGGCGTTCGTTATGAAACCCATGCCCCAGAACGAATCGGCGAACCGTTTGCGCATGCCGGCGAGGCTTCCGTAGAGTTCGTGCGCTTCCTCGAGTGTGCCCATGCGCTCCCCGTAGGGCGGGTTGGCGAGGAGATACCCTCTGTCGGCGAAGGGAGAAACATCTTCGGCTTTTGCCTGCGAAAAATCGATGATGTCCGCCACACCGGCCCGTTCGGCATTGCGCCGCGCGCCTGCGAGCGCGGCAGGATCGGCATCCGAGGCGTGTATCCTGACCGCCACATCCTTTCTCACCGCCGCTTCGGCGGCTTCGCGCTCGGGCCGCAAGGATGTACGCTCAGCGAAAGGCAGCGATTCCAGGGCGAAATGCCTCAAAAGACCCGGCGCGCGATCCTGTGCATAGAGTGCGGCTTCGATGGCGATGCTCCCGGATCCGCAGAAAGGATCGACAAGCGCAAGTCTGCGGGTCCAGCCGGAAAGAAACAGTAGTCCCGCGGCGAGCGTTTCCTTGAGCGGCGCAATGCCGCCCTGCTGGCGGTAACCGCGCTTGTGCAGCGCTTCGCCTGAAGTATCGATGCCGACGCGGCAGCGGTCCTGGTCAAGGTATATGCGTGTCGAAACGGCCTGTCCGGTCTCCGGCATTCGACCAACGCGATGGAGTCGCATCATGCGCGCGTAGGCCGCTTTGTGCGCCACCGATTGCACCGCGGTCTGCGAGGCCAGAGCCGAGTCGTGGCTGCGTACTCGCTCTATTTCGAGACGCGAATCTCTGGCTATGCAGAGTTCCCAGGGAAGACCGCGGACGCCTTCGAACAGTTCGTCGAAATCGCGGGCGGGAAATGTTCCCAACTCCAGAAGCACTCGCTCCGCGGTGCGCAATCGGAGATTGGCGCGGCCAAGAGCGACGGCGAGCGGCAGGCCGCCCGTCGCAAACACCACGAGTCCAGGGGTTTTTTCGACGCAGGGGAGACCCAGGCGCTCGAGTTCGTGCGCGCAGATCGTTTCAAGGCCGGAGGCGCAAAGGGCGATCCCGTTCAGCGATTGTTCCACAGCGAAAGTATGGCGGTTCGGCGTGGCTTCCACAAGCTCCCCGCTTGACATTTTCAAAGCTTTCCGGCTACGATTCGCGAGCCTTCGCGGGGGTGTAGCTCAGTTGGCTAGAGCGCTTGAATGGCATTCAAGAGGTCAGGGGTTCAATTCCCCTCACCTCCACGTGAAGAACGGTCGTCCGAAAGGGCGGCCGTTTTTTTTGGGGGCGATGGCCAGGGGATATATCGTCTCCGCCGGCCAACGCCCGCCGCGATTCGCGGCCTGCACCAGTTTGACATACGCCCGCTCTCGTGCATATTATTGTTATGATGTTTTCGCATATTCTCGGGCGCATCGGGAGCATTCCTTGAATTCTATTTACGAGAAATACGCTCATCTTATTTCGCGCCTTGTATCCAAATCGGGGGTACAGACCTCGGTGAGCGAAGACAATGTCTACCAGGAAGGCAACCGGGCCCTTCTCCCGCATATAGACTCCATCATCGCCGATCACCTCGAACCCCGGTCGGAGATTCGCGGCATCGAGAATCTGAAATCGCTCCTCGACACGGCCAGAACGGGAGAGCCGTGTTTGCTTCTGCTTGAACACTATTCGAATTTCGATCTGCCCGTGTTCCATTATCTTTTGAGGCAGGCGGGGCCCGAAGGCGCGGAAATTGCGGAATCGCTCGTCGCCATCGCCGGCATCAAACTCAACGAATCCAACGCCATCGTAAGCGCTTTCACGCAGGCTTATTCGCGCATCGTCATATACCCGAGCCGTTCGATAGAAATCGTCAAACGGATCCTCAAGGATCCGAACCGCCTCGTATCCGAACTCATGCGCAGCAACCAGATCAACCGTGCGGCTATGCGAACGCTGGGAAAGATCAAACATTCAGGCAAACTGGTTCTGGTATTCCCGGCAGGAACCCGATACAGGCCCTGGGAGCCGGAAACCAAGCGGGGCGTGCGCGAGATCGCGTCGTACGTCAAAAATTTCTCCAAATTGTGTCTGGTGTCGGTTAACGGCAACATTTTGCGTTTGAATCCGTCGGGCGAAATGGAAGACGATATCCTGCATCGCGACCGCATGGTCTATATGGTGGGAAATCCCACGGACACGCATGACTATCTCGAAGGAATAAAGAGCGAATATCGTTTCCGGGACGACAAAAAACAGGCGATCGTGGACCACGTCATGTCCGATCTGGACAAGATGCACGAAGTCATTGAAAGCGAACGGACCGAAACACAACCCTGATACCCATCGGACTTCGGGCGCGCACACCGGACGCGGACATCTAACATCGGCCATCGGCCGATGTTAGCGCCTTCCGATAAGCCTCTTGGCGGGATTGACGCCGAGTCTGACCGCGATATAGAGCCAGCCGAATCCAAAACCCGCAAGGTGTGTGAGATGGGCCACTGAAGTCTTGAAGCTGAAAAGCTGAGAGGCTATTTCGATCGCCGTGTAGCCGAGGACCATCACGGGCGCGCGCAGCGGAAGCACTCCCCAAAGGAATACGCGGGCATCGGGGTACAGGACCGCGAAAGCCAGCATGACCGCAAACAGGGCGCCTGAAGCGCCCAGAAGCATCACATACCACGATCCCGTGACGATATACACCACCAGCGAGAACAATCCAGCCAGCAGACCGGTGAGAATATAATAGAGAAGGAATTCCCTGCTGCCGAGGGCACGTTCGACCTGCGTTCCAAACATGAACAGACCGAGCATGTTCACCGCAAGATGCGTAAGATCGGAATGGGCGAACATGTACGTGAAGGGCTGCCACACGAATCCCGAAAGCGTCAGGGCGGGATTCAGTGCCATATACGCTTTCAGCCGCGGAAAAACGAGCGCGGCGGCGAAGCACAGGACATTGACGGCTATGATCCACAGTGTGGCGTTGAAGTAGCCGGGACGCAAAGGCCGGCGAAGCGCTTTTCCGATCGTCATGATTCAACGATACGGAATCCTGCGATCCCGGGCAAGTCCGCAGGCGATAATTCCGGTTCCCTACCCTGGAAGCGGAGCCTTTCGTTATTCGCCTTCCGTTATTCGCCTTCCGTCGATCCGGACCGTCCGCGGATATCTCCCCAAAACGCGATTTTTTTCGCCAACTCGTCGACGGTAAAGGGTTTTGCGATCATGTCGTCCATTCCCGCCTCTTTGCAGCGCTCGGCTTCGCCGCCGCGCAGCATTGCGCTCATGCCGACAATTCTCGGCCGATCGGGGCCGCGTATTTCCCGAAGCCGCGACGCGGCCGCATATCCGTCGATACCCGGCATGAAGCAGTCCATGAATACTATGTCGTAGTCCTTGTCGGCACAGTGTTCCAGGGCGGAAGCTCCGCCGTCGGCCGTATCGCAGGCATAGCCCCGCGAAGCGAGCATCCGGACCATTATCTCTCTGTTCACTTCCCCGTCGTCCACGAGGAGAATCGCGGGCTTTTTATGCGCCTCGGGCTTTTCGCGAGGCTTCCACGGTTCGCTCGGTCCAGGCGCTTCGGGTTTCATGAACGGAGTCCGAAAATCGATTTCTATGATTTCATCTTTCCGGTTGGCCTCGGGGGCGGCAACCGCAGGCGATTCAGGCAATTCAAACTCCGCGGATGATGCGGATTCCGCAGGTGGTTCAGGCGCTGCAGGCACCCTGGGCATCCGCGAATATTCCACCGCCGCTTCGAACTGCACTTCGCCCGCACCTACCGGCGAACTCGGGAATTCCACTAAAAGTTCGGCTTCATCTTCCGGCATAAAAACGGCCCCTGCGACTACCGGCCCCTTAAAGTGCCGTCGTGCGCCGGGACGATTGCGGGACAGAAAAGATGCGAAGCTCGGGATTTCTTCGCCGACCGAACCGACCTTTCCGTTTTCTTCCGCATCGACGGAATAGGCCTTGGCCGGCGGTTTCGTCGCCGGGATTCCGGACCCAAAAGAGGCTTCCGGCGGGGACTCGGATTCGACCTCCGGCACCGCAGCGGCCGCCGGCATGGCCGATATGGCCGGCTCGACTGACACACCGACAGCATCGTGGTTCATAGCCCCATCGTCTGCAGCATCATGGTCCACAGTCTCGTGACCCACAGTCTCGTGGCCGACGACGTTTCTCGGCGCCTCGAAAGGAAGGATGCAAGTGATCGACAAACCCGCACCTGCGCCGGGTTCGACGGAAATCCCCGCATGCATGGAATCGAGCAACGCTTTCGCGCAAGCCATGCCTACACCGCTCGTGCCGTTGCGCTGCGACAGGGGTCCCCGCACGGCGCTGAACGAATCGAATACGGCCGCCGCCCGCTCGGGAGCCACCAGCGCCCCTTCGTCCCTGATGACAAACCGCAGCATCGGCACTTTCCCTTTGGTCGGTTCGGGAAGAACCGCCAGGGATACTTCACCCCGCTCGCTTCGCGAAATGGATTCGCGAAGAATGATCGAAAGCGCGCGGGCAAGTCTCGCGGCATCACCTCGCAGCGGGGTGGGAACATCTTTCGCGACACTGCAGTGAAGGGATAAACCTCTGGAAGCGGCTTCGGATGAAAGTTCCCGTTCGATGGAAGCGACCAGAGCGCCGATGTCGAATTCCCTGCGTTCGGGCACAAGCCTTCCGGAAGCGGCTTCCGAATAATCGCCCAGCTCTCCCGCAAGTATGGAGAAAGGCCGCAGGCTTTCCCGAAGCCGCGCCGTACACTTATGGAGCGCGGTCGCTCCGCCGAACAAACCCGTATATTCGTTTTCGAATGCGTCGATCGACGCTACCGCTTTGGTGGAAAAAAAACCGAGTTCCCTGGAAGCGAGCCCCGCCTGTGCAGCCCAGCCGCCTCCGGAGTTGCCTCCCTGCCCTTTCGTCAAACGCCCCTCGGGTTCGTCCGCTTTTGCGCCCGGATTGTTCCTTTGCCACAAAAACACGAACAATCCCGCGGAAACCAGCATCAGGAGCGCGTAAAGGACCAGTGAATACGGATCCCCTTCGTTCCAGCCGCCTTGGGGAGCGGCGGCAAGAAGCCATTCCGCGCCGCCCGGCAATCGGACGGAAGAAGTGACATAGGAGTGGCGCGTCACCGCTTCATCGCCCCATACGAAAATGGCGCCGTTTCCGCCATTTTCTTTGTCGGGAGAAAGGAACGCGAACCGGAGCCCTGAGTCCGGATCGGCGGGACCGAATTCTTTCAGGAAAAAACCGAAATCGATGGAAACACTCACGAAGCCCCAAAATTTGCCCGAAGAAACGAAAACGGGAGTTCTGACGAACGCATTGGCATCGACGCTGACATTGTCATCAATCTCTTCGACCGGACCCGCCAGCACGGAAGTCCGTCGCTGCACTGCGTCCAGGAGAGCATCACGCCGTTCGGGATTGGTCATCAGGTCATGCCCGATGAGACTTTCGTTTCCCTGTTCGGGAAAATGATATCGGACGACCGCATCGGGAGCGACCGATACTCCGGTAATCCAGGGAGCCGAAGCGAGTATGCCGGCCGCCGCGGCGCCTATTGCCGTGCGGTCCTGGGAGGGATTTTCGGCCAGGCTGGAGGCAAGACGTTCGGATGATTCAAGCGGAATGGAAAGCCCGCGCTCGACATTGGCCGCGGCTCCGCGCACGACGGATTCGGCCATGGATCGCACATATACGGATGCGGCTTTTCTCGATGAAAAGAATGCCGCCGTCGAAACGGCCGCAAGTATGAGTGGTATCGTCAAAGAAACCGCGAGCGCACGTAACAAAGCAGAATTGATGCGGGACGATCGAACGGAAGCCACTGCTTTCCCCGAAATAGCCGGATGCGGCGCACTGAAATGCGCGGGAATTTCGAATTCCCGAAAACCGGGATAAGGCCGGACGCCGAAGGCAACTCTAGATCGGACTCAAGCACAAGTCAATGAAGAAAGACATGAGCCAAATTCAAATAAAAAGCCGTTCCGTATAGCCGGAACGGCTTGCGAATGAAGGCGCCGATCGGAATCGAACCGATGCATGAAGGTTTTGCAGACCTCTCCCTTACCGCTTGGGTACGGCGCCGAACGCAGTGAATATACAGGAAATTCGCCCCTGATGTAAAGAGCCGCCCCTCGCGGAGCGGCTCTTCCATGCAATTTCAGCGGACAGAACCGCTGTCGGGCAGACTCAGTTCCCCTCCGCCTTTTTCAGAGCGATCTTCTTTGCGCCGGCTTTCGTGGGCGAAACGTTTTTCTCGGCGGTGGCAGGAATAGTCTTCATCCTTTTCCTGGAATTCCGGCGCGCTGAAAAGCCGTCATACCAGAGGACGAAGCCCGAGGCGATGAAAATAGTCGAATACGTGCCGGACACCATGCCCACTAACAGAGCCAGGGCGAAATCCTTCATGCTCCCCGACGTGAAGAAGAAGAGCGCGAGCACCGTCAGCATCGTGGTGGCTGTGGTGATGATCGTGCGCCCTAAAGTGACGGTCAAGGCGTAATCGATCACATCGGCAAACTTTTCGCCCGGTCTCAGTTTCCGTTCTTCGCGCACCCGGTCGAACTGAACGATGGTATCGTTGATCGAATAGCCCAGGATCGTGAGTATGGCGGCGATCGTGGTCGTGTTGAACTCCATACGGGTCCACACGATGAACATGATCATGATGAGGGCGTCATGCAGAAGGGCGAGCACGGCGGCGAAGCCATACTGGAATTTAAAGCGGAGACCCGCATAGAGCATGATCGCCAGGACGGTGCCGAGAATGACGAGCCCGGACTGTTTGGCGAGAGACTGCGAATAGCGGGCTCCGACATAATCCGTACGGAGCACGACAACGTGATCCGCGCCGAACTTTGTCTCGAGGCTGTTGGTGATGAGCTTGCGCGCGGTCTGCGAAAAAGCCTTGTCGGTACCCTCATCCTGGACGCGGATGATATAGCGCTGCAGCGAAACCGGCTTCGCCTGCTGGACGGATACTTCTCCCCCCCCACGCAAGGCATCGCGAACTTCACCGATCGAGCCAAAAGCTTCCGTATCGTTCATGGGAGCCCTGTGGATCACCATGGCGGCGGAACTCAGGAGCGTATTGCCCTGGTATGTGGGCACGAGAAGCGATGACGCGGCGGCTTCCGCGCCCGGTTCCAGCGCGACCGTGACCTGGGGAATCGCCTGAATCGCGGCGGCGAATTCGCCGAGCGAAGGATATGCCGCAAAATCGAAGCTTTCGGTACGATTCTCGATCTCGGCTCCGGAGAATACGAGGGTCGCCCCGGTTTCGCCTACCGTAAATTCGGCGTTGCCCTTTCCCTCATACGTGAGTTTGAACGCCGGATAGGCCAGCTGGACCGTCTGGTTGATGCCTGCCTGGAAGTCGACGCCCAGATTGAAGCCCTTGACCGCGTATCCGACTATTCCAAAAATGATCAGCGCGGTCGAAACCAGCGCGGCCGCACGATAGTAGCGGCTGAAACGGAAAACGCGTTTCATTTACTTGATCCTCCAGCTGATGGAGACGTCGTTCCGGTGGAGGACGTCGGTTCCGAAATCGAAGATGAGACGCGATACGAACAGAGACGTGAAGAGGCTCGTCATATTGCCGATGGCGAGCGAAACGGCGAAGCCCTGGATGGGGCCGGAGCCGAGCTGGGCCAGGAAAAGCGCCGCGATGATCGTAGTGATGTTGGAATCCATGACCGCCCAGAAGGCTTTGTGGAAACCGGCGTCGATGGCCGCTTTTCTGCTCTTGCCGAGTCTCATCTCTTCCTTGATGCGCTCGAATATGACGACCGACGCATCGACCGCCATACCCACCGTCAGCACGAAGCCCGCTATCGACGGCAGGGTGAGCGTGAGTTTGAAGGCCGAAAGAATCGCCAGCATGATGAAAAGGTTGAGCACCTGGGCGACGGTGGCATTCACGCCCGCGCCTTTATAGTACATGAACATGAACACGAACACGGCCAGCAGACCGATGATAACGGCCATCTGGCCCTGCCCGATGGCATCTTCGCCGAGCGAAGCGCCGATCGCCTGCTGGCTGACCACGGACAGTTCGATGGGGAGCGCGGCGGTGCGCAGGAGAAGCGCGAGGGAATTGGCTTCGTCCGCGCTGAATCCGGTGATGCGCACCGAGTCACGGATGGGCTCCTGGATGCGGGCGGATGACTTGATCCTGTCGTCCAGGACCACCGCCATCGTCTTGTTCACGTTGGCGCTGGTCAGTGCATAGAAGATGTCGCCACCTTCCTTGTCGAGGACGAAATTCGTCTCGGGCTGACCGGTGATCGCATCGGAAGAAACGGTCGCGCTCTGGATATGCGTTCCATCGAGCCCCGCTTCGGCGGCGACCACCATATACCCACCGGTGAATTCGTCGAGGCCGTAGCTGTCTTTCTGGTAGACCTTGCGGATCACTGCGCCTTCGGGAACGATTCCCGCTTGCGTGACCGTCATCGTACGTTCATCGACGCCGAGGGGGTTGCTTGCGAGGTAGGAGGAAAGAGCGGTCGTGGCTTCCGAATCGACGATATAGAAGCCCAGGTTACCCTTTCCCATGATGATGGAATTGATTCTTTCGGGATCGGCCGCACCGGGAATTTCGACGTAGATCTGGTCTTCGCCCTGCTGGCGGATGACCGGTTCGGTAAGGCCGAATTTGTCGATGCGGCTGTTGAGCACTTCGATGCCGCGGCTCATGGCGTCCGTGCGCTCGGTAGCGGACAGCTCATGCCCGAGCTTCTGGGAAAGCGCCTTGAGATCGGCCTGGATGATTACCGACATGCCGCCGGAAAGGTCGAGACCGAGCTGGATCGCATTACCGTGGCGGCTTTTCAAGCCGAGGACACGTTCGCGGTACTTGCCTTCGATCGCGTCGAAGGCGGAACGTTCGGTCCGGAATGCGGCGAGGACCGCGGAGGCGTCCCATGTCTTGGGCCTGGCGCTTTTACTCACCTTGTAGGCCTTCGAGGCCACTTCGACTGCGATCGGGTAATCGCGCGAAATGTCGCTTGCGTCCGCCGCCCCGGCTTTCGCCTTCAACGCGGCAAGGTCGGAATATGCCATCCGTCGGGAGTAGTCCCGGATTTGCTCGCGGGAACCGACAGCCAGGGCCTGGTCTTCCTTAGGCGTAAGGAAATACCACTGGATCGTGGGGAAAATGAAGGCGAAGGCTACTGCCAGTACCGCGATCACAAGGATCAATCGACGGGTTTTGCTCATTCCGGTAACTCCAGCTAGATGGTGGTCGGTCGGACGCACACTACGCCCGCTACCGGCAAGAATGCCTCGCGGGCGCTCCTGGCCTGGCCCGCACCGTTGCGGTGCGGAACCCGGTCGGCGTCCAGATGTCCCTTATTTCTTGTCTTCGACGGATTTCTTGTCTTCGGCCGGCTTTTTTTCTTCGACGGCTTCGATCTTTTCCTCGTTCCTCGGCGCAACGGAAGCGATCGCCGACTTGGAGAATTCGATGCGGGCATCGTCGTCCACTTTGACGATGACAGTGCTTTCCTTGACGGTGTGAACGGTGCCGTGGACTCCGCCGATAGTGACTACCTTGTCGCCCTTTTTGACGGCTTCGATCATTTTCTTGGCTTCCTTCTGTTTTTTGTTCTGGGGACGGATGATGAGGAAGTAGAAAATCACGAATACGAGACCGAAAGTGACAAGCGTGGACACCATCTGGCCGGTGCTGCTTCCGCCGGCGCTCGTCGTCTGGAGAAGAGAGAGATTCGACAGAATGGAATTCATAGTGGTTCCTTAGAGGAAAGATTCGCAAAAAGCTAGCACGAATGACCGAGCCTCGTCAAGTTTACTTACCTGGCAATTGAAAAACCATTGGAGCGTCTGGAATGGGCCGCTACGGCTAAGTCCATTCCAGACGAAGCGGTTTCTTTTCAATTGCCGGGTAAGTAGAGCCTTCCGCGCGGCAAAGCGCGAAAGGATAATCCCTTTTCATGCCGTAATGACCGTTCCAGCCTTTCCGTCCACCGCGGCAGTCGCATTTTCCATGCTGGTGATGATGACCTTGTCGCCGCCCCGGCGGATAAAATCGCACGCCGCTTCGATTTTCGGGCCCATCGAACCTTTCGGGAATTGCCCTTCCGCGGCATATTTTTCGCATTCCGCGACGGTCATCCTGTCGAAGTAACGCTGGTCCGGCTTCTTGTAATTGATCGCCACCCTGTCGACGCCGGTGAGGATGACGAGTTCGTCCGCATCGATCAAACTGGCCAGAAGGGCCGATGCCCTGTCCTTGTCGATGACCGCATCCACTCCGGACAGGGTGCCGTCGGCTTCGCGCCTGACCGGCACGCCGCCGCCACCCACCGCGATCACGATTTTGCCGTCATCGATCAGGTCCCTGATGGTGTCTTTTTCGATCACGTCGAGGGGAATGGGGCTTGCGACCACGCGACGGAACCCTCTGCCCGGATCTTCCTTGATTACCCAGCCCCGCTCGCGGAGCTTCTCGACCTGCTCCGCCTTATAGAATGGGCCGACATACTTGGTCGGATTGAGCATGGAAGGATCGGCGGGATCCACTTCGACCTGGGTGACGACAGTGACGACGTCTTTATCGACTCCGGCCTTATGGAGGGCATTGAAAAGGCATTGGGCGATCATATAACCCATCGAACCCTGGGTATCGGCCACGATAACATTGAGCGTGGCGGGCGGCACCTGGGAGCTTGCGGATTCGTTCCGGATGAGGTGAACGCCTGCCTGGGGGCCGTTGCCGTGGGTCAGGACGACTTTGTGGCCTTCGCGTATCATCCCTACGATCGCATCCAGGCTTTTCCTGGTGTTCGCAAACTGCTGTTCGACAGTACCTTCGGTGCCTTCTTCTATGATGGCGTTGCCACCCAAGGCCACGACGATCGTCTTGCGATTGGTCATGGAATCTCCTTTTTTTCCTTGCGCGTCCTGAGGGATATCCGATATCCCGACCGGCCCGTCGACCGGGGGGAAAGCGCAAGATATGCAGTATAAGACCGTTTCCCGAAAACCGGCAAGCCAAAGCGCGAGGCCGCATCGGCGGAAACGGGCGGCGTTTGGGACGGGGGGCTGCTGACCTGTCTGGGTATCGCCTGCTATACTTCATGCATGAGGATCGAACGCGCCCGCGTGATGGGCAGATGCATGGGAGTCAGGCGGGCCGAGGAATTGGCGCTGCGGGCGGCCGTTGACGCGGCCGCTGCGGGCGGCCGTGTGTTCACTTTGGGTCCCCTCATCCACAATCCGCAGGCGGTTGCCGCGCTCGAGGCTTCCGGAGTATCCGTTCTGGACACGGCCAAGTTCGAGTCGGGGGAATTGGACGATTCGCTCGCCGGCGCTACTGTGGTTGTGCGCGCACACGGCGCGCCTCCCGAAGCATTCAGACGGCTTCTGTCCCTCGGCGTAAAAATCGTCGACGCCACATGCCCGAGGGTCCTCGCAAGCCAACGCAGGGCGAGGCGCTATGCGGAATCCGGCTATCGCGTCATCGTGGCCGGCGACGCAGCCCACGGCGAAGTGGCAGGAATTCTGGGCCACGCGCCCGGCGCTTTCGTCGCCGGCGACGCCAAAAGTGCGGCACGCATCGTCGCCGGGCTTCCCGGCGAAAAGATTGCGGTCATCGCCCAGACCACGATCAGAAAGAAAGAATACGAGGCCATCAAGGCCGAAATCGCGGCCCGCTGCCCCGAATTCGAGGCCTTCGATTCCATCTGCCCCGCTACCGAGGATCGCCAGGCCGCTCTCGCCGAACTGGCCGCCAAAGTGGAAGCGCTCATCGTTGTCGGCGGAAAGGGGTCGGCGAATACGATCCGTCTGTACAAAGCCGCCGTCGATAGCGGAAAACCGGCCTGGCATATCGAGACAGCCGCAGAACTCCCCCCGGAAATCTTCCGGTTCACAAGCGTGGGACTCACCGCAGGCGCTTCCACGCCGGACGAGTTGGTCGACGAAGTGGAAAGGACTCTCGCATCGAAGGCCGGAACGACGTCCCGAGCTTTACCGGAATCCGCGCATCGTGGTAGTGTGTCCTCATGACTCCAGTCAAAGTGATAGGGATATGCGGAGGCTCGGGCTCCGGCAAAACAACCATTGTCCGGAAAATTTCGGAACTCGTTTCCGATTTCGCGTTCCTGCCTCAAGACAATTATTACAAGTCGGCCGAATACATTTCGAATTCCAATATCACCGCTTTCAATTTCGATCATCCCGACGCTTTCGACAACCACCTCATAATCGAACAGCTTTCGGCGCTGCGACGGGGCGAAGGAATCGACATGCCCACCTACGATTTCGTCCACCATCACAGGACGGAGGATGTAGTGCACGTCAATCCCTGCAAACTCGTGATTTTCGAAGGCATCATGATTTTCACGAATCCTTCGGTCCGCGATCTCATAGATCTCAAGATTTTCGTCGACACGCCGGACGATATCCGTTTCATCAGGCGTCTGGCGCGCGACATCAAGGAACGCGGGCGCACGGTCGATTCGGTGGTCGAACAGTACCTCGACGTAGTAAGACCCGGCCATTACCAGTTCATCGAGCCGACCAAATCCTTTGCGGACATCATCATTCCCGAAGGCGGTTCCAACGAACGCGCCCTCAATGTCCTGGTGACTTTCATCAACTCCGTCCTGACTTCATCCTGACTTCATCCTTGCGGTTTGCCGGACGCAGTCCTGCCCGCATCCGAAAATTCAACGCTCCGCCAGCAATTCCTGCAACGCCGTCTTGATCTCTGAGAATGTCAGCCCGTTCGCCTGCGTCCAGTCTCGTATCACAGCGATATCGGGCCCGATCTTTCCCCCCGTTGCGGATTTGATCTGCTCTTCCGACATGCCCCAGGCTTTAAGGTCCTTGAACGTAGTCTTGCCTGTTATCGTGCCCTCGGTCTGTACATGTTCTTCCGTCGGCGTACCGACCGGGAGGCCGGCGCCGGCCGAAATGCCGGTACCCGTCGAAGCTCCTTCGACGGGCGCCACGCTTTGAGGCACTGTCGTGGACGTCGGCTGCGGCGCGGTTACTGCGCTGCCGGTTTTTGAAATCTGCGGAAAAGCTCTGGCCGCGGCTTCATCGATGAGCCCGGAATCGCCCTTTCCTTCGCGGCGCAGTACGGAAATCGCGGCAACGGGAAGCACCGTGGATTCTTCCGGCGCATGAGGCAGCCCGGCATACAGCGCGACAAAGAGTCGCACCGAGTCCGTGCCTATTTCGACGCCTTCGGGCAGCTTCGCTTCACCGTAGATCGTTTCGAGCGTGTTCACCTTGACGGAAGGATCCGTCGCGCCGAAGGCCTCGAGCAATACGTTCACGTCGAGAGAAAATGCCTTCGCGACATCGTTCCACGTATAGGATCCGCGGATGTCCGAAGGACTGGGCATGCCCGCGAATTCGCCTGATTTTATGGTGACGGGAACTTTGGTGGATGTCGTATTCCAGTAGCCGAGCAGGTACGCGCCCCCGATTCCCGCCGTGAATATCGCGATGACGACGATCGCCAGAGGCTTGTGTCCGATGCGCATGTTCAGGCCCCCTTCCCGGATTCGGAACCGGCCGGGGCTTGCCCGTCATGGCTGCGCCCATACACGGCGACGAGATCCACCGTAGCGGGGACAGGGCACGCGGCCTCGCTCGTGCATTCGAGACAGGAAATGCACTGATGGTCGCGCACGACTTTCGCGGAATCCACTTCAATATTCATGGGGCAGGCTTTTGCGCATTTCTTGCAGGAGATGCAGGTCGCGGCGTTGCGTTTGATGCCGAAAATCCTGAACAGATTGAAGATGCCCTGGAAGGCGCCGTAGGGACAGGCGTATTTGCAGAAGGGCCTCTCCACGAAGAGCGACAGGACTACGACAAGGCCGAGGGCGATAAAACCGGTCACCGCCACTTCGCCGGTCCAGAAATTGAAGAGCGTAAAGTACGGATCGTAATCCTGGAAAATCAGCTTTCCGGTCATGACCGTCATGTACGACACCCAGATCAGTACCAGATATCTCAGGTATCTGAGAACCCTGTCCACCCTGCGCGGCACAAAGTTATTGTATCTCTTGCCGAAGATCTTCCTTCCGATTCCCGCCAGCCATTCCTGGAAGCTTCCAAAAGGGCAGACCCAACCGCAGATCACGGGTCCGAAAAGTATGGCCAGAAGGACGCCCAGGCCGGCCAGCACCACTGAAGATTCATGTACTTTCTTGACGAGAGTGCCGGCGCTGATGAGTTGCCAGAAGGATACGACGCCGCCGAAAGGGCATATCGCATGCAGCGACGCTTCGCCGGGGAAAGGAATATCGATGCCTTTTTCCTTCAAAACCGAAATCGTCGTCCCCACCGCGACCAGGACAAAAAACGCGATCTGCACCGCCCGTCGTATCGGTCGAACCCCTTTCCTGCCCAACACATTTTTCTTTGTCACCGCCGGTTCCTCCTGTGGCTGTTTCCCTGCGCATAAGCAGGCATGCCAGATAGTAAAGCACGAACCGTGCCATTTGCAGCATGACCCGGCTACAAAAAAATAATATGGTTATTTCTTGTTATATCATCGAATTACAAAGCAACACGTCTGTTTCTCCCTCAAGCGCACGAAGAGAAAAATTTTCTCACCCTTGCTGCCTTTAAGGACACCAGGGCATAAAATGCCCGCGAAAGCGCGCCTCCCCTTAAGCCGGACAGGACCGCATTTCTTTAGCCGGAATAAAAGAAGTATCTTTAGGCCTGAAGAAGGGAACACTGATGGAACAAAAAAAAGTCGAGACCGCCGTATTCGCAGGCGGGTGTTTCTGGTGTCTGGAAGCAGTGTTCGAAAGGATCTCCGGCGTGCTCGCCGTAGAATCCGGGTACTGCGGCGGCAGCACGGCGCGGCCGGATTACGCGACGGTCAGCTCCGGCGGAACGGGGCATGCGGAAGCGGTACGGATTGAGTTCGATCCGGAAAAGATAGGGTACGACAGACTTCTGGAATATTTTTGGAAAATGCACGATCCCACCACCAAAAACCGCCAGGGGGCGGATGTCGGCGAGCAGTACAGATCGGTCGTATTCTATGCCGACGAAGCGCAGCGCGAAATGGCGGCGGCTTCGATCAGGGCGCTCCAGGAATCCCTGACCGATCCCATCGTCACCAGTGTCGAGCCGCTCGGAACATTCTGGCCCGCCGAAGCGGAGCATCAGGAATATTACCGCAAAAACCCCGCCGCGCCTTACTGTCGCTTCATCATAGTGCCCAAACTGAAGAAAGCCGGCTTCTAGAATGCGGCGCGGACGTGGCGCCGGCAGTCCGGGGGGCCTACTTACCTGGCAATTGAAAAACTATTGGAGCGTCTAGAATGGGCCGCTACGGCTAAGCCCATTCCAGACGAAGCGGTTTCTGTTCAATTGCCGGGTAAGTAATGCCCCTCGCCCCTGGCCATCCTGAGCCCATGCTCGAGAAGCGGAGCGATGAGAGTGGCGCAGAACCGGGCAGCCCTTTCGCTGCCCGGAAAATTGACTACATATTGCGTCCCCTTCATGCCCGCGACACCCCGCGAAAATACTGCATGCGGCGTCTGTTCGAGCGACTTGGCGCGCAGGTATTCGGCGATGCCCGGCATTTCGCGATCGCAGAATGCACGCGTGGCTTCGACGGTCCGGTCGCGCGGAGCCGGTCCGGTCCCGCCGGTGGTCAGAATCCAGTCGGCTTCAGGATGTCTGCCCAAAGCCGCGAGCACCGATTCCTCGCCGTCGGGAACTATTTCCCGCTCGATCGAGGCTTCAGGCAGCGCGGTCTTGAGGGCTTCTTCGATCGCCGGGCCCGACCGGTCCGCATAGACGCCCGCGGAAGCCCTGTCAGAAACTGTAATGACCGCGATCTTCAACGCGAACCTCCCCGCCTTCAAGGACACGCACGAAAATGCCTTTCCGCGGCATCACGCAATCGCCGACCAGACGCCTGATTTCGCAGGCGGCATGGCATTCTTTGCCGATGCGCGACACTTCCAGAATCGCAGTCCCGAGTTCGATCCGGGTTCCCACCGGCAGAAGATGCAGTTCGATGCCGCGCGTAGTGATGTTCTCCGCGAAATCGCCGGGCTTCAGTCCTTCACCGGGCAGAGCTTTGGCACAACCGCCCTTTTTCATGGCTTCGGAAGCGCCTTCGATTTCTTCGACCGCAAGCAGGGAAACCTGGCGATCCTCGAGAAGGCCGCAATGCGCATCACCCGCCACTCCCCTGCCCTTTTCAAGAGTAAAGGCCGGCACAGGCTTTTTCCGCACCCCCGTCTTCTCAGACACGTTGAGCGACACCACGTCGAACACGCCTTCACCGGCGATTTTTACCGTCATGCGATCTCCTTGGTCTTTTCCAGAAGGTGGATATTCCGGATCGTCATCGTCTTGTCCACCGCTTTGCACATATCGTAAATCGTGAGCGCCGCGACCGAAACCGCGGCGAGCGCTTCCATTTCGATGCCAGTCTTGTCGGTGCACACGGACCTCGCCTCGATACGCACGCCGTCGTCGCGAAGATCGAAGGATACTTCGATATGCTCGATCTCGACATTGTGGCAGAGGGGAATCAATTCCGCGCAGCGTTTGGCGCCCATTATGCCCGCGATCCTGGCCGTCGCGAGGACATCGCCCTTGGCGAGTCCGTTCGCCCTGACAAGCGCCACTGTATCAGGCGCAAGCTCGATGAAACCTTCGGCGCGGGCCGTACGCTTTACGCGCGGTTTCGCCGAAACGTCCACCATCCTGGCTTTTCCCGCTTCGTCGACATGGCTCAGCATTCGTTCCATATTCAGCCCCCAATCTGGCCCACTTCGAGGCCGTCGCAGACGTGTCCGCGGACAGGCTTCAGCGCCACCGCTCTGCGGATGCTCCCTTCGATATCGGCGAAATCCACGCGCACCGAAATATTGCCGTGCAGACAGGGACGCAAGCTTCCGTCGGCGAGCAGGCGCAGCCTGTCGCAGGAAGCGCATTTCGGCGGCCGGTCGAATCCGACTCCGTCCCGCTTCTCCTCGTCAAGCCTGTATTGCGCGATGAACTGCACGGAAGCTCCCACTCGGGCCGCATAACGTCGCATTTCGTCGAAATCTTTTTCCATCGAATCGCCCAACGCAACGACATTCAGTTTCACCGGGAGACCCGCATCCAGGGCGGCCTGTATTCCCGCGATCGCGTCCTCGATCCGCCCTCCTCTCGTGATCCTGCGATACCGTTCCGGATCCAGCGTATCGAGAGATATGTTCACGGAATCGAGTCCGCGCTCGGCGAGCCCTTTCGCGACCGGAGCGAGGAGCGTACCGTTGGTGGTCATCGCGAGGGTTTCGAGGCTTTCTATCGAAGCGAGCATCGCGACAAGTTCGGGAAGCCCTTTGCGCGCGAGGGGCTCGCCTCCCGTCAGCCTTATTTTCCTGAATCCCAGGCCGACCGCGGCTTTCGCGACCAGGTATATTTCCTCGTAGCTCAGGATTTCCTCGTGCCGCATCAGGCGCACGCCCTCCGCAGGCATGCAGTACACACAGCGCAGATTGCAGCGGTCGGTGACCGAAATCCGCAGATAGCCGATATCACGCCCGAACGAGTCTAACATCGACGATCCCTCCCGCCTCGATCCGTTCCGTGCCGATTTCCATCCTGAGGAGGCCCTGCGCTTCGGCGAGCACCGACAGCATCGACGAACCGTGATAGCGCAGCGGTCTGACGGCGAGCCCCGTTTCATCGTTTTCGAAAACCGCGGGCAGGAATTCGACCCTGTCCGATCCTTTTCTCGCAAGCGGAACGGCAAGTTTCGCGCGCAGGGTCGGAACATGCCGCTCAATCCCCATGCGGGCGGCAAGGTGCGCTTTCACCAGGAATTCAAAATTCACGAAAGTGGAGACAGGATTGCCCGGCAGCCCGAACACCGCCTTGCCGCCCCTGGTCCCGAACCAGGTCGGCTTGCCGGGGCGCATCGCGACTCTGTGAAAAACGCGCCTCACACCGAGGTCCGCCAGTATTTTGGGCACAAAATCGAATTCCCCCATCGAGACGCCGCCCGACACGAGCACTACATCGTTCTCGCCGAGCGCCTTTCCGAGCGCTTCCGTCAGAGCCGGTTCGTCGTCCGGAAACGCGCCATAGAATCGCACATCGCAGCCGGAGTCCTGCGCCTGTGCGCACAGGGCCGGTCCGTTGGAATCATAAATATGGAAAGGCCCGAGCGGAGAGCCGGGCGCCGCCAACTCGTCTCCCGTCGACACGATTCCCACTTTGGGCCGCAATGCGGCATCGACATACGCGTATCCCGAAGAAGCCAGAAGGCCGATATCCTGCGGATGGAGGATTCGCGGGCCCAAGAGGAGCTCTCCCGCCTTCTGGTTTTCGCCGCGACGGATCACGTTGGATATCGTTTCGCGGGCGGTGAAACGCACAAGCTCGACGCCGTCCCCGGCCCTGCCCGCGTTTTCGGTCCACTCCACCCGTTGCACCGCGTTGGCTCCGGGGGGTATCGGAGCCCCGGTCATTATGCGGACGACTTCGCCTTCTCCGGTCGGCGTCTCTCGCCCTTCGCCCGCGGCGATGGTATCGACAACCCGGAAGACGCTGTCCGGGGAGTTCCGCACGAATCCGTGCACGGATTCGTGCGCCGACCACGCGAAGCCGTCCATGGCCGACTTGTCGAAGGGCGGCTGGTCGACCGAGGCGAACACGGGCGTGGAAATCGTTCGCCCAAGGGCCGCGCGGAGATCGATCCGCTCGACCGCGGAAGGATCGTGCGCGGACCGCCCCGCCCGGACTACCAGGTTGAGCGCTTCGTCGGGGTGCAATAATCCGGAATCCATGATCACAGGCTCCTGTCGGAGGCGATTACGCCTCCCGAAAATTCAATCCGCCGCGTCGCGAGTCCGTGCGCGAGGGTTTCGTCGTGCGTGCTGAAAACAAGAGTGACGCCGGAATCAGCCGCGGCGCGCAACGCCCTGCGCACGAGTTCCGCCGAAGCGGCATCGGCGCTCGCAGTGGGTTCGTCAAGCAGAAGGACCTCGGCTCCCGACGCCATAGCCCTCGCCAGCGCGACTCGTTGGGCTTCGCCGCCAGAAAGTTCCCGGTGCCTCCTATGCGCGAATCCGGAAAGTCCCAGCAAATCGAGGAATTCGCGCACTCTGGATTCCGTTTCCGGGGCATGCATGCCTTTCGCGCGGCAGCCGAATCCCACATTGTACGACACGGTCCCGGAAAGGATATAGGGTTGCTGATGCAAATACACGCAGCGCCGGCGCATTTCGGCCGATGTCCACGCATCTTCGTCCAGGAAGCGCAGGAAACCCGAACTGGGCCGCAGGAACCCGTTCATCGCTTTGAGAAGAGTGGTTTTCCCCGAACCGTTCGGTCCTACGAACGCAATCCTCTCGCCCTGTGACACCTGCAGGAATGGAGTCGCGAACTCGGGCGCCGCTGGCTCCCTCGGCCCGTCGCGACGGCCGACACTGTAACGGAGCTCGAGGTTTTCGGCATGGAAAAGCATTCTAGCGTTCATCGCGAGCCAACCGATGCACCGCAAGATTCACCGCGACCGCGATGACGAGAAGCACCATTCCGAGCGAAAGAGCCCGATCGAATTCGCCCTTCGCGGCGTCCAGCGCGATGGCGGTAGTCATCGTGCGCGTCGAAAAACGGATATTGCCGCCAAGCATCATTGAAACGCCCACTTCGCCGGTGACCCGCCCGAACGCAGTCACTATCGCGGAAGCGAGCACTGCCTTGGTTTCGCGCAAGGTCGCGAAAAAACGTTTCCACGGACCGGCGCCCAGCGTGACGAGTGTCTCCCCGAAGCGCGGGTCCAGTTTCGAAAGGCCGGCGCAGGTCAGGGAAGCGACGACAGGGGCCGCAAGAAAAGCCTGTCCCATGATCACGCCGGCCGGAGCGTACAGAAATCCCAAGGCTCCCAGCGGCCCCGATCTCGAAATGAGGGAATAGATGAAAAGGCCGATCACGACCGTGGGCAGCGCGGTGAGCGCATTGACGAGAGCAGCTCCCAGCCTCGCCGCCCGACTGCCCCTGCGCGCGATGGCCACGCCCAGAGGTACGCCGGGCAGAAGGGCGAAAAGCGTGGAAAAAAGGGAAAACCGCAGACTCCGACCCACGATTCCCCAGGTTTCCGCGTCTCCCGACCAAAGGAGGGCAAAAGCTTCCTTCATGCGGAGAACTCTTCCATGTTCGGACTTTCCTCGAACACGCAGCTTTTCAATACGTGTAGAAACACTGCTCTCCGCCGATCTTGTAGGAGTTGATCAGACTCTGTCCCTTCGGTGAAACCAGGAATTCCATCAGGGCTTTGGCGCCCGCATAGTTCGTTTTGGGCCACTTCGCGGGATTGACCGTGATCACGCCATAGGGATTGAAAAGAACTTTGTCGCCCTGCGAAAGGATGGAAAGTTTGACATTATCCTTCATGGCGAGCCAGGTGCCGCGATCGGCCAGAGTGTAGCCGCCGGTTTGCTCGGCCATGATGATGACCTGAGACATTCCCTGTCCCGCTTCCTTGTACCAGGAACCGGCCGGAGAAATTCCCGCTGCCTTCCAGACATCCTTCTCTTTGACGTGCGTGCCCGAATTGTCGCCGCGCGACACGAAGGAGGCCTTCGCGGAAGCGACTCTGGCGAAGGCTTCGGTCGCGCTTTTCGCGGAGGCGACGCCGGCCGGGTCCGAGGCCGGCCCCAGGAGAATGAAATCGTTGTACATCACGTCTTTTCGGTCGGCACCGAAGCCAGACGCCATGAAGGCGTCTTCGAGGGCGCGCGCATGCACGAGGACTACGTCGCAGTCGCCCTTTTCGCCGATTTTGAGAGAGGCGCCCGTGCCTACGGCTATCACATCCACCTTATAGCCTGAATTCTTTTCGAATACGGGCAGGATGTACGCAAGGAGGCCGGACTGTTCGGTGCTGGTGGTCGTGGCCAGCTTGATTCTCGGGTTCTCGATCGACTGCGAGGCGGCGTTTTGCACTCCCGCCACAAAGAGAGCCGCGGCCAGCGCGGCGGCAAGGATGAGTCGTTTCATGGTCGCTCCTTTCCAAATTCGGGAGGCGGCGCGGTTTCCCGCGGCACCCTCGACCGGTCATCCCGACGGGCGACCGGTCTCGACCGCGTGCCATAATCCGCGAACGGCGGATCTGCAGGCTGCGGCGCCATCCTTCACAAGAAAGGATCTGCGCCGTAACGCGGTTCGGAGTGGCCTTACCTTATTCCGCGAATCCATACAAAGTCAAGTAAAGTTTTTTTATCTATTTGAGTCAATTTCAAAAGTCGGTTACTTTTGAAATTGGCTCGCATTTGCTCCGGTTTCTACAAAACCGTACACAAATGCCGCAAGTTCTGGTAGCTTTTTCAAAAAGCCTTCCGACTTTTGAAAAAGCCTCATTTGTTCGGTATGTCGTTACCCAGTCTCGGCATTTTGCGTCCGCTGCGCGAACTTCAGCGCGCCGTCAGCATCGGTACTTGGGGAAAACTGCCTTCGGCATAGGTCGACAGCGCTTCTTCCTGGGAAGGCGTCGCTCCTGCGGGCCATGCGACATCGAAAATCCGGGTATGGTTCGAGTCCGCCGGAGCTCCGCCCGCCCGCCACTGGGTGGGCGCACCGGTATTGATGTCGCGCACGCGCCTCACCCCGGGGGCAGGATAGCCGTCCTGGCTCAGTACGACCGCCGCGAAAGCCCAGTTCCTCGCATCATCGCCCAGACCGAGCGCGGCTTTCGGCACGGTGATTCCCACCGTCCGCTTGGAGGCATCCACTACGACACGCACCGTGCCCGACATCTCTTTGGGGTTTCCATCCTCGCCGCTCATGAAAATCCGTTGATTCCAGCCCTCGACCCAAATGGCCCTCTCCCAGCCGAATCCTTTTCCCAGGGAAGCGTTCCGCCCTTCCAGAAGGAACTTTCCGCCGCTTCCGGAGCCCGGATCGCGATCTATGTACACGTCGATCGTTTGCACCGACAGTCCGATTCCCGAATTCCAGACATTGTCGATCCCACCGCGGAAACTCATCTTGATCGCGAGCAGTTCCGGATTCTGGGCAACCTCGAATGTTTCGATGTCGAAGACCCCGGGGGCGAATACCTGGTCGGCGGGATACAGATAGCTTCCCGGACCGTGGTCATCGCCTTCCGGATCCGTCACCGACAGCACAGGGTCCACCGAAAGCATATCGGGCACTATCGCACGCAATGGCCCCGAAGACGGCAGCGCCGGAGAATCGCTGCCCACCTGCGACGCGACATAGGCCGATAGCGCAAGGCTGTCCCCGGGGGACAAGTTTCCCAAAATTTCGAGCGGAAGCGCCGCTTCGGCCATCGAGCCGCCCAATGCAGCCCGGGCACCCGTGGTACCTGCGGTACCCATGGCGACCGCTTTCCACGCACCGTCCTTGTCCGGCAGGATCGTTCGCATACTGCCCGTCCGGATATCCAGCGAGAGACCGATCAGGGCGTTATAGCCCAATACCGTACCGTTCTCGGTGAAGGGAGCGCCCGGGGCTCCGTTTTTGCCTATATATATCTGGATCGCGCTTCCTTCGGGAAAATCCGTCGTCTTGATTTTCGTATCGACCCGAAGATAGAGATCCCTGGCGCCGAACCCGTACCACAGGGCATGCAGCCCCTCCATCGAGACAGCCTGCACTCCTCCGGGAGCCGAAATGAGTCCAGCCCTGTCCCATTCACCGGTTTCGGTAATTCCGTCCACCAAAGGCTCGAAAGGCTCCTTCCCGGCATCGAACCCCTTATCCGGACTTATCGCGCGTTTGGGAATTATCGGAACGTCCAGGAATGCGGGTACTTCATCACCGAGCGCTACATAAACCTGTTTGAGAAGCGCCCTGAACCCTTCGTCGAAATACTCGTCCACGCCGGAATCCTGATCGTCGCCGTACCACCAGAACCAGTCCGATCCTTCGGCCAGATACATCGCATCCCTGGCGGCAGCGAGGCGTTCGGGCGTCGTCGCGCGTATTTTCTGGACATCGTACTTGGCGAGATGCGCCCGTACCTTCCCCAGATATTCCCATGCGAGGTTTTCCTCCTCCTCGCCGATCCAGGTCGAATAATCGGAAGTGAACCAGCATCCTTCGGCGAGACGGTCGAGCGACCGCTGTTCGGGGTACATTTCCAGATACTCGGAGGGCGTAACCGTCCTGATCGTATCGCTGTCCCGCAGCGCGGCATACAGCGCGCCAAGGAAGGCCTTTCCGTCCATCGGATAATTTTCCCAGGCGTTTTCGCCGTCGAGAATGACCGACACGATATGCGGCCCTTTCGCTCCCTGACGCTTCAGGTTCTCGCGGATGCGGTCGATCCTGGCCACGAAGTCCGAAGCCGCGGCGGCCGCCTGAATGCCCGAGTATTCGAAGCCGATAAGATCGGAAAGACGGAGGTCCCTGAAAAACACCGCCATCCGGTATCCGCCGTCTTCGACATAATACGGCCTGTAGAGCGCGTCGCTTTCGAACACAGTGTCCATCGCGTCGCGGGAAAATGAACCGACGCCCAGACTCTTGGCCAGGACTTGTTCGCCGGTGGCCATCCACGAAAATCCCGCCTTCGCCGTGATCCTGACCGTATCCTGCGATACCGCTCCCTCGGCCGGCCACAATCCCCGAACCGGTCTGCCGAAAGCCGTTTCGTAGGCCGCGGTGCTCGCATTCAGCTGGGCGATCGCGTCGTTGGGCCAGGAAAAGCGCGTCGGCGCCTTGCCCGTGGGATCGGCCTTCTTCGTCAGGTCCGAATTGTAGACAAGAGGAAGTATAGGGTGCGCGTAAGGCGTCGTGGTGACTTCGATGCGCCCTTCGTCCTGAAGCCGCCTGTGCAGGGGAACGATTTCTCCTGTAATCCTGCGCGCTTCCGCAAAGAGGGGTGTCTTGTCTTCCTCGGAAAAGTCCCGCCCCTTGAGGACCAGACTCCGCAAAGGTTCGGTGGCGAGAAAATCCGGATCGAACCAGACCAGATTGAACAAAACCTGGAGGTCCCTGAAATCCCCTACCGTGAAGCTTTTGATCGCCCTGTCGATCTCGGCCGCGCCTGAACCGCCCCGTTTCGCGAGAAGCTCGGCGTAGCGAGGAAACCTCAGGATCATGTTGTCGCGATTGGCATCGAAAAATCGCTCGAGAATAAAGCGTTTTTCCGAGTCCGTGAGCGATGGCGCATCTTTCTCGGCCAGTGTCTGGTAACGATCCTTGGCGCCGGACGCAAAATCGGCCAGCTGGCGGAGGAGAACCGGCGTCAGATTGAAACTGACCTTCACTCCGGGGTAGTCGGCGATCATCGCCGCCATATCGTAATAATCTTTGGTCGCATGCACCCTCGCCCAGGGACGCGTGTACACTCCTTCCGAATCTTTGTAATACAGAGGCTGGTGCTGGTGCCACACGAGATTCAGATAGATGGGATCGTCGGTTCCGGCGCGCGAAACGTCGCCCGCAGCCAGAGCCACAGTCGGAGCCGGAGCCGGAATCGGAGCCGCAGTCGAAGTCCGAAACCCCGGCTCCGCAAATGCGGCAGGCGCGTCCTGTGCGCCTGCCACTGCGCCCGCCGCAAGCATCAGCAACAGAAGCGCACCCGGCGCCGACCGTTTCATACGATTACCCCTTCACCGACCCCACCGTAAGGCCGGAGATAAGATATTTCGACGAGAATAGGAACAGGATCATGACAGGAATGGACACCATGATGGATGCGGCCGAAAACGCGCCCCACTCCGTCGTGAACTGTTGCTGCATCGCCTGCAGTCCCCGCGGCCATGTGTACATCTCCGGCTTGGCCAGCATGACGCGCGCCAGAAGGAAATCGTTCCATGCCTGCGTGAAATTGAAGAGGAAGGCGATGGCGAGCGAAGGCGTGGACAGCGGCAGGATGATGCGGTAAAACGCGCCCATGCGCGAAGTGCCGTCTATCAGCGCCGCCTCTTCGAGTTCGATCGGGATGGTCTCGTAATACCCTTTCAGAATCCAGATCGAGAACGGTACGGAACTCACCGAGTACGCGATGACCAGTCCGCGCCACGTGTTCACCAGACCCAGTTTTACGGCCAGGATGTACAGCGGAATCATGAGCATGGACGCGGGTATCATCTGCGTCATGAAAAGAAAAATGAGGCCCGATCGTTTGCCCTTGAATTCCCATCGCGCAAAGGCATAGGCGGAAGCCGCGGCGATCATGACGCCTATCAGTGCTGTGCTCAGCGTGATCACGAGGCTGTTCCAGAGCCAGCGCAGGAAATCTTTTTCGAAGAGCGCATAGCGATAATTCTCGAACGAAGCATCGGCCGGGATTACCGCGAGCGAAGTCGAAAGCAGCCGGTTGCCCGGCCGCAACGACACCGTAAAAATGCGCAGCACGGGATAGATCGCAACGATGCAGGCCAAAATCAGGATCACGTGGGTCAGGAAGTGCCCGAACCGCGACCCTTGCTTCCTTTTACCGAAAAGCCAGCGGAAAAAGCCGCCGGGCTGTCTGGAAACAGTTGCCATTCCCATCCTCCTAGGCTTCTTCCGCCGCGATCATGACTTTCTTCGCCACAGGCCTGAAATCGGAAACTTTCATGTACACGAGCGTCATCCCCAGGAGTATGAAAAGGATCACGAAGGCGAACATGGCGGCGAATCCGTAGGTGTTGTATTCGAAGGCGGCGCGGAACAGTGCCGTCACCAGAATGTCGGAACTTTCGAGTTCGTTCTCGTTGATGAAGAACGGTACGTTGAAATTATTGAAAGTCCAGATAAGTCCCAGCACCACCGCGGGCGTGAGCACCGGCTTCAGCAGAGGCAGCGTCACGTTGCGGAACTTGTACCAGGCGTTGGCTCCATCTATGTCGGCCGCTTCGTAGTAGGTGGAATCGATGCTCTGCAGGCCGCCCAGCAGGGTGACCATCATAAAGGGAATTCCGAGCCATATGTTTGTAATGTTGACCGCGACGAAATTCCAGAATGGGTCCATTTTCCAGTTGACCGGACCGACTCCTATCTTGCCGAGCAGCACGTTGATGTAGCCGTATTCGAAATTGAATTCACCGCGCCAGGCCAGTACCGCCACGATCTGTGGAACCGCCCAGGGGAGCACAAGAATCGTTCTGTACAATCCTTTGAGATGGATTTTTTTGTTCAGCAGGAGGGCGAGCGCAAGCCCCCCGAGAACATGGAACGAAATCTGGACAAGAGTCCATACGACGGTGCGCCCCAGAACCTTGAAGAAACCGGTCTGTTTCAGGACAGGTTCGGTAAAAATCCGCACAATATTCGCCCAGCCGTACTGCGGACCGAATTGCGGATTCTTGAACCGATACAGGCTCATGTTGGAAAAGGCCAGTTTCAGCTCATAGAGCATCGGATAGATGACAAGGATACAGATACCCACCGCAGCCGGCGTGATGAGCATGATGGGAAGAGCGAGCCGGTGTTTGAGGATTTTCCCGAATACGACCCATAGGACCAGTTCGAGCAGCGCGATGGCGGAGGCCACCGCGAGAATGGTGGACCCGACCTCTCCAAGACTGCTCAACATGAAATCTGCGGTCAGTGGGGTCATCTGCACCTCCATATGGGAAAGCGGGCGCCGTCTCGCGACGGCGCCCTTTTCATAGAAGCAAAAAGCGGACAGGAAAAAAGGGAGAACCGACCGCTCTTACTTCATCGCCTTGATGCCCGCTTCGGCGGCGCTCTGCATGTCCTTGGCGGCCGCCACCGCAGTCTTGCTGCCGGAAAGCACGTTGATGAGTTCAGGCTTCATCGCGTCCCAGATGGCACGCATCTCGAACACGACGGGCATCGGAGTGCCGACGGCCATCTGAGCGGAAGAGCCCTTCAGGATGGGATCGGAAGCGATGGAAGTGTCTTCGAGCGCGGCCTTGAGGGCCGGCAGGCGCTTTAGCGTCTTGACCATGTCAAGCTGGTTTGCGTTGTTCGTGGCGAAGGCGATGAAACCCTTGACCGCGGTGAGCTTGTCGCCCTTCACACCGTCTGCGACCATGAAATATTTGCCCGAGGTATAGGGTGCGGGATATTTGCCGGTAGCCTTGACCATGGGGATGGGCGCGACGGCGAACTTGGCGCCGAGGGTTTTCTGATATTCGCCGAGAGCCCAGTCGCCGTTGATGATCATGGCGGCTTTGCCTTCTTTGAACAGTGTGTCCATGATGTTGTAATCCGCTTCCGCGGGCATGATCTTGTACGTGGACTTGAGATCATAGAGGAACTGGAGAGCATCGCTCATGGCCTTGGTGTTGAGGGTCGGGGTCTTGCCGTCCGCGCCGAACACCCTGCCGCCGAATCCGCCGATCCAGGGAGCGAGCCAGAAGGGCTCGGTGAAGTTGAAAACGAGCGGAGCCTGGACTTTGCCGATGAGGCTCTTGCCGACGGCGATCATTTCGTCGGTATCTTTCGGGGCTGTCTTCACGAAATCCTTGTTGTACATGAGCATGAGGTGGTTGCCCGAAGAAATGGGAACGCCCCAGGTCTTGCCGCCGATAACGACGGATTCGACAAAGTCGGACAGCTTTGCGAAGCTGTCCACGGGCTGGATGAGTTCCGCAAGGGTGAAGGGACCGGCGTGGTCGGACACTGTCCAGAGCAGCTCCGGCGCGTTGCCTGCCAGGCTGGCGGTCTGGAAGTCTTCGCGAAGGGCTTCGGTGTCCTTCTGGACGACTTCGATGGTAACCTTGGAATCGACGCTCGAGTACGCTTTGGCGAGAGCCTGAACATACTGCAGGGCGCCGTCGGCCTGCCCCTCCTGGGTCCAGAGTTGTATCTTGGTGGGGTTTGCGACCTTCTGCGCCGAAACGGCACCAACGGCGAAAAGTGCTACCAACATAATCGCGAGCAGTTTCTTCATGGCGCTCTCCTTTTGCGGATAACGATGAAAACCGGTTTCTTAACCGGTTTAGAAAGATCAATTTACTACCATTTGCCGGTTTGTCAAGACAGATTTTCCCTGTCCACAGACTGCTTGACCCTCCGGTGGCGACGGTCCTAAAGTCCGATCATGATTCGCCGCGCACTCAACGATCCCTCGCTGGAAAATGCCCTTTCCGTGATGACGCCGGACGGCGCCACGTATTTCACGGTCGCCCCCCCGGGCAGCCCTGCCGCCTTGAGGGGAATCATTCTCCATGGGACTCGGGCGATCGTCCAACTCCGAGTCAATCATGATCTCGGCCCGATCGAAACCCTTCTCCTCGGCAAAGCCTGCCTCTGCGCGGGCCTGATGGCGGCGGTTCTGAAGGATACGGGCGCCGTATCCATGCGGATCGACGGAGACGGCCCTGCTGACGGTCTTTCCGCCGAAGGGAGGCGTTCGGAATCCGGAACCATATCGGTCCGCGGCCGACTTTTCCTCAATCCCATACCCTTCACGGTTCCGCCCGAAACTCTGGAGAGCGCCTCGCTTTTCGGTCGCGGTTCGCTCACGATAACCCGCTTCGCCAACGACGCGGGCCGCCCTTTTTCCGGCACAGTCTCTCTGGGCACAGACGGCATCGCGAAAAATCTGGTCCGGTATTTCCTCGAATCGGAGCAGACGAAAACCGCGCTGGACGCCGGTATCCAGTTCGACCGCGAGGGCCGGCCGCGCGGAGCGGGTGCTCTCTTTCTCCAGGCCTTGCCCGGAGCGGATCCGGAATTCATTGCCGCCGTGGAAGACGCCATGTCCGGACTCCCTCCGTTGGGGCTATGGTTTGCGGAGGGTGGTACGCGGACCGAATTCGTCAGAAGCCTTTACGGAAAATTCGGCGCTCTTGTCGTCGGCGAGTCCGGATTCCGTTTCGATTGCCCCTGTTCGAAAGAGCGTTTCGGATCGTATCTTGCGGCCCTGGATTCGAAATCGCTGCATGGCCTTGCCGAAACCGGCCCCTGGCCCGTGGAAACGGTTTGCCATCAATGCAATTCCGTCTATCGGTTCGAACGCGAAGAGATCGTCGCAATGCTCCCGGAATCCGAAGGCCGATCGTGAAAAACGCCGAAACCACGCTGGCGAAACTGACCGAAAAGGCGATCCGACACTACGAAATGATCGAGCCCGGCGACCGGATTCTCATCGGCGTATCGGGCGGCAAGGATTCCAGCTGTCTCGCCCGGGACCTCGCCCTCAAAAAAAAGTGGTGGGAATTCCCCTTCGAGATAGCCGCCTGTTTCGTCGCTTCGGATTTGGGCGAGGCCGGCGTTTCTTCGCCCGTTGACGATGCCTGGATCGCGCACCGCGCGGCGGAATGGGGAATTCCTTATGAAAGGATCGATGTACCGGTCATCGGTCGCCTGAAAGAAGGCGAGAAAATGAGCTGCTATTGGTGCGCGACCCAGCGCAGGACCGAGCTGTCCCGTTATGCGAGATCGCGCGGCTTCAACAAACTCGCCCTGGGTCATCATATGGACGACATTCTGGAAACTCTTCTGATGAACATGCTTCGCAAAGGGGAATTCGCGACCATGCCGCCCGTCATGCGCTACGACAATTACCCTCTCACCGTGATCCGCCCCCTCGCCCTGTGCGAAGAGCGCCAGGTGATCGCCTGCGCCGAAGAACTGGGGTTCGTTTCGCACACATGCACGTGCGATTTCAACCTGGACGGCGCACGCAAACGGACGCGGGCGCTTCTGGAAACGCTGACCGAGGGTTCCAGTCACGCAAAACGCAACCTGTTCGGCTCGATGTCGAACGTCAAAACAGACTACCTCGCCTGAACGCGAAGCTTTATACTTTAGCCGTGAATCGCATGCGGCGCATGTTCCTCGCTCTTCTCCCTCCCGAAAAAATGGTGATGGAGCTTTCGCGATACACAACATGCCTCAAGCCATTTTTTTCAGGAGCCCGCGTCGATCCGACGCCGCCCGATTCGTATCATCTCACCCTGCTGTTTCTCGGAGAATTGAACGGCGGTACTGTCGGCGATTTCCGGAATTCGCTCGACAATTCGCTGGCAGCATTTGCGGACGGTGATTACGGACGGGCCGCGCCCGTCGCCCTGGAATCGACCGGACTCGCTTTCCTGCCCGACCGCGGTGCGCCGCGCGTCGTCTGCGTCGATTTCCTCGCCGATCCTCCCGCGGGTCTGGCCGAAACCCTCCGCAAATGCGCGGATGCGGCCCATGCCAGCGGAATTGCCATCGACGAACGCCCCTGGCGGGCCCATCTGACCATAGGCCGGGTACGTTCGGGCAGGCTTGCCGAACGCAACTTTCCGCCCCCTCCCCGCCTGTCTTTTTCTCCTTCAGGGTTCACGCTCATGGAATCCTTCCTGCGCCCGTCCGGACCTGAGTACATCAGGATCGCGGAATTTCCTCTGGCCTCATTGCCACCTTCAACCTCCTGCACTTGACCGCATTTTCGCGCCGCTTTACCTTGAGCCCGAGGAGCTGCCATGAGAAAAGTGCGGACCACCTACAGAGCGATTCCGACGGAAGAAGGCGCAGGAGTACGACTCAAGCGCGTCTTCGGTTACAGGGAACGTGGAGCCTTCGATCCATTCCTGATGCTCGACCACTTCGGTTCCGACAATCCCTCCGATTACATCGCGGGCTTTCCCTGGCACCCCCATCGCGGAATCGAAACGGTCACCTATCTGCTGTCGGGAAAAGTCGGGCACGGCGATTCCATGGGCAATAAAGGCGTCATAGGGCCCGGCGACGCCCAGTGGATGACTGCTGGCTCGGGCATAATCCATCAGGAAATGCCCGAGCCGGGCGCCGACGGCAAAACCATGGAAGGCTTCCAGTTATGGGTAAATCTTCCCGCGGCGCTCAAAATGACCTCCCCCCGCTACAGGGCGGTCGAGGCCGGGGAAATTCCACGCGTCGAGACGGAGGGAGCGAAGATCGCCGTTCTGGCCGGAAAATTCGGCGCTGTCCGCGGCGCCACTCCGGAACTTTTCGTGCCGGTCCGATATCTCATCGTCGAAATCGAAGCAGGCAAGACTCTCAAAATGACTGTCCCGTCCGGGCATAATGCGGCCGTGTATGTGTATCGCGGAAAGGTTTCAGTAGCGGGTACGAAAATCGCCTCCGGCGAAGCGGCCAACCTTCCGGCCGAAGCCGGCGAAACCGATAAAGCCGACGAAATCGATGATGACATGATACCGCTGTCCGCCGATGCGGAAACGGGCGCGTCTTTGCTATTCATCTCGGGAAAGCCGCTGCGCGAGCCGATCGCCTGGGGTGGCCCCATCGTCATGAACACGCGATCCGAACTCGAACTCGCTTTCGAGGAATACGAAAAAGGCCGCTTCATCAAAACGAAGGCGGCCGGCTCTCCGTGAAAATAGGCGTCAGGGCGCACGATTACGGGAAGAGGCCCGCCGCGGAACTCGCCTCGGGGATAGCGGAGGCCGGGTTTTCATGCATTCAACTCGCTCCCGCGAAAGCCCTGCCCGGTGAACACTGGAAGCCCGGGACGTGGGATGCCGCAGAGGTCGCGGAAACGCGATCCGTTTTCGACAACTCGGGACTGCGCGTTTCTGTTCTCGGCTGCTACATCAACCCGGTGCACCCCGATCCGGACGCCAGACTGTCGGAGCTTTCTCGTTTCACTGAATGCATCCGTTTCTGCCGGGATTTCGGTTGCGCTTTGGTCGCCACCGAAACCGGATCGCACAACGCGGACTGTTCACCGCATCCACTCGACCGATCGGAAGAATCCTACCTCGAACTCGTCGAATCGATCGGGACGCTGGTCGGCGCCGCGGAGGACGCAGGCGTATACGTAGGCGTGGAAGGGGTTTCGCGCCATGTCGCGCATTCTCCGGCGAGAATTCGCAGACTCATCGACGATATCCGGTCTCCCGTGCTGAAAGTCGTCTTCGACCCGGTCAATTTCGTCGAAGAAGGAAGCGCCGAAGAAATGGCGCGCATCGTCGGGGAATCGTTCGATCTGTTCGGCGACAGGATCGCGGCGATCCATGTCAAGGATTTTCTGCCTTCGCCCGCCAGCGAGGGCGGATCGCGGACAGGCCCGGCAGGCGAGTTCCGCGTGGTTCCGCCCGGCCGCGGCTACATGAGCGGCCACATGTTCTGGCGAAAGATCGCCGAAAAAACCGGGGCTCTCGCCGCGCAGCCGGATTTGATTATCGAGGATTTGAAGCCTTCGGAAATGGCCGCGGCCAGGGAATTCGTCCTGGCCTGTTGGGGTTCAGTCTGAGACGATCGCGTCAGGCCGGCACGATCACATTGTATGAATCGGGAATAAGCTCGATCGACAGGGGAAAATCGCAGCCCGCGAGGATTTCGACTTCGCCGTCGCATTGCAGGGGGATGCTTCCCGAGTATCCGATCTCGATGCGGGAGGCGGAAAAATGTTTCACTTCCCGCACGCCCTCATGCTTGCCTTTTTCGATGGGGCCTTTTACGAGAAGCATTCTGAAAAGGCTGGTCTGGGATACCGTAATGACATTTTCTTCGCCGGGAAGTATCCGTTTGTTCGAACCATACTGACGATTGCCCGAAGCGCCCATGGCGACGAAAAGCCTTTCCCGGGTTTCATCGAAGACGCATTCTCCGGAACTTTTCCAGGCCCTGAGTTTCATCGGAAGGACTTTATAGGCGCTCTTGTAGAGAAGGGTCGCCATGTTCACCCAGAATTTATAGGAATCGCCGGGAAACACCGATTTGAGCTTGTTGGTCCTGTCGGCGATATAGGCGTCCATGCCGATGCTGGCGATATTGAAGGCCACGAGCGGGGGCTTCCCGCCGTCCTGCGCCGGCGTCACGCGGAGTGCAGCCCTTCGTTCCAGGCGCAGGAGTCCCAGGAAGCGCCCCAATGAAGTCATGAGATCCCGCCCTTCCGACCCGTCGTTTCCCGTGCCGAAAGGCAGGCGAAGGATGCCGAAGCGATTGCGTTTCTCCTCCGGTACATGCAGGAGCCGTTCCGCGGTCTCGAGACTCGTGCCATCGCCTCCCGCGGTGAAAATGAGATGCATGGAATCATCGTCGCCGTCGGATTCGGAGTTTTCGATCACACGCTGGGCTATGGCCGATGCATGACCGCAGCGTTCCGTCAGATGCAGACGCACCAGTACGGGTTCATGCCTCGCAGGAAGGCTGGAAGCCGCCGCGGTCAGCGCTTCCAGTTCCAGACGCCGGCGACCGGCGAAGTTTTTTCGCTTGAAGCCGCCCGCCTTGGGATTGGCTATGATATCGACGAAAAGCCGCTTTCCGGGAAAAGCAGGCGAATGACCCAGAACCACACGAACACTTTCGGCGAGATCTTCGGGGCGCATATTCGGCTACTCTAAACCCGCTTCCCGGTATTGTCCATGCGGGCCGCGCAAACACCGCTCAGCCTTTTACCGCTCCCATGGTGAGACCTTTTACCACGTATTTCTGGAAAATCATGGTGAGCAGAAGCGCGGGCGCCATAATTGCGACCGCCGCAGCCATCACCGCGCCCCAATCCACTTCCGCGTATGAGACGAAATTATAGACTGCAATGGGAAGGGTTTTCGTGCGCTCCATACTCAGGACCTGGGCGAACATGAAATTGTTCCACGAAAAGATGAACGAAAGAGTCATCGATGTCACGATGCCCGGTCCCGATACGGGAAGTATGACCGACATGAAAGCCCTCTGCCTGGTTGCGCCGTCGACCATCGCCGATTCCTCTATTTCGAGCGGAATCGTTTCGAAATAGCTCGACATGATCCAGACGACTATCGGCAAAGCTATCAGCATGTGCGAAAGGATCAGCGCCACATAGGAATCCATGAGCCCCAGCCGCGAGAAAATAATGTACCAGGGCATCAGAAAGGAAATTCCGGGCATGAGGCGCGCCACGAGAATGAGCACCGAAAGCTTTTTCTGCCCGAAACGGGCGATGGAATACGCGGCGGGCAACCCGAGCAGAAGCGAAAAACCGACCGCTGTCACGCCTACGATGGTGGAATTGATGAAATACTTGAGAAAATTCTGCTCGGTGAATACTTTCAGGTAATTCCGCGCCACGGGCGTGAAAATGAGCCTGGGCGGCCAGGCCACGATATCCACCTGCGTCTTGAACGAAGATGCGAGCATCCACACAAAGGGGAACAGCACCGGCACGACGATGCAAAGCAGCAGGAAGAAGAACAGGACGCGCCTGACGGGATTCTTGCGCATGGCCTTCCTCCTAGAGCTCGAAGCGCTTGCGCGCTTTCATTATCAAGAGACTGAACGCAAGCACGACCAGGAACAGGAACACCAGTATGACCGATGATTGCCCCATCCTGAAATATTCAAAACTGTATTTGAAGGCCATGACGTTGAGCGTTTCCGATGCGTAACCGGGGCCGCCGCCCGTCATCGCGAAAATGATGTCGTAGGTCTTGAGCGCATCGATCGTGCGCAGAATCATTCCCGTGAGCAATGTCGGCATGATCATCGGCATCGTGATGCGCGAAAAAATCTGGAACGCGTTGGCACCGTCGACCCTGGCCGACTCGTACGGCTCGGGCGAAAGTCCGGCGAGCCCGGCGAGCACGATGAGTGTGATCATTGGCGTCCACTGCCATATGTCGACCAAGGCGAGCGATTGGATGACCGTATTGGGCGAAGCCACCCATGCGGACTTGGGCAGTCCAAAAGTCGTCAGCACCCAGTTGGCCAATCCGATGGTCGGATCGAAAAACAGATTCCAGACTATGCCGATCGCAACGGGCGTGGCGACGAGCGGAAGGAGCAGGAAAAGCTTCACGAGCCCCTTGCCTTTGAATTCCCGGTTCAAGAGGAGCGCAAGCGCGAGCCCCAACACGGTTTCCACGCTCACCGACAGAGCGGTAAAGGAAAAGGTGCGCCCCAATGCCTGCAGAAAACGGGGTTCGCTCAGAACGCGTATGTAGGATTTGAGACCGACGAAGCGCAGGGGAACGCCGGAAGTGAGATTCCAGTTCGTAAAACTGAGGAAAAGCGTATACAACACGGGGAACAGCATCATCACGAGAATGAAGATCACCGCGGGCAGAGGGAAAAGTATTCTGATATTCCTCTCCACGAAACCGCTTTTGGTCATATGCCGAACCTCCGGGATCGGGTGAGCGCTGTTGTCGGACGCTTCGGTCGGATTGGCGACGCACGGAAGCGCCGCGGGTAATTGTGACGGCGCGCATCGCCTGATTTGGCGATACGCGCCGTCACATTCAAGGATGCGATTTCAGTAGACGCCGTATTCTCCGGTGTCTTCGAGAAGCTCGTTGACGTCCTTGACCTTATCCTTGGCCATGGCTTCGAGTTTGCTGGAAGTGCCGGAGGTGTTGATGGATTCGATGATGACTTCACCGATGCGGTCGCGCGCCTCGCCTACGGCGCTCATGTAGGGCCTGTCGTAGGGCGAACCGTTCTTGGCCGCGAAAGCCTGCGTTGCGATGATCTCGGGGTTCATCTTCGCCCTGACTTCGCTGTCCGCCCAAGCGGAATTGCGGACCATGGGGATGTTCGCGAGCATGCCGCGCTTCTGCATTTCTTTGCTGGAAGCCCAATTGACGAACTCAAGCGCGAGCGCCTTGTTTTTGGACTGTTTGGCGATTGCGACACCCCAGGAAACCACGAAATAGGGGTGGCTGCCTGCGGGACCGGCGGGAAGGCTGGCCATGCCGACATTCTCGGCGGGGATGGAACTCTTCGTGGGATCGACAATCTGGCCATAGAAAACCGACGCATCGGTCCACATGGCGACTTTGCCGGCCTGGAAGAGCGGCATGATATTTTCCCAGGAAAGGCTGGTGGAACCGGCGGGGCCGTAGTTACCAAGCAGTCTGCCGTAGAAACGGATAGCTTCGAGGGCTTCTTTGCTGTTGAAGGAGGCGACACCCTTGGTCAGATAGTCTCCGCCGAAGTTGTAGATATAGGACGA
>Ga0209749_1000762_pt1 | contig 37648 bp, 32 predicted proteins | sample EPASupsiteSAE347_FD_187267 | JGI IMG/M metagenome (GOLD analysis project Ga0209749, IMG submission 187267) | Bioremediated contaminated groundwater from EPA Superfund site, New Mexico - Sample SAE3-47 (SPAdes) (version 2) | ecosystem: Environmental > Aquatic > Deep subsurface > Groundwater >...
GCAAACGATCATCGCCACCACCCGCCGGTGCCCGGTGCGGCGGCAGATCGCCTGGCGGGCAGCCGGCGCCCAAGTCTGGGTTCTGCCGGAGTCACAGGAAAAAGTTTCGCTGGCTGCGCTCATGAAAAAACTTGGAGGGCTTGGCTGTTTACATGTGATGTGCGAGGGAGGAGGCGAACTTTCGGCCTCCCTGATTCGCGCCGGCCTGGTCAACGAGTTCCGGTTTTTTATTGCGCCCCGCATCATCGGCGGCGGAAAAACGCCCGGGGCCGTCGGCGGCGCCGGTTGGCTCCTGCCGGCCGCGCCGAAATTGATCTTTACCGAATGCCGGCGCATGGGGCATGATCTCCTGATCAGAGCAAGGCCAATGCACAAGACGAATGCAGAATGTAGAATGAAGAATGCAGAATTAAGGAAACCAAGAAAATGAATTCGCGCCTGACCGAACCAAAGTCCGAGACTATTTTATGCATTACTGGTATGTTTGGAAATCATTCTGCATTCTGCATTCTGCATTCTGCATTTGGAGTTGGAGTTTAGAAATGTTTACCGGCTTGGTCCAGCAAATCAGCAAGCTTTCCCGCCGGGAAACGACGGCAGGCGGACTGCGCCTGGTCATCGCCGGCGCGCCTTGGCATCCGCCGCTGACCCTGGGTGAAAGCATTGCGGTTAACGGCGTCTGCCTGACCATTGCGCACATTCAGGGTAATAACTTCTCCTGCGACATCTTGCAGGAGACGCTCGACCGCACCACTCTGGGCGGGAAACGCCCGGGCACAGCCCTGAACCTGGAGCGCGCCCTGCGGCTGGGCGACCCGTTGGGCGGCCACATGGTCGCCGGACACGTGGACGGCATTGGTACTGTATATAGCCGTCAGGCCAAAGGCCGGGATTGGATCTTGCGGGTGACCTGTGGAGCCGACTTGATGCGCGGCATGGTATTAAAAGGCTCAATCGCCATTGATGGTGTCAGCCTGACTATCGTCGAACTGGATCAACATTCCTTTGCCGTGGCCCTGATTCCATTCACCTGTGAGCACACCACGCTTGGCATCCTGAATACAGGCGACACCGTCAACTTGGAAACCGATCTCATCGGCAAGCATGTCCGCCGCACCCTGGAAACGGAGCAAGCCCCCACCCCGCTTACGTGGGAGCGCTTGCACAAAGCCGGCTTCGGCGAGGGCTGAAGCGCCCCATTGCGCTCCATAAACGGCGTACATATATGGACCGTGATCAATAGAGCCATAAGAGTTTCGGCCACAAGAAGCTTCATGTTGTTCGGCGCCAGGGGCACGGGCAAATCCACCTTCCTGCAACAGCAGTTTGCGGATAAGCAGGTTCTGTGGTTAGACCTGTGACGGGAGCAACGGAATGTGGAAATGTTGTCTGTTGAAAAAAACAGATTAACCAATTTTCACTTGTCCAGCTCGCCCAAGCCCAGGCCGGAGGGCACGGCCGGCGGACGCTCACAGGTGCTCTTTACAATCATATGCTTGCCCTTGGCCGATGCATCGTGGAACGCATGCATGATGTCGAGCACATGAAAGGCCAATTCGCCGTTGGCGCGGTGCGGGCGCTCGGGTCGCAAAATCGAGTAGGCCATGTCGGCCACGCCTGTGCCGCGGTTGATGTCCGCCTCATGCGTCAGCTTCACCTCGTTCCACTCTTTTTCGCCGGCCTTGCGGATTTTCACCACGCCGCCAAATCCGTTCGGATCCGGCACCTCAAGCGAGGCCTTGCTGCCGTAAATCTGGATGCACGGCAGGGTGTGGGCCCAGACATCAAAGCTCATTATGATCGCGCCCACCGTGCCATTGGCGAAGTCCATGATGCCCGCCACGTGGGTCGGCACTTCCACCGTCATCACTGTGCCGTTCTTCTTCGCGCTGGTGATCGTGCGGGTCGGGAAGCTGATGCGCGCCGAGCCCGTCACGCGTTTCACCGGGCCCAGCAGGTTCACCAGCGCCGTCAGGTAATACGGGCCCATGTCGAACATCGGGCCGCCGCCGACCTGGTAATAGAACTCCGGATCCGGGTGCCAGCTCTCGTGGCCACGGCACATCATGAACGCCGTGACCGCAACCGGCTCGCCGATGACGCCGTCGTCAATCAGCTTGCGGCACGTCTGGATGCCGCCGCCCATGAATGTATCGGGCGCGTTGCCCACGCGCAGGTTCTTCTCCTTCGCCAACGCAAGCAGTTTTCTGCCCTGGGCGCGCGTGACTGTCAGCGGTTTCTCGCTGTAGACATTTTTGCCGGCCTTGAGCGCTTGCATCGCCACTTTGTAGTGCGCCTTCGGGATGGTCAGGTTCACCACAATCTTGATCGCGGGATCGGCCAGGAGCTTCTTGACCGTCATGGCCTTCACGCCCGGGTATTCCGTCGCCTTGGCATTGGCGCGCGCCAAATCCAGATCGGCACACGCAACCACGTCAAGGATGTTGCTATAGATCTCGCGCATCGTCTTGAAATAGATGTTGCTGATTTTGCCGCAACCGATAATACCGACTTTGACTTTATCCATGATCGCGTCCTTTCCGGGCAACTATGCGCGCGCCGCCCAGATCATTCCGCGGGTGGTCATCGCCAGCACATCCGGATACTTGCGGAACTCCTCGGCTTTGTGGCCCAGCGCGGAGTAGAACACCCGTCCTTTGCCCCAGGTCTTGGTCCACATCACGGGCATCTTGCACTTCCGGCCTTCGAATTCATAGGACGTGTAGGCCAATAAATTTATGGCGGGATCAATGCCCATGTAGTACTGCTCGGAGTTGTACTTGAAGCTCTGCGGCATGCCCCTGGTAATGGGGTTGGCTGCCGCCGTGAGTTCCACGGTATATTCGCCCACGTAGGGATGCCCAAGGAACTGGCCGCCGACCAGCCACTGATACTCCACGCGGCCGCGGAACGCATCACCCATGCCGCCATGCACGCCCGCAATGCCGACGCCCGCGTCGTGAACGGCCTGGTGTAACCCAGTCCACTGTTCGTTCGATAGCTCGCCCATTGTCCAAACCGGGACAATCAGGTTGAGCTGCTTCACCGCGGCCACATCCTCCAAGGGCTTCAACGTGCTCTCGACCCGCACGTCAAAACCGTTTTCCTTCAGTTTTCCGGCAAGAATTTCAGCCGTTTCTTGCGGCGTGTGGCCCTTCCATCCGCCCCACATGACTAAAGCGGACTTACCCATGACTTGCTCATTGTGTTGATTGTTGATGCCGCTGAAAAACCCCGGATTAACGCCGCGTGAGGGCACGCGGCCTACAGGAAACGGGCCGTTTTGTAGGCCCGGTGACCCCACCGGGCGTGTTTTTCTTCCGCCACATGGTTTTCAGGCGTTGCTTCAACTGCTCCGGATAGTCCTTCAGCGCCCCCGCCTTGCGCGCCACGCCGGATTCGACGGCCGCGCGCGCCACGGCTGCCGACACTTCCGTGAACAGCCGCTGATCGAACGGTTTGGGGACGATGTAACCGGGACCGAAGGTCAGTCCGGTATCCTTGTAGATTACCTTCATTTCCTCCGGCACCGGCAAGCGGGCCAAGTCCGCCAGCGCCCGGGCCGCCGCCTTTTTCATCGCCATGTTAATGGTGCTGGCGCGCATATCCAGCGCGCCGCGGAACAGGAACGGAAAACCCAGCACGTTGTTGATCTGGTTGGGATAATCGGACCGGCCGGTAGCCATGACGTAAGGCTTCCGGCCGAAAACCGCCGCCACCTTGTTGGGCCGTATTTCCGGATTAGGGTTGGCCATGGCAAAAATGGCCGGGTAAGACGCCATGCCTTTAATCCAGTCGGGCTGCAGACAGTCGGCCGCCGAAACGCCAATGAATACATGCGCGCCGCGGAGCGCCTCCTCCAGCGTGCGATTGGCGGTTTTTACGGCATAGCGGCGTTTCATCTCGTTTAAGTCGGTGCGGCCATCGTGAATAACGCCCTTGGAATCGCACATGCTAATGGAAAGCGCCCCGGCATCTTTGAGCATGTCGGCTATCCGGATGCCGGCGGCACCGGCGCCGTTAATCACGAACCGCATGTCGGCCAACTGACGATCGGCCAGTTGGCCGTAATTAAAAACACCGGCCAGGGTAATGACCGCGGTGCCCCACTGGTCGTCATGGAACACGGGAATATCCAGCAGCTCATCCAGCCTACGCTCGATTTCAAAACAGGCGGGGGCAGCGATGTCTTCCAGATTAATGCCGCCATACATACAGGCCAATCGCGCCACGGTGTCAATGACCCGTTCGGGATCGGTCTTGCCGGTCCGGCCGCCGTTCTGGCGGCAGAACTCCACCGGCACCGGCCAGGCATCTACATCGCCAAACGCCTTAAAGAGCACGGCCTTGCCTTCCATGACCGGAATGCTGGCGGTGGCCCCCAGGTCGCCCAGCCCCAGGATGGCGGTGCCGTCGCTGACCACGGCCACCAGATTGCGCTTGGCCGTGCATTCATAGACCGTATCCGGGGTTTGGGCAATCTCCTGCACCGGGAGCGCAACTCCCGGCGTATAGGCCATGCTGAGAGTCTCCGGCCCATCCAGGATCTTGGTCAGGAGCGTGCCTACCTTGCCGCCCTCATGGTATTTTAGAATTTCAGCTCGACAATCGCTCATAAGATTTCATACCATAGCGCGCTATTTATTGAAATGCAATCTACAACCGAAAATGCGAATATAAACGGATTCATTACAATCGGCAATCATAAATCGAAAATCGTAAATTCTTTCGGATGGCCCCCTTCGTCTATCGGTCAGGACGCCAGGTTCTCATCCTGGTAAGGTGGGTTCGACTCCCGCAGGGGGCGCCAGTGGCAGCATGAACTCTACCCTAAAACGCAATGGTATAGCCGGCGCCGGCAACTGGATCGTGGACAACGTCAAGATCATTGACCGGCTTCCCGCCCGCGGCATGCTGGGCAACATTCTCTCGGAAACACGGGGCACGGGCGGCGCCGCCTTCAATACACTCGTGGACCTGGCCCGGATGGGAACGCCTTTCCCGCTTTACGGTATTGGGGTGATTGGCAACGACGGTCCGGGCGAGTTTATCCGGCGCACCTGTTGCGATCTGGGTATTGACATGACCGGCCTGATCACGCTGGAGGACGCATCCACGGACTACACCGACGTGATGACGGAAGAGGGCACCACCGACCGGACGTTCTACTACCGTGGCGGCGCCAATGCCAGGTTCGGCATCGAGCATGTGCCTCTCAAGCAACTAACCTGCCGCATTTTTCACCTGGGCTATCTGTTGTTGCTCGACGGCATGGATCAGCCGGACAAGGAATACGGCACGGTGGCGGCCCGGCTCCTGCGCATGGTGCAGAACGAGGGCATTAAGACCAGCGTGGATGTCGTGAGCGAAGACAGCGACCGTTTCGGCAAAATCGTGCCTCCCTCCTTGCGCCACACCGATTACCTGATTTTGAACGAAATTGAGGCCGGCCGCACCACCGGCCACAAGGTTCGCAACGCCCAGGGTCAGCTGGACGCGGCCGCGATCGCGGATGCCGTGGAAGCTCTTTTCGCCATGGGCCGCATGGAACTGGTGGTTGTGCACATGCCGGAGGGCGCCTATCTGCGCACGCGCGAGGGCCGCCGGTATTCGCGCGGATCGCTGAGCCTGCCTCCCGATTTCATCAAGGGCACGGCCGGCGCCGGCGACGCCTTTTGCGCCGGTATGCTCTACGGGATTCATGAAGCATGGGACCATATGAAAGCCATGCAATTAGGCGCCGCCGCCGCCGCCGCCTGCATGACACATCCCAGCACGACCGACGGCATGCTGCCATTCAACCAGGTCATGGAACTGAGCCGGCGCTTCCCCGAAAAGCCCGCGCCCGTGCGGGTCTGACATCGCCATTCTATGCAAGGTTACGTCCATATTTACACCGGCAACGGCAAAGGCAAAACCACGGCCGCATTGGGACTATCCCTGCGGGCGGCCGGCGCCGGTCGCAAGGTCTATTTCGGCCAATTCCTGAAAAAAGGCGATTTCAGCGAAATCAAGGCTTTGAAGCGATTTCCCGAGATCACGGTCCGGCAATTCGGCTGCGGTCGTTTTGTAAAATGTAGTCCAACGGCGGCCGATATCGGCGCGGCCCGGCGCGGCTTGGGCGCCCTGCGGAAGGCAATGCTTGGCGGCGCATACACACTGATTATTGCCGATGAAGCCAACTGCGCGGTCAACTGCGGCCTGATTGCGGTGGACGACCTGTTGCAACTTGTCGCGGAAAAACCGGCATCGGTTGACTTGGTGTTTACGGGACGAGGCGCTCATCCGCGCCTGATCCAGCGGGCTGACTTGGTGTCCGTCATCCAGGCGCGCAAGCACCCATTCGATGCCGGAATCAAATGCCGGAAAGGGATCGATTGGTAGGCACAAAAGCAAGTGTTCACGGAACGCTGAAATTAGAAACATCGCTAACACCTAACGGCCGGGTATCGGAGCACGTTCTTCCATGGTCAAGTACGGCGCGGGCGGTTCCGCCAACCACCGGCAGGCATCCGTCATGGACGGCATGCCACGACTGGACCATTCCCAGGCCAGGCTCGCCGCAACGATCAACAGGACAACACCGGCCACGATAACAATCCGCCGCCAGACCATTAGCGGCAATTGAACGCGCCGGAACCTTTCACCCAGCTTTCTGAACTGCGGCCATCGAATGTTTGCGATCAACGTCCAGTTCAGCGCCGGCCATCGCTCCGCAGGCAGGGATGCCGACCATGAAAGCGGCGACTTGGAAATCGGCGCGGGCTTGGGCTTGCTTTTACCCGTATGGGCAACCGGCGCCTTCATGGGCGGCGCTTTCGATGACGTTAAGGCCGCCCGTGCCGGAGAAGGCGACTGGGGCCGCGCCGGCGCCGCTTGACCGTGCGCGCTGAACTGTTTCAACAGGGGCATCGGATCCAGGCCAACATACTCGGCGTAGAGCTTGATAAACCCGCGCGCATAAATAGGCGCCACGAGCGCGCCAAAATTATCCGCTTCAATCGCACAAACAAAAGTGCTCGTCATTTTCGTCGCCGCGACCACATCGGATATGGATAGCTGGCGGCGTTCACGGGCGGCTTTCAATGTTTGACCAATGGATTCCATTAGACATCGCCTCCCTGTTCATTCGTATTGACGGGTATTTCGCCATCCAGGTCAATTAAAATCTCGCGCGGGTCGGACCCGTGGACCGGGCCGACAATGCCCTTATCTTCAAGTTTATCCATGAGACGGCCGGCGCGGTTGTAGCCGATTTTAAGCCGGCGTTGGAGGAGCGAGACCGAGGCCCGCTGGGTTTCACGGATAACGGCAATGGCCGATTGCAGGAGATCGTCGTCCACGCCTTCGTCATCAAAGTCACCGTTGCCGGTGGTCCGGGCGTTCTCGATGCTGGCTTTCAACTGCATTTCATAGCTCGGTGCCCCTTGCTTGCGCCAGTGATCCACGATGGCATTGATATCGTCATCCGTGGTCAGGGCGCCCTGCGCGCGAATCAGCTTGCTGGAGCCCGGCGGCAAAATGAGCATGTCCCCGCGGCCCAATAGTTTGTCGGCCCCGCTCGTGTCGAGGATCGTGCGGCTATCCACTTTCTGGGCCACCTGGAACGAAATACGCGCCGGGAAATTGGCCTTGATGGTGCCCGTGATCACATTGACCGACGGCCGCTGGGTGGCCAGGATCATGTGAATGCCCACGGCGCGCGACATCTGGGCCAGGCGGGCAATGGCGTTTTCCACGTCCGCCTGCGCCACGAGCATCAGGTCCGAGAGCTCGTCAATCACGATCACAATGTAGGGAATTCGATCGGGCACGGAGTTTTCCTGTTCCTCCTCGCCGGCGATTTCGGCCACCGGCAATTTTTGTTCCACCGGCCGGCTGTTGAAGCCCTGGATATTGCGGACGCCGACCTTGGCAAACAACTTATACCGGTTTTCCATTTCATTGATCGCCCAGTGCAGGCCCAGCGGCACCCGCTTGGACTCGACAATGACCGGCGCCACCAGATGCGGCAGATTGGCAAAATTGGCGAATTCGACGCGCTTCGGGTCCACCAGCATGAATTTGAGTTGGGCGGGGGTCCGCGACATCAGCATGCCGGCCAGAATGGAATTCATGCAGACCGTTTTGCCCGACCCTGTGGCGCCGGCAATAAGCAGATGCGGCATGGCCGCCAAGTCGGCCACCAGGTCGTTACCGGCCACATCCTTGCCCAGAACCAGCGGTATGGCGCACCGCATGGCGGCCCAAGTCTTGCCTTCCAAAATCTCCCGCAGATATACCTTCGTGGCGCTCGAATTCGGCACCTCGATACCGACTACGCCTTTGCCCGGAATGGGCGCCTGCACGCGCACACTGGTGGCTTTCAAGGTCAAGGCCAGGTTATTGCTGAGCTGGGCAATCCGTTCCACGCGCACGCCGGCCGCCGGTTTTAGTTCGTATTGTGTCACGACCGGCCCTTGCTCGAAATTAACCACTTCGCATTCAATGCCAAAATCGGAGAGCGTGTCCTTCAGGATCTTCGCCGTCGTCTGGAAGTCGCTCGCAATACTCCGCTCCGCGGTGGCCGGAATCGGTTTAAGGATGCTGATGGTCGGCAATTCATAATGGTCGGCCTGCGGCAGAATTGGCTTGGGCGGTTTCGCCGTCCGGGCTGCGGATTTTTCCGGGGTGCTGACCCGTACCGCGTTCTTTTCAACAGGTGGCTCCGCGTCTGTCGGGGTAATCACCGGAGGTGGCGCCGGGATGGTGGCAATTGACTCCGTCGGTTCATCGGGAAATACCTTGGCCTGGCGCTGTCCTTTGCGGATTGCCTTTTCCTGGACCGCAATCTGGCGGGCAATGTCGCGCTCCTCGCGGGCAATGGTTTCAAGCCGGTCGCGGCGGGCCGTCAGGGCCGCCATCACCCTGGAGTACAGATTGCGGGAGAGCTCCGCCAGGATGCGGCCGAACGCGGCCATGCGCTGGAAGCCCACGCACAAGGTCAGTCCAACCACCAGTAATCCGATCATCAGGATCGCGGCGCCGGCATGGCCCAGCCACCCGGCCAGCCACCGGTCGGCGATCAACCAACCCGCAACGCCGCCGGTAATACCTGCAATATTAAACCGGGCCTCCAGCCGGCCCCACCCCAACGGGTGCAAGGCCAGCAAGCCGCTAATGGCCAGCACAAACACGAAAGCCCATAGGATGCGCAAGCCAATTCGCTCGGACGGACGAAACAGGAGCAGGAGTCCGAGCGCGACACAGCCCAGCGGCACCAACCAGGCGCCGTTGCCGAACATCATAAGGATCAGAAAACCAAACCAAGCCCCAACCGGCCCGATAAAATTGAGGGGCGGATCGTTGGGCGGGGCCTGGAGGATGGAAATATCCCCCGTGTCATAGGACACCAGCGCCAAGACCATTAACGCGCTCAGGGTCAACACCCCGATCCCCGCCAGCTCGCGAATCCCCGTATGCTGTCCTTGACTTGCTTCTGTCATGCGTAAGACTCCCAATCTATTCCAATCAATTACGGCTTGGACACCACGACATGCACGGTTTGCGGTTCAACGGCCGCTGACACGACTTTCCCCGGCGGCAGAACCACCTGCACGGGGAGATCGTAGGTTAAAGATGGATTTAGTTCCAGGCATTCCACAAACGCTTTCGGCGCCACGGCCTGCAAATCTTCCAACGTTTCCGGCGCCCCGGTGAGCACCACCCGTACCCGGAACGGCGTGACATCGAAGGTAGACAGCGCCTGGGGCTTGACGAGAACGGTCACCGGCACGTTGTCCCATTCCACGGTTTCCGTCCGCTCGGAAATCACCACGTTGACCTGCACCTCCGGCGGCTCGATGACGGGCGTCCAGGTGTCGCTGGGCATCATCACGCGGCATCGTTTCGTAAAGCCCTCGACGCGCCCCTCCACGTCAACGGATTCGGTATACACCCATTCCGTTTGCCACAACTGCTGGGCCGGTCCCCGCAGGGTCACGATGGCCGGCTCGCAGATCAAGGCCTCCACTTCGCCGGAGAAAGGTTTGCCGACCGCGCGGCTTTTCACAGGCACTTTTTTTTCTTGTTCGCGATCGAGGCTCACCTGTACTCGATCCGGCTCCACGCGGACCGGGCGCACATTGCGCGGAGCCTTGATCGCGGAAAGCTCCACAAAGATTTCGCCGGACCCGGCGATGGAATTCGTGCGCAAATCCACGATCGCCTTGATCTGTTTCGGGTCCATCTGGCGGATATCGTCCTGGGACCCCTTGAAGGTCGCCCGGACAGTATGCTCCGACTGGCGCAAAACGGCCCAGCCCTCCCCCACGCGAATTTCCAGAGGGATATCCGGCACGGTAACCTCAAAGCTGATGGTCTCTTGAATCGCCATCCAGGAGACGATTGCCGCCAACAGGGCCAAAATTTTCAGGCCCGGATTATGCAATAAAAATGCTTTCATGCCGTCCTCAGATGCAATCGAAGCCTTCTCATGGAAGGCCCCGAAGCGGGGTAACTTTTATACCGCCCGGTGAGGCTTGCCCGCCTCTGGAGGGGCACCGGGCCTACAGCATTTTTTTGTAGGCCGGGTCCCCTGACCCGGCGGGATTGAATTTCCTATACGTATTTAGCCAAAGGAAGGCAAGATGCTTTATTACCTCCATTTGCTCTCGGACGATATTTCCTATTTCCGTGTCTTTCAATACATCACCATCCGGATTGTGGCTGGCGCCGGCACGGCGTTCCTGATCAGCCTCATGATGGGACCTTGGGTCATTCGTCGGCTGACGCGCCTGTGCGGCGGCGACCGCTATAAGGAAGACCTGCCCGCACTCGATACCCTGCATGGCAACAAGAAAAAAAACACCCCAACCATGGGTGGCCTGCTCATCATCCTGTCCATCGTGGGCTCCTGCCTGCTTTGGGCCGTGCTCACCAGCCCTCTTCTCTGGCTGGCCTTGCTTACTCTGTGCGCGATGGGCGCCATCGGGTTTGCCGATGACTATATTAAGACGGTCAAGCGAAATTCGAAAGGATTGCGCGCCCGGACCAAATTGCTGTTGCAGGCGCTCTGGGTGGTGCTCCTTACAGGGATGCTGCTGTTCTTGCCCTCCACCCGCGATCATGTGCGCCAGTTGATGGTGCCCTTTTTAAAAGCGCCATTGATTTCGGAAATGTGTCTGGTGTGCGTGTTTATATTCGTGGCTTTGGTCGTGATCGGCGCCAGCAATGCCGTTAACCTGACCGATGGCCTGGATGGATTGGCCATCGGCTGTACCAGTTCCGTCGCGTTGGCGTACATGGTCATGGCTTACGTGGCCGGACATGCCATGCTTGCGACCTACCTACAGGTTCCTAATGTGCCTGGGGCGGGCGAGCTGGCTGTCTTCTGCGGATGCATGCTGGGCGCCTGCCTTGGATTTCTATGGTTTAACTGCCATCCGGCCACGGTATTCATGGGTGATACCGGCAGTTTGGCGCTGGGCGGCGCAATTGGCTGTGTGGCTGTGCTGATCAAGCAGGAACTGACTCTGGTTGTTGTCGGCGGGGTATTCGTGCTGGAAGCCTTAAGCGTTATCCTGCAAGTGGGGTTCTTTAAATGGAAGCGCCGCCGCATTTTTGTGTGCTCCCCGATCCATCATCACTTCGAGTTGAAGAAGCTGCCTTGGAGCGAAACACAAGTGACGGTCCGGTTTTGGATTATTTCCATCATTTGCGCGCTCGTCGGCGTGCTTCTGCTGAAAATCCGCTGATGCAAGCAGGATTCAGGATTTTAATCTTGATAATGTGGTTGTTGTCAAGGAGTTAACTTTATTCTGGATTCTGTCTCCTGAATCCTGAATTCCAGCAAAACCTGAGTTTTGCAATAGAGATCCGGTTCATATGCCCCCCTACAAAACAGCCCTTGTCCTCGGTCTGGCTTCCAGTGGGGAAGCCGCTGCCCGGCTCCTTCTGGCCGAGGGCACGCCGGTCTTCGTCATGGATCGCAAGGATTCGGAGATTCTGCGCCAACGCGCCGCGGCCTTGCAAGCCCTGGGCGCCGAGGTGCGCCTGGGAACGGTGCCGCCGCCAGGGGGTGATTTTGAAATCGCCATCGTCAGTCCCGGCATTCCCGTGGCGTCCGACACGGTAAAGGCCGTTATGGCCCGGGGCATTCCAGTTATTCCGGAACTGGAACTGGGGTGGAGCCGCTCCAATTGCCGCGTGCTGGCGATCGGCGGCTCGAATGGTAAAAGCACGCTTGTTAAACTTTGCGCGGAGGCGTTGGCACAGGCCGGCCGACAGGTGGCCATCGCTGGTAATTACGGCCCGCCGGTCTCCGCCGTGGTCAGCGAACACCGGCCGAGTTGTCGGCGCCAGGATCTGGACTGGCTGGTACTTGAAGTCAGTTCCTTTCAATTGGAAACCGTGCAGGCGTTCCGTCCCGACGTGGGGGTGTTGCTTAACGTGACGCCGAATCATCTGGACCGGCATGGGGATTTCCAAACCTACCGGCAGATGAAGGCCCGCTTATTTGCGCGTATGACCCCGGCGGATACCGGCGTTACGGATTTGAACATCTTGCCGGAAATTAAGGCTTTGGCCGGCTCGCCCAACCACTGGATCACGGCGGGCGTGGACCCGGCTACGGGCGCGGACCCGGCTACGGGTATTAGCCCGGCGGCCGATTTTGTTTATCGGTCGGGCGCGATTCACAATTCGCGCCTGCGGGAAAGAATCGAATTACGCGGCACGATGTTCGATAATGAAATCATGGGCCTGACCGCGGCCATGGCGGCTGCCGCGCTCTCGGCCTGCGGTGTGGAGGGACGGTACTTGACCGCAGCCGCGCGCGCCTTCCAGCCCCTGCCGCACCGTCTGCAGGATGTCGGTACGGTGCGCGGTATCCGGTTTGTAGACGATTCCAAGGCCACGAATCTGGCCGCCCTGATGGCGGCCTTGCGCATGACCCCGCGGCCGATCCGTTTGATTGCCGGGGGGCTACCCAAGCATGAATCCTATGAGCCGGCCCGGAAACTGCTGGCGGAAAAAGTGGCGACTGTTTACCTGATTGGCCAGGCGGCCGAGTCGATGGCCGAGGCCTGGCGCGGAGCGGCGCCCTGCGTAATGGGCGAAACGCTTGAGCAGGCCGTGGCGCAGGCTTGGCGGGAGGCCAGGCCGGGCGATACGATTTTGCTTTCACCCGCCTGTGCCAGCTTTGATCAATTCCGCAGTTTCGAGGAACGCGGCGAATGCTTTATACGCGCGATTCGAGCGCTGTCATAAAGAGAAGAATGGCCGCTAAAAAAAACTTGACACTACCGGCACAATGATGGATATTTTTAGGTAGTCAATTCAATGCATAGAAATTTCCCGCCAGAGGCGGGTCTGCCTAAGGCATGATCCGCCGTAGGCGGATCCGCCTCTGGCGGAAAAAACCGGTCTCGTTGAACGCAAAGAAGGAGGAGTAATGAAAACGTCGGCTTTGTTAATTGCCATTGTGGTAGCGTTACACTGCGCCGCTCTTGGAGCGTTGTTCTTTATCCAGGGATGCGGCACCACGGCCCGGACGGGCACGCCGCCTTCGGCAACGATGCCGACCATGCCGCCTACGACCAAGGAAGCCGTTAATTACCCGCCGTCGAAGCCGTCGGAAAAGGCGCCCGTTGCCAAGTCCGAGTCTAAGGAATTACCCAAGGCCTTGGAAACAACGGAATATATTGTGCGGTCCGGCGACTCCATCGGGAGCATTGCCAAACAGTATGGAATTTCCCGGAGCGAAATTGCCGAACTGAACAAGCTGACCGATCCGAACAAACTGCGTGCCGGCCAGAAGCTGATGTTGCCGGGACGCCTGAAGATTAAAGCCGCGTCGGCGGCGCCGGCCAAGTCGCCTAAGAAGGCCGAAAAAGCCGCGGCCACCGCCCCGGCGGAAGTGTCCGCGCCGAGCGCCCCGGCTGAGGTGACTGCGCCCGCCGCCCCGGCGGAAATAACCGCGTCTGCCGCCGGCAAGGAGTATGTGGTTCAGAAAGGCGACAGTCTTTCCAAGATCGCGAAGAAATGCGGCACGAAAATGAAGGCCTTGCGGGAAGCCAATAAACTTCAGGGCGATAAGCTTAAGGTCGGGCAAAAGTTGATCATTCCGGAAGCTTCGGCCGCGTCGGCGGCACCGGCTGCACCTGCCGCGACGGCGCCGGCGGCGCCGATCACGCCCATGACAATTCCAGCGCCGGCAGAATCGGCGGCTACGCCGGCTGCATCGGCAGCACCGGCTGCATCGGCAGCACCGGCCGCGTCGGCGGCACCGGTTGCACCGGCAGTTTCGGCGCCGGCAGAATCGCCGGCCGCGTCGGCGGCACCGGTCGCGGCGCCAACGTCCGCTGCCGGTTCGGGCATTACGCACATTGTTCAGCCGAGCGAGGATATCAATTCCATTGCCAAGTTGTATGCGGTGACAGTGGATGAAATCGCCGAGCTCAACCAGCTTGGCGCCAATCGCACGGTGAAGGTTGGACAGCGTCTGAAGATTCCGTGATTACTCCCGTTCAGGATTAAGCGGTTTGCGTTCGTAGCTGCCAATCATCTGAAATTGGAAACCCGAAATTGGAAATTTTCCGCCAGAGCGGATCCGCCAAGGGCGGAGAAATTAGGAAAGAAAGATTCCTATTCGGCGCTAATTTCCAGTTTCCAGTTTCGATTCCAGATACATTCATCAACAGCACGAAAGCGTGAAGGTCGAATTTCCAGTTTCCAATTTCAGCGTTCCGTGAACGCTTGCCATGTGGAAAACTCCCACCGTTTTAATTCTCATGGTTCTGCTCCTGCTGGCCTTGGGCATTGTTATGCTGGCCAGCACCAGCGGCATCAAGGCCACTGCGCTTTACGATGACCCGAATTATTTTGTCAAGCGCCAGGCGCTATGGCTTCTGATCGCGGTGGTTGTGGGCGGCTTGGCCTGCAAAATAGATTACCATCGCTGGCGTCCCCTGGCGCTGGTTTGCCTCGTGGTTTCGGTGGTCCTTCTAATGCTGGTGCTGGTTCCCGGTATCGGCTCCAAGATCGGCGGCAGTCGGCGCTGGTTCCATCTCGGGATTCTCAGTGTTCAACCCTCGGAGTTGGCCAAGTTTTCGCTTGTTTTGGTCCTGGCATGGTGGATGGCGCGCGAGAAATGGCATGTGCGCGAATTCTGGCGGGGCGCTGTGGCGCCGTTGGTCATGCTGGGATCGGTGGTGGGCCCGATCTTTATCGAGCCGGATTTTGGCACCGCTTTGCTTTGCGGCGTGGTGGGGCTGGCGATCCTGTATGCAGGCGGGACGCGGACGGCCTATCTGGCCGTGTGCGCCGTGATGGGCTTCGGTGGCTTCGCGGCGGCCGTTATGCGCGATCCTGTGCGCATGCACCGCATTGTGGCGTTCTTGGATCCGGAACAGTATGCCCAGACGTATTCCTTCCAGCTGCTGAGTGCAATTAACGCTTTCATCGCCGGCGGTCCCATGGGAGTGGGCTTGGGCGGCAGTATCCAGAAGCACTACTATCTGCCGGAAGCTCACACGGATTTTATTTTTGCCATCATCGGCGAGGAATTGGGCGCCGCGGCCACTCTGGCCGTGGTGTTGATATTCGCCGGGCTTTTTATATGCGGCCTGCGGATCAGCCTGCGGGCGCCGGACACGTTTGGGCGCATATTGGCGTTCGGCATTACCGTGATGATCACCCTGCAGGCCGTCATCAATATCGGGGTGGTCATCGGCCTTCTGCCGACCAAGGGGTTGCCCCTGCCGTTCATCAGCGCGGGCGGCTCCAGCCTGATTATCTCCCTGCTGGAAATCGGCGTGCTGTATAATATCGCCTTGCATGCGCGAGCCCGGGCGGCGGATTCGGAAACCCAGGCCATCAAAGATCGCGTGCATCAATTCTAACCCCTCCACCCCGGAAGCAAGGTATGGCCAAACGCCGGGGATGTGATATAGTCCGAGCCATGAACTTGGGGCGCTATGTGCGGTGCGTGATTTTTCTGGGCGCTATTTTTACGGCAATGCTTGCCGGCGCGGCGGATATGGACTTTGCACCGCTGTTTTCGCGCGATACGGATGTGTTTGGCCGCTCGCGCTGGCGGGCGCTGGGGCCGTTCCTGGAATGGAACCAGGCTTCCAGCGGCCAGGTGTTCTGGGCGGCGCATCCCCTCTACAGCTCGCTTGATGATCCCGGCAGCAAGCGCCATGAGGCCAATATGCTTTGGCCAATCTGGTCCGATAAGCGGATTGATAACCAGAGCATGTGGCAATTCATGGTGCTATTGTACTGGAACAATTACGATATGACCGACCCGGATGGCCGCTACCGGCTCGCGCTTTTCCCCGTCTATTTCCAGGGCCGCGGTTTTGACGGCAAGCCCTATCTGGCAGTAGTCCCAATCGGCGGCGTCATCCGCGATTTCCTCGGTTGGGATGAAACGTGGTTCGTGCTGTTCCCTCTGATGATGTATAACCGAACAAATGAGGCCGAAACCCGCTCCTGGTTGTGGCCGATTGTCTCCTATACCTGGGGTGGGGGCCATGACCGTTTTCGCGTCTTCCCCGTTTACGGGATCACCCGGTTCCGGATGGATTATGAAAAGCGCTTTATCCTCTGGCCGTTCTGGTCCTCGGCCAAATATGGCTATCCGAAGTCTTCCGGGAGCGGCTATATCTTGTTTCCGCTGGTCGGGCATCTCAAGTTGACCGACCAGGAAACCTGGATGTTTGTGCCACCCCTCACGCGATTTTCCAAGGGCGAGAAAAAAAGCGAAGTTAACTGTCCCTGGCCGTTGTTCCAATGGAGTTCCGGCGAGGTAAACCGGTTGTATTTCTGGCCGCTCTGGGGCCGCAAGTCCATGGCGGGCAACGATTCCGCGTTTGTCCTATGGCCGCTCTACCGGCAGGCGTGGCGTTACGGCCCGCTGGAGCAACGTGCCCGGATCATGCTGATGCCGATCCTGTATTATACGAGCGAACACAAGCCGTCGCGCGAAGCTCCGGGACAGTGGGACATGGTGTCGCGCACGCTCAAGGTCTGGCCGTTGTTTTCCAGCCAGAGCGGGCCCGACCGTTTCCATCTGAACGTGCTCAGCCTGTTTCCTTTTATGGATTACGACTACATTGAACGGAATTACGCGGCGTTGTGGACACTGTATTCCCATTCGTCCTGCGGATCGTTGAAGGAGGATGAATTGCTTTGGGGCCTGTTCCGCTGGCGCCGGGCCGAAGCCGGCCAGATGGATCTTTCCGTGTTTCCGCTCTTTTCGGTTGACCGCGCGGCCGACGGAGCGGGTGGAAGCTGGTCACTGCTGAAAGGCCTGGTGGGCTACGAACGCGCTGGCACAAAGAAAACGATTAGGTTATTGTACTTCCTGAAGTTTTAACTCGGAAGGTGGATAGGCTGTAGGCAATTAGGCCTGTAGGTAGGGCGAAGCCTCAGGCTGAGCCGTGAAACAACAGACGGCTCACCAGGGACGGTTCGCCCTACCAAAAGATGCGCGCAAAATGATGCTATTGATCTCCGCATAAGTAATGCAACAGCTATGGCAAAAAAAAGGGGGGCAATTCGGATTGGCGGATACACCAGCGGAGGTGAGGCTGGGAACGGGCCATATTGCAGATTTCGTCGGCCAGCACGTCCATCAATTCGGCTTGCGTATCTGGTCGGCCATTGGCGAGGGTGCTCTTGAGATGATTCCATACGCCTTCATCGGGATTCAGTTCGGGAGCATATGATGGGAAAGGCACAAGATGCAGGCGGGAAGTGCGTGCAAGAAGTTCCTTCACCGGATCGGCGCGATGGATTGTGCCGTTGTCCAACAAGACGATGAGGTGGCCGCGCACCTGGCGCAGCAAGTGGCGAAGGAACATTGCCACCTCTTCACCTTGGATGTTGTCCTCATAGAGTTGACAGTAGAGCGTGCAGTGAAAAGTCTTGGGACTGACGGCGATGCCGGAGATGGCGGAGACGCGATCATGGCGATAATGATAAGGCATAATGGGAGTTTGTCCCACAGGACTCCACGTTCTCCGGACAGGTGGAATCAAAAGAAAGCCGGATTCATCGATAAAGACTACGTGGGCCGCCAGCCGCAAGGCGTTTTTTTTACTGCCGGCCAAATGTCGCGTTTCCATGCTTCGATGGCTCGCTCATCGCGTTCGATCGCGCGGCCCTCCGGTTTCTGGGGGCTCCAGTGCAACTGGTGGAGGAGTTTGCCCACATGATTACGATGATACCTCACTCGAAACTTGCGCTGGATCAACTCCGCGACTCGCAATGTGGTCCACAACTCAGTGCGGTATCCGTGCGACACAGCGCCTTGAGCCAAGAGAGGAACCAGCCGCGCCTTCTGTACCGCCGTCAGTCTCGGCGGGCGACCCGGCGCAGGTTTTGCCGTGAGCGCATCCGGTCCGCCGGAACGCAAGGCATTTCGCCAACGCAGCACACTGCTGGCGTGGCAACCAATGCGCCGCGCAATTTCGTGCAGGGACAGTTTCTGCTTGAGAAACGCTACGACTCTTCGACGACGTTCCTCAAGAAGTTGCGGAGAACCATTCGGTCTCATGGAGACACCCCCTTTCAGGATGCCTCCACTATATTGCATTACTTATGCGGATGTCAATAACAGCCTTCAGCCTACAGCCTAAACAACCTTGGTAATGACCCATGATCACGCATGAACCGGAATTTTTACCGCCGCCCATCAATGTGCGCGGGCGGCTGGGGCGGGTCGTCCTGCTGAATTGCCGCAACGCGGGCCGGGCGCTGTTGATCCTCTGGGAAGCGGTGCTCAGCCTGCGGTTTGTCTTGAGCAAGCGCTCCCGCCCGGTGGTCTTGCAACAGCTCTATATCACCGGGATCAAGAGCCTGGGCGTGATTTCCGTGGTGGCCATGTTCACCGGCATGATCCTGGCCCTGCAGACCGGCTTGGAACTGCGGAAATACGGGCAGGAAGTCAATGTCGGCGTGGCGGTCATGGTCACCATGCTGAGGGAAATGGGTCCCTTTATGACGGCCTTGATTCTCGCGGCCAGCGTTGGCTCGGCCATGGCGGCGGAATTGGGGACCATGACGGTCTCGGAGGAAATCGCGGCCTTGGAGGTCATGTCCATCAGCCCCGTGCGGTTCCTGGTCATGCCCCGGCTGGCGGCCATGATGATCATGACGCCCATCCTGACGTTTTACGCCTGCATGCTGGGAGTGGTCGGCGGCGCAATCGTCGGCTCGACGCAGTTGGGAGTGTCGGTCCCCGCCTACATCGAAAACGCGACCCGCTGGGCGCAAAACAAGGACCTTTACGTGGGCTTGTTCAAATCGTTCGTATTCGGCGTCATGATCACGACGATCTGCTGTTACCAGGGCTTTGCCACCACGGAGGGCGCGGTGGGCGTGGGCCGGGCCACGCGCCGCAGCGTGGTTATTTCGTTCCTGTCCATTCTCGTGGTTGGGTACATCATTACCAGGTTGTTTTATCAATGATCAGTTTTGAACACGTCACCAAGTATTTCGGCGACAAGAAGGTGCTGGACGCCGTGAATTTCAAGGTCGAGCGCGGCGAGACCTTCGTGATCGTCGGCTTTTCCGGCGCGGGCAAGAGCGTCACGCTTAAGCACATGATCCGCCTGCTTACACCGGACGTCGGCAAGATTTACGTGGGGAACGAGGTCATGAGCGCGGCCGCCGGCGCCGACCTGGTGCGCCTGCGGGAGCGGTTTGGCCTGCTGTTTCAAGGCGCGGCCCTGCTGGAATGGATGAGTGTGTTTGAAAACGTGGCGCTGCCTCTGCGCGAAAAAACCGATATGAGCAACGCCGCAATCGAAAAGCGCGTCGAGGAAAAACTGCATCAGGTCAATCTGGTTGGCGTTCATGACGCCATGCCCTCGGAGCTCTCCGGCGGCATGCGCAAACGCGTGGGCCTGGCCCGCGCCATAGTCATGAACCCGGAGATCATCCTGTATGACGAGCCGACCTCCGGCTTGGATCCGGTCACCTCGCGCGCCATTGACCAGCTGATTGACCGGATGCATCTGGAACTGAAGGTGACCAGCGTGGTCGTGACGCACGATCTCTTCAGTGCCCTTGCAATCGGGACGCGGATTGCCATGATTTACGAGGGGCGCATTCTCGAGATTTCGCGGCCGGCCGAATTTGTCCGGTCGCAGAATGAGGTTGTAAAAAGGTTTCTGGATGCGCAATATATTACGAAACGGGGAGCTTGGGAAAGGACTGATCATGAGACGCAATAGAATGCGGGAATTGAGCATGGAAGTGCTGGTCGGGACGTTCATGTTCGTGGCGCTTTTGAGCCTGTGCGTGTTTACCATCGTGCTCAGCCGTGAAAACGTGTTCAAGCAGACTTATCCCTTCGAGGTGGTCTTTAACGATGTCATGGGCCTGCGCGACGGCGATAACGTGGTCATGCGCGGCATGACCGTGGGCAAGGTCAAGGCCATGACGCTCGAGGGCGAGGGCGTGCGCGTGGCGGCGGCCCTTCAGCGGCCGGTTTATCTGAAAAAGGGATACCAGATCGAGGTTGTAATTTCGTCGGTGTTGGGCGGCCGCTATCTGCAGATTTACGAGGGCACTGCCGGTGCCGAACCGATTGCGCCGGACGCGGTCATCAAGGGCCAGCCGCCCAAGGACGTCATGGCGCTGGTGTCGGCCGTGGCGGCGGACCTCAAGGACATTACCGGCAAAATCAATTCCGGGCAGGGGACCATGGGCAAACTGCTCAATGACGACGCCCTCTACAACGATGCCCGGGACGTGGTCAACGAAGTGAAGGCGGCGGTCAAGGATCGCGGCCTTATAAAAAATCTTGAAGTCTCGATGGCGAATTTGAACGAAATCTCGGAAAAGATCAACCATGGCGAAGGTACGCTGGGCCTGCTGGTCAACGACGAAAGCCTCTACGTGGAGGTCAAACAGATGATCGGCGATATCCGCGCCACGGTGGATGAAATTCGCGAGACTTCCCCGATCGTCACCTTCTCCAGTATCTTCTTTGGCGCGTTCTAACCCAATCAACGTGTCAACACGTTGATTGGAAATGGTCAATGGAGAATGGTCGATGGGAAATGGTCGGATTCCAAATTCTTCGTTCCCTATTCCTTGTTTCCGCCAGAGGCGGATCCGCCTCTGGCGGAAACCATCAACCGTTAACCATGGTTTTTATTCTCAGCCATTTTCCGGAAAATTGGCGGAGTAGTTGGGGGCTTCCTTGATGATCTTGACGTCGTGGGCGTGGGCCTCGCGGACGCCGGCCGGCGACACGCGGACGAAGCAGGCGCGCTGTTGGAGGTCTGAAATGGTCCGGCACCCGCAATAGCCCATCCCGGCCCGCAGGCCGCCGCAGAACTGCGTGAGCACTTTCTCGAGACTGCCGGAGAACGGCACGATACCTTCCACGCCCTGGGGAATAAGCTCGTCTTCCCGGGCATCGGCCTGGCCGTAACGTTCGCGGCTGCCCAGGGCGGTTTTCATGGCCGCCAGGCTGCCCATTCCGCGATAAACAACATATTGCCGGCCCTGGTGGATGATTTTTTCGCCCGGGCTTTCGTTGGTGCCCGCGAGCGTGGAGCCCATCATGACCGTGTCCGCGCCGGCGGCAATGGCCTTGGGCACATCGCCCGAATACCGGATGCCGCCGTCGGCGATGATCGGAATCTCGCCCCGCAAAGCCTGGGCGCATTCATAAATGGCGGATATCTGCGGGATACCGACTCCGGCCACCACGCGCGTCGTGCAAATCGAACCGGGCCCAATGCCAACTTTTACGGCATCGGCGCCGGCCTTGTGCAGGGCCATGGCCGCCTCACCCGTGGCAATATTGCCCGCCACCACGTCAATTTCAGGATAGTGGCGCTTGACCCATTGACACATCGCTATGACGCCCTGACTGTGGCCGTGGGCCGTGTCAATGACCAGGACATCCACGTCCTTGGCGGCCAACGCTTCCACGCGTTCCTGGTCGTTGGGGCCCACGGCCGCGCCCACCCGCAGGCGGTGCCGCGCGTCCCGATTGAAGAGCGGCTGGGCGTCTTCGATCAAAATGCTGACATCCGAAAAACTGTAAAGCCCCACCAAGCGGCCGTTTTCCACCAGCGGGAGTTTCCCGATCTTGTTGCGCTTCATGATGGTGTAGGCGTCCTGGAGGGAGGTATCCGGTGGCGCGGTGATGATGGCCGTTGTCATGATGTCGGCCACGCGTGCATTCGGATCATGGGCGAATTTCGAGTCCGCCGCCGTCAGGATGCCTACGACTTTGTCTTTCTCGTCCAAAATGGGAAAACCCGAAAAGCTGTATCCTTTTTCAGCCTTGCGGGCCTTAACCTGCTGGAGCGTGTCGCTGGAACGGAAGGTAATCGGGTGGCGGATCAGTCCGTTCAGGTGATGCTTGACGGCTTCCACCTCGCGGCTTTGCCGGGTACTGTCCAGGTTCTTGTGGATGATGCCGATTCCGCCGAGCATGGCCATGGCAATGGCCATCTTGCTTTCGGTCACGGTATCCATGGAAGCGCTGACGAAGGGGATATTGACAGGAATACGCGCGGTGAACCGACTGCTGATATCGGCCTCTTTCGGCAGGAAATCGGCATAACGGGGAATCAGCGAAACGTCGTCAAACGTAAGGCCGGCGTGCGCCGCCGAGGCCATAAACGAAACCATCGCACGATCTGACTTCATGAGAACGATCTCCATTAACCATTAACCATCGACCATTGACCATTGACCATTGACCATTCATCTTGCCTTATTGCCCCGGTGCGTCCAAGACTTTTCTGATGCACTGGGTCAGGGTTTCCGAACCGAACGGTTTCTGTAAAAAGGCCGTGTCGGGTTTAAGCACGCCGATCTGCGCGGCGGCATGATTGGCATAACCCGACATGTACAATGCTTTGAGATTCGACCGTTTCTTGCGCATCATCCGGACGATGTCGGGCCCATTCATCTCCGGCATGATAATATCCGTGAGGACCATGTCAATCGTATTGGCATGCTGGTCGCTGAGGATCAGCGCCTCGCGGCCGCTGGTGGCGGAAATGACGGAATAGCCCAGCTCAGTCAGGATCTGACTGACCATGGCGACGATATTGGTATCGTCATCAACCACCATGATCGTTTCGTTGCCGCGCAGGAGGACGGATTCTTGCGTGGCCGGCGCACAAACCTCGCCGGCCTCATGCGATTCCGGGAAATAGATCTTGAACGTGGTGCCCCGTCCGACTTCCGAATACACCGTAATGTGGCCCCCGAACTGCTTGACAATGCCGTAGGTTGTCGTCAACCCCAATCCCGTGCCCTTGCCTTTGGCCTTGGTCGTGAAAAAGGGCTCGAACATGTGCTCCCGCACCTTGGGCGGCATCCCACAGCCTGTGTCGCTGACCTCCAGCTCGACATAATTGCCCGGCGTCAACTCCGGGTGCGCGGCGCAGAATTTTTGATCGAGGCTCAGGTTGACGGTTTCGATCATCAGCTGGCCGCCGCCGGGCATGGCATCGCGGGCGTTCACGACCAGGTTAACGATCACTTGTTCCAGCCGCGACACATCGGCCTTGATGTTCCGCATTTCCGGATCCAAACAAATGTTCAGCTTGATCTTTTCGCCGAGCGTGCGGCCCAGGAATTCTTGCATGTTCTGGATGACGGCGTTCAGGCTCACATTCTTGGTTTCGAGGGCCTGGTTGCGGCTGAAATCCAGCAGTTGCCGCGTGAGCGCCGTGGCCCGTTCCGCCGCCAGCATGATTTCCTGGATGTCGTTGCGCCGGGTATCGTTCGGCTTGGTCGTTTTTAACATGAGCGAGCTATAGCCCAGGATGGAAGTCAGCATATTGTTAAAATCGTGGGCAATGCCGCCGGCTAACCGGCCGATGGCTTCCATCTTGGTAGTCTGGTGCTGGCTCGCTTCGGCTTTTTTAAGGGCCGCAGCCGTGGCGTGCTGTTCGGTGATGTCCCGGACAGTGAACACGACGCCCGTGATGGCTTCGTGTTCGTCCTTCAAGGGGAAGGACGAGACGGTGAACCAGCCTTTCAGGTTCGGTAATTCGATTTCCGGGATTACAAAGGGCGAGGCCTCCACGGCATGGGGCATGGCCGGTTGTGTATCCGGCGTATCGGTCACGCTGAAGATCGTGCGATAATCGCATCCGACCAGATTGCCATACAAAGGCGTAAAACGTTTGATCATGGCCTGGTTGGCCCGCATGATGTGGCCGGATCGGTCCAGCACACACATGAAGTCGGCAATGGCATCAAACGAGCGCTCCCATTGACCCTGGGCCGTGACCATGGCCCGTTCCACCGTCTGATAGACAGAAGCGTCTTGAAGATGTAGAATGGTAAAATTATGTCCATCATGCATGCCATGCGAGATAAGGGAGATATGGAACGGCACGGCACGTCCTTTCCCGCTGATCAATATGCCGTCCAGGCTGGTCCATTCCCCGCTGATCAGCTTGTTAAGGTCGTGCTTCCATTGGATGCGGCCTTCGGCGGGAATAAACGCGCTGATTTGAGCGCCAATCAGAACCGAGGGTTCCCGCTCGCAAAAATTCAGGAAGGCCCTGTTAGCTTTCCGGATGATGCCATCATGATCCAGAACGACGATCATATCCGGCGAATGATCGAAAACGTCGCTGAGCCAGGGCTCGGCCAAAGTTTCTTGTTGATTGGTCGAATTCATATTCACATTGAGTTCTCTATTGTTGAACGTTATATTACCGGTATTGAGAACTAAAGCAAAGGAAAAGTTGACCGCGAATGGGGTGTAAGCAGGGGCTGTGTCATTCTACCATATGAACGCCGCGTGAGGGCACGCGGCCTACAGGAATGGCCGAAATTGTAGGCCCGGTGCCCTCACCGGGCGTAGGGTGGCCGAGAATGACCCAGCCCTGGAGTTTAAGGCGTTCGTCAGGAAAAATGATACCCATGAAAATCAGCCGCATATATAAAATGGGACTGGGTGCGATTATGGTTCTAATGGTGTTTCCCGCCTGCGTCGTGGCCCAGGTTGCGATCACCATGACGTTGCCGTCTGCCAAGGCGCTCCTGTATGAGGATGTCATTGCCACGGTCGTTGTCCGGAACAACAGCGGACAGATGCTGGCGCTGGATTCGACCCAGGGGGCGGTCCGGTTCTGGCTCGATGTCGAACGCGAAGGCAGTCGGATCATTCGCCGGCGCGACGATGCCCCCCTGGTGAGCGATGTGAATATTATGCCGGGCGAAGCCCGCACATTCGAATTCAATGTGTCGCGCCTGTATGCCATCCGCAACCCGGGGGTATATAAAATTCGCGCCGGTGTGGAGATGAGTGGCACGCATTATGTCGCGCCGGAGGCGACGTTGGAAGTAGCCGATGGCTTTGAGCTCCAGCGTCTGACGGCCGGTGTCCCTGGTGACACGCAGGCCGTTCGCACCTATGTTCTCTCCTATTTCCAGCGGGACAGCGTCGAGAATATTTATTTGCGGATCGAAGATGCCGATAAGACCGTGTATGGTTTGTTTAACCTGGGACGCGTCGTGCGGGTGCGGCCGCCCGAGATCAAGGTGGACGAATTCGGCAACGTGCATGTTTTGTTCCAGACCATGGGAATGGGATTTGTGCATACGGCCGTTACGCCGTTCGGCGTGCAGTTGTTTGCCAAGACCTATACGGGCACCCGGGGCAAGGCCAGCCTGGTGCAACAACCCAACGGACAAATAACGGTTCCGGATGGATTCGAGACGGTGACGCCGGCGGCAACAACGGCGGAGGATAAAGCGGCCCTGGACAAGGCCAAAAAGAAAGTCGGCACGGGCGGAATGTTAGGCCAGTTAATGCAGCCGTCGTCGGATGAAAAGCCGTAGCCGGCGGTTCGCTTGACACGTGGTCAAGTCATAGGTATGGTATTCGCGTTTTCAGGCACCCGTGGTGAAATTGGCATACACGCTAGATTCAGGTTCTAGTGGCCTCACGGCCGTGGAGGTTCAACTCCTCTCGGGTGCACCCCGATAATTATAACCCTTGATATCAATGAATGACGTGATATCAAGGGTTTTTTGTTCATGCCTTGTATTCCCTTAAAGGAATGAAAATAAAAACTTGTTTTATCGGAATAATGCTCTCGAGCTTGGGTCTCCTGGCGGCCGCCGCGCAGGAGACCGTTACCGTAACGAATACGAACGTGTCGGCCTTGATTCCTTGCCGGGGCGCAAATGCGGCAGAAGAACAGATGGAGGAATATCTTAGCCCTGGCGGGACCGTTGCGGTGAATACCGGCCGGCGTTTTGCCATACGCTTGCAGTCGAATCCGACCACCGGCTATGGCTGGCAACTGGCCAAACCGCTGGATGAAAAGATTGTCGTGCAGGTTACCAACGACTATATTCACCCCGAGAGCAGTCTCATGGGCGCCGGCGGACATGAAGTGTGGATTTTTAAGGCGGTAGGTCAAGGGCAGGCCGAAATCTCCTTGAAATACGTTCGCCCGTGGGAAAAAGACCGGCCGCCGGCGGAAACGAACGTGTTTACGGTTGTCGTGAAATAAAGATGGCCGGTCTGGAATAAAATCGTTATGTCAATGTCCGTGACATTCCTCGGTGCGGCGCAAAATGTAACCGGCTCATCCTACGCCGTGGATGTGGGCGATACCACCGTATTGGTGGATTGCGGGCTCTACCAGGAACGCTCTCTCAGGGATCGGAACTGGGCGGCATTCCCCGTCTCCCCGGCCCGTATCAAGGCCGTCCTGCTTACGCATGCCCACTTGGATCATTGTGGACTGCTCCCCAAACTGGTCCGCGAAGGATTCCGGGGGCCAATATACTGCACCGCGGCGACAGCTGAGATCGCGCGGATCGTTCTCCTGGATTCCGCCAAGATCCAGGAGGAGGATGCCTATAACAAGGCCAAGCGGCATGCGCGCGAGGGCCGGCAAGGGCCTTATCCTGATCTTCCATTATACACGATTCGCGATGTCGAGGCGGTTTTGCCTTTCTTGACGCCGGTTGCCTATGACATGGCCGTGCCGGTGGCGAGCGGCATCAAGGCCACCTTTTTCGAGGCCGGCCATATCCTTGGGGCGGCGATGGTTAAGCTGGATTTAAGCGCAGGACCAGCCGAGTTGTCGGCACCGGAGGCACGCACGATCCTGTTTACCGGCGACTTGGGACGGCGCAATCTCCCGATCCTGCGGGATCCTTCCCTGTGCCGTTCGGCCGACTACGTGGTGATGGAATCAACGTACGGGGACCGGATCCATGAAGCCACGGAGGATATCCCGGATGCGCTGGCGCGTATTTTGAATGCGACGCGGCAGGCGGGCGGTAAAATCGTGATCCCGGCGTTTGCCGTCGAACGCACCCAGGAATTGATCTATTACCTGAGCGCCCTGCTCCGTGCGGGAAAAATCCCGCAACTCCCCGTCTTTATTGACAGCCCCATGGCCATCCGGGTCACAGAAGTTTTTAACCGCCACAAGGAATTGTTCGACGAGGAAACAAGGGCGTTGATGGGGCAGGGCAACGAGCCGTATGAGTTTCCAGGCATGACTTTGACCTCCGACGTGAAAGAATCGAAAGCCATCAACAAGGTCAAGGGTTCGGCGGTGATCATTGCGGGTTCCGGCATGTGCAATGGCGGCCGGATCAAGCATCACTTGGTGAACACCATCAGCCGGAAGGAAAACACGATTTTATTTGTCGGTTACCAGGCCATGGGAACACTTGGGCGGGAAATCCTGGATGGGGCCAAAAAAGTGCGGATTTTGGGCCAGTGGTATCCGGTGCGGGCGCGTGTCGAACAACTGCTTGGCTTCTCGGCGCATGCCGATCGGGATGAACTCCTCGCGTGGCTGAAAGCCTGTGTGCAACCGCCCCGCCGCATCTTTGTGACCCATGGCGAAGCGGCCACCGCCCTGGCGTTTGCCGCATTGGTGCAGGAAAAGACCGGCTGGAGCGCCAGCGCCCCCGCGTATAACCAGCGGGAAACACTCTCTTGATCTTCCACGGTGGATATGCTTGTTCGTGCTCCGGTCACGTTGTGCATTTTACTCGCCACGGGTGTCGGCCGAATCCCGGTTTTTAAGTATGGCAGTTTTGCTTTCCCGCCGCCATTTGCCGCAACGTTCGCGGGCTGGAGCCATAGTGTTTTTTAAAGAGCTTGGAGAAATAGAACAAATCGTCATATCCAACCTGATGAGCCACGGTGGATATTTTAAGGTTTTTATCCTGTAAAAAATACGCGGCCTGGTGCATGCGCTGGCGGATCAAATAGGCGATGGGCGAAGTCTTGAAATATTTTTTGAACTGCAGGCAAAAATGCGGCACGGACATGTGCGCCATGATCGCCAATTGCTTCAATGTGATGGGCGCGGAATATTCGGATTCGATGTAATGCCGTGCCTTGAGCAGGGCCGGCGGACAGGTGTCCGCTGTTCGCGGGGAAGCGTTCACGATCCGGGCTATTTCTATCAGCCAGTTTTCAATGAGGTTCCTGACAATCACGGCATCCGGTCTGGCGTGGTTGGTCAACTCATGGTGAATGGCCAGCAGATGGCGCTCCATGACGGCCGGATCGGAAAGACAAAACGGTTTATTGAGCGGCAGGCGGTTGTGTCTGAGCAATGAACGAATGATTGTCCCATCGCAATGCATCCAGGTGTGATTATAGGGATGTTCCCGGTTACCATAATATTGCGCGCGGCCGGGAGTCCAGATCATCATCGTTTCCGCCGGTTGAGACATGATCTTTTTTCCGGCGCCCACGACGACCTGATCGTAAAAAAGCATGAAAAGATAATCGCGGACCCTGGTTCCATGGGGCCGGTCAATAATGCCGGCCGGCATATGCTCCTGCACCCCAATGCCGCGGATGGTCAGTTTTGGCGTGTTAATGGGCGGGAACGGAAAGAAATGTTTGAATCCATGCACAATAAGAAAATACAAATAAAACATAATCCTGTCCATTTTATTTTCCAGTGGCTGGATGTAGTCTGTTTGTCAAAAGAGCGAGTTTGTCATTCCCGATCTAATCGGGAATCCAGTCTGAGAAATTCTCGTGGATTCCCGCTTCCCGCCTTCGCGTAGCCCGCTATGGCGGGCGAAGGAAGGTCGCGGAAATGATAATCATAACACATAACACAAGAGGGAGTGTAAGCCATGAATATGAATCTGGCGCAAATTCAAGATGCCAAGACCGGACGCTGTTCGTCCTACGATCGAACCGGGAGAAACTCAGACGCCTGGACAATTGAAGCGGGCGAAACCAAAGTGCTGGCCGATATCCGCGGTCCGGGCGCGATTACCCATATCTGGATGACGCAAGGAAAGCATTACCGGGAGTGCCTCCTCAAGATAACCTGGGATAACGCCAGGTTGCCGAGCGTGCTGGCGCCCCTTGGCGACTTTTTCTGCCTGGGCCACGGCATGGTGAATTCGTTCCAGTCTCTGTTTTTCAGCGCCTCCACGCAGCACAACAATCAATTCGACCAGGGTTGTGCATTGAACGCCTATGTGCCGATGCCATTCAAGGAGCGTGCCGTGGTGGAGCTGGTCAACCAAAGCCGGGAAAAGCACCGTCAATATTTTTATATCGATTATGAAACTTTTGCGGCGCCGCGGAATGACCTTGGCTATTTTCACGCTGAATTCCGCCGGACCAACCCGTTCGGCGGCTGGGGACATGAAATCAGGGTCAATACGCCGGAAGCCGATATTGTGAACACCGGCCGCACGGCTTGGGAAAACAATTACGTTATTCTGGAAACAAAAGGGTGTGGGCATTATATCGGCTGCAACCTGAGCGTCACCAATTTTCAGGGCACTTGGTGGGGCGAGGGCGACGACATGATCTGGGTGGATGGCTACAAGTGGCCGCCGGATTTGCACGGCACCGGCAGCGAGGATTTTTTGAACCAGGCGTGGGGAATGCAAAACAACGCCTTTTTGCGCAATGGCTCCTCGATTTATGAAGGGAATACTATTTATCGTGTGAATGCCTTTGCGTCGCCTTGGTCCGTCGGTGGATATCAGACAAGTTACGTCTTTCATTCTGAAAATCCGGTGCGGTTCCAGAAAGAAATCAAAGTAACCATCGAGCACGGACACGGCAACCATCTGGCGAACGAAATGTCCTCCGTGGCCTACTGGTACGCGGACAGGCCGGCACGAGCGATTAATCCGCCTTCAGTAGAAAAGCGAATGCCGGTCCTGCGGGACAATCTCGGCCGATGGCTCTTTGACAAGAAGCACCAGTGTCCCGGCAGGCCGATCAAGCTGAACCCGGAAATGAAGAAGATGAAAACCATATGGGCCAAGAAATATGGCGCGAGCAAGTGAAACAAGTTTAACATACCCATGTATGTGACGGCGGAGGATGGTTTGAAACTGATCGCGGTATGATTTCATGTTTTCTTCAAAAATGCCACGAGCTTGCGCACGGTATGGCGGAAGGCCTTTTCCTGGGCGTCATAAGTGCAACCGCCGATATGCGGCGTAATGATAAGGTTTCTATGCGAGCGCGCATAGCGGACAAGGGGGTCGTCGGCAATCCGGCCGTCAATCTCGTTGGCCAGAACGTCTATGCCGGCACAGGCAATTTTGCCGCTTCGCAAAACATGAAGAAAAGCCTTTTCGTCAAGCAAAGCCCCGCGCGAAGTGTTCACGAAATAGACGCCGTCGCGCATCAGGGCGAATTCCCGCGCGCCAATCAGGCCGCGCGTTTCCGGCGCAAGATGCACGTGCAGGGTGATAATTTCGGACCGTTTCAACAATTCGTGCATTTTGACCTGTTCGACCCATTCATCCTGGATTTTTTTGAATGGATCGCAGGCAATGACCTGCATGGCAAAAGCATGTGCAAATTTGGAAAATATTTCGCCAAGCCGGCCATAACCGATGATTCCAACGATCCGGTCGGCAACTTCCCGACCGCGCGTTTCCGGCGCCGTCCATTTGCCTTTCTTGACATCGTCAAAGGCGAACGGGAGTTTTCGCAGGCAGGCCATCATGAGCAGGAAAGCATGTTCCGCGGTTGAGGAAATGGTCTTGAGAACGGTGTAGTCATATTTCAACGACTGTACTTCGATTCCCCTGCTTTTGGCATAGGCCAAATCGATATGATCCGTGCCGGTTGAAGGCGTGGCGATAACTCTCAGTTTTGTGCCGGCATCAATGATGTTTCGATCGATCCTTTGGCGCAGATTGGTCACAATGGTGTCATAGGCCGGGATGAGCCGGAGGAGTTTTGCCTTGGACAGATTTTTGGCATAGGTTACTTTGGCGCCCCGCTCCAGAATGGCGCGGCTCTCCGGCAGATGTTCCATTCCCACCGTAACGAGAACTTTTGGTTTTTCCTTTCTTGTCACTTTATGCCTCTGGGTCTTTCTGTTCAAACGTTGAAAAATTTGGGATAACCGCAGGGTTGCCGGGTCAAAATTGACCTGCGGCATGCATTTCGCGCGGTCATCCGCAAAAGCCTTTCATTTATTTCTCAACCGCCGCGAGGGGACATGGTCTTCGTAGTCGCCGCGGCCTGGATTTTGGCCCAGATATCCTGCAGGGTGATAGTGCGGTTGAAGATCAGCTTGGCCGCGGTGGACTCGGGGTCCACGCAGAAGTAACCGATGCGCTCGAATTGGTAGCGGTTCCCGGACTGGGCGTCTTTCAGGCTGGGCTCCACGTAGGCGGTGGTGATCTTGAGCGAATCGGGATTAAGGTGCTCCTTGAAATCCATGCCGTCACTCTCGTCGGCCGGGTTTTCCTTGTTAAAAAGCCGGTCATAGAGGCGCACTTCCGCTTCCAGGGCATGCGCGACGGAAACCCAGTGCAGGGTGGCCTTGACCTTGCGTCCGTCCGGTGCATTGCCCCCGCGCGTCTGAGGGTCATAGGTGCAGTGCAATTCGACGATCGCGCCGGTGGCCGGGTCTTTAACCACGCGCTCGCACTTGATGAAGCAGGCATTGCGCAAACGCACTTCCCGTCCGGGCGCCAGGCGGAAGAATTTTTTGGGCGGGTTTTCCATAAAGTCATCCCGCTCGATGAACAGCACGCGGGAAAACGGCACGCGGCGTGTGCCGGCGCCGGCCGAGTTGTCGGTGCCGGGGTCTTCGGGATTGTTCTGCGCCTCGAAGGTTTCTTCCTGGCCCTCGGGATAGTTGTCAATCACGACCCGCAGGGGATTCAACACGCCCATGACCCGGAGCGAACGCTTGTTCAAGTCATCCCGGATGCAATGTTCCAGCAAGGCGACATCCGACAGGCTGTTGACTTTGGTCACGCCCACGCGGCGGCAGAACTCGCGGATGCCTTCCGGCGTATAGCCGCGCCGGCGCATGCCGGCCAGGGTCGGCATGCGCGGATCGTCCCACCCGGAGACCACCTTTGCCGCCACCAGTTCCTGGAGCTTGCGCTTGCTCATGATCGTGTAGGTCAGGTTTAGCCGCGCGAACTCAATCTGCCGGGGATGGCAGGGCGCCATGAGCTGGTCCAGGATCCAGTCATAGAGCGGGCGGTGCACTTCGAACTCCAGGGTGCAGATGGAGTGCGTAATGCCTTCGATGGAATCCGAGAGGCAGTGGGCGAAATCGTACATCGGGTAAATCGGCCATTGTGTGCCGGTGCGGTGATGCGGCGTTTTGTTGATGCGATAAATCACCGGGTCGCGCAGGTGCAGGTTGGGGGAGGCCATGTCAATTTTGGCCCGGAGCACGTACGTCCCTTCCTCAAACTCGCCCGCGCGCATGCGCTTGAACAAATCCAAGTTCTCCGCGATTGCACGGTTCCGCCCGGGGCTTTCCTTGCCGGGCGCGGTCGGTACCCCGCGATAGGCCTTGAATTCCTCGGTGCTCAACGTGCAGATATACGCCTTGCCGGCCTGGATCAGCTGAATGGCGAACTGGTAGAGCTGCTCGTAATAATCCGAGGCATAATGCAGGTGTTTGCCCCAGTCGAAGCCCAGCCAGCGGATGTCCTCCTGGATGGATTCGACGTATTCCACGTCCTCCGTCTCCGGATTGGTGTCGTCGAACCGGAGATGGCACCGGCCGCCGAAATCGGCGGCCAGCCCGAAATTCATGCAGATGGACTTGGCATGGCCGATATGGAGGTATCCGTTCGGCTCGGGTGGAAAGCGGGTGATCACCTTGCCGTCGTTCTTGCCGGCCTTGAGATCGTTTTCGATAATTTCGCGAATGAAATGCCGGGATGTGGAATCGTCGGGCGTTGTCATGGTCTTGTCCTTGCAAAATATGGTCTATCCTCTATGCTTGTACGGCAGGCATTCTGTCCGCAGTATGGCACGGAGAGCTTCAAACTCAGGGTCTTTGTGAACAAGAAAAGCATCAAAGTGAATGGCTGTGGCGGCAATAAAGGCGTCGGCGAAACTTATCCGGTATTGTGCTTTCAACATTCCGGCTGACAAACACAACTCTTCGCTGGAATGAACCCATTTTACCGGCCACGACTTGATAACAGCCACATAGAGTTCAGCCTTGTCCTTGCCTTCTTTCTTCGTCGCACTTGAGAATACTTCGGCAAGTGTGGCAAAGCTCATGCAAAGCCGAACACTACCCTTTTGGGCTTTATTCAGATAGCCTTCAACTGTATCCGCGCCCTCTTCGTCACAGAGAAACGCCATGACAGCAGAAGTGTCCAGGACAACATTACTTTCCGCCACGATTACGCTCCTGTTTGCGGTCTTCCATCAACGCTTTCATCAGTCCTGCCCCCTTGGCAATTCCTCTCGCGCCATGGATAGGGTCTGCGGGAATTGGGATGACTCGGATTGTCCCCCCGTTGGTCATCCATTCCAGCTTTGTATTGGACTGGATATTGAACCGGTGTCTGATTGCCGCCGGCACAACCGTCTGGCCTTTTTGGGTAATTGTCGTGACCATGTTTATATCCTCCTTAACCTTTTTTCGGAGTAATATACAAGACGAATTGCAATATTGCAAGACACAAGATATATATGACTTGTAGCCGAAATCATCTTCACATGTTCCGTGGGCATTGGCCGCTGCCAAACCGAAATACACCCAGCGATTGCATTGCGTAATCGCACAAAACAAGAAGGTACTACAGTCAACAGCCTACGGTCTACAGCCTGTCATCGCTTCCGTACTTAGCGCGATAGGTTTTTTCGAATTCTTTGAGCTTGTCTTTCTTCAGCGCAAAGCCCTGTGTATCGAGGGCTTCGAGGGCGTATTGAATGCGTCGCAGGGTCATGTCCCGGCCAAGAATCAGCATGCTGTCAAACACCGGCAGGGATACGGCTGCGCCCGAAATGGCAATGAAGAAGGATGGTAGAAGGCTTTTAAGCTTAAGCGCCTCCTTTTCGGCGATCTGCGCAAATATAGCCTTGATGGAGTCCAGGGTCCAGTCCGCCGTCTTTTCAATTTCCCATTGCGCGATGCGGAGCAATTGGACCAAGCGCGCGCCTTCGACCCCGCCGGCCAACAGGGCAGGGGGCTCGTAAGCCGGCCGGTCGGCGAACAGGTAGGCGGCTAAGGGGACCAGATCGGAGAGCTGATTCAGGCGCGGCTGGGCCAGTGGGATGATTTTCGCCCAGGTTTGCTCGTTCAGTCCCCAGGTCTTGAAGCGATTGAGCAATTCATCCGCCGGCATGGCGCGCAGATGGCGAGCGTTAAAGGCCTGCAATTTCTGAATATCGAAAATCGGCCCGCCCAGGCTGATACGCTTGATGTCAAACGCGGCGGCCAGCTCGTCGAGCGTGAACTGCTCGCGACCGTCCTCAAAGCTGTAGGCCAGCAGGCCCAGGTAATTGATCAGTGCTTCCGGCAGGATACCGGCGCGCTGGTAGTACAGGATGCTGACCGGATTCTTGCGCTTGGAGAGCTTGGACTTGTCCGGATTGCGCAGGAGCGGCAGATGAAAAAAATCCGGCGGGGTCCAGCCGAATGCCTGGTAGAGCAAAAGATGTTTGGGCAGGGAATTGATCCATTCCTCGCCCCGGATGACATGGGTGATTCCCATGAGGTGATCGTCCACGACATTGGCCAGGTGATAGGTGGGGAAGCCGTCGGCCTTCAACAGCACCTGGTGATCCACCTTGTTCCAGGGAATGCGGACTTCGCCGCGCAGGCCATCCTGCATGGCGCATTCGCCCTCCGGGGGCACGCGCAGGCGAATTACATGCGGTTCGCCGGCCTGGATACGCTTGCGCGCTTCCTCGGCGCTGAGCGTGGCACACCGGCCATCGTAGCCGGGCTGGCCGCCTTGGGCGGCCTGTGTGCGGCGCAGGTCCGCCAAACGTTCCGCCGCACAGAAACAGGGGTAGGCGGCGCCGTTGGCCACAAGCGTGCGGCTATGCTCCCGATAAATCGCAGTCCGTTCGCTTTGACGGTAAGGGCCACGGGGACCGCCGCAGTCGGGACCTTCATCCCAATGCAGGCCAACCCATTTGAGCGCGTCCAGGATGGCCTGTTCGGATTCGCGCGTGGAGCGTGCCTGGTCGGTATCCTCGATCCGCAGGATGAACGCTCCGCCATGGTGTTTGGCGAAGGCGTAGTTGAACAGGGCGATATAGGCCGTGCCGATATGCGGCGACCCCGTGGGTGAAGGCGCGATGCGCGTGCGAACATTCATGCGTAAACTTCTCCTGTCCTGTGGCGGGAACTATGCCTGAAAAAGAGGGCGAACTCAACGGAATTTTCATTCTTGGCTGTATAGGATGGGGCATCATGCATAAGTTGTAGCTGCCGTTCGACAGAACGGCAATCCGCGGTTCTATCGAACCGCATCTACACCACCACGCAAGATGGAAGCGGCCGTATTATTTCCGCGGTGGCGGAATGCTCACGAACTGGTGCTTGCCCTTGGCGCGCGCGGCGATCAGGCCGCTGCCCAGGGCTGCCAGAATTTTCTCCAGCGGCAGGTCAAAATCTTCAGCGCGCTCAAAGGTCATGACGACGCCGCTGACATTGATGGGGTGGCCGGAAGAAAGCGCGGCGCGTTGTCTGATTTCGTTGCGGATATGCTCCAAGGTGGCCTCGGCCTCCGCACGGTTCATGCCGCCCAGGCACGCGATGAACTCATTGGCCGAAAATCGGCCGACAATGTCTATGGGCCGGATGGATCCCTTGATCATGTGTTGGACTTCCTCCAGCAGGGCATGCCCGGCGTCAATCCCGGAAGCGGCGACAAAAGCGCCATAGTCGTCCAAGTTAAGGAAAATCAGTCCGAGCGGAGTGTGATACGTCTTGGCGCGCACCATCTCACGGCGAAATTGTTCCACAAAGGCGTGGTATTTCAAGGCCTTGCTGGCTTCGTCAATCAGCGCCAGGTGGCGTGTCAGGAACAGGAGATCGAATTTTTGCATCTGCTGGCCGATCAGATAGGCGATAATCAGCATATGCCGTGCGTCTTCCGCGGTGAAGAGCGGACCCTCCGTCCGGTCGCAGTGCAGGTATCCGATGGCCCGCTGGTTCTGGATGATCGGCACCAGGCACAGGTGCGTAAAATCGCGTTCCAATTTAAGATGTGGATATTCCGTATCGTCGCTCTTCATATCGTTAATGAACACCAGTTCGTGCTTGAGCAAAACGCGCGGCACAACCGTGCCGACGACGCCCCGCTTGAATTGCTTGACGAACGAATAGCTGATCTGGCGCGACGTTTTGATATTCAATGTCCCCGTGTTTTCATCCAGGATCAACACTGCCAGGCTCTGGTGCGGGAAGAAAACTTTCATGTGCTCGATGATCACATGGAGCGCTTCTTCCGTCGTCAGCGCGCCGCCCAATTCCTGGGCGATATCAATCAAACAATCCGTGATTCCTTTGCGTTCGCCCGACATGCCCGGCCTCCTCTTGAAATTTCGTTTGTGCGGCCAAATTCACCTGTATTTTCACAAACATATTAGACTTGTTATGGACTTGGCGTCAAGGGTAAAGTAGCCAATTAAATATGCGAACAGGGAATATCAACGTATGATCGCGGCGCGTCGAAAACGGATATTGCCATTGTCGAACAGCCTGCCTGGCCGGGGACTGCGCAGGCTGGTCCGTAGCGCGCTGCGCGAGGACGTGGGATCAGGCGACGTCACCAGTTGCGCCCTGATTGCCCCCGGCCGCGTTATAACTGCGGTTGTGGTTGCCCGCCATGCGTGCATTGTCTGCGGCACTGATATTGCCGCGCATATTTTACGCGAGCTGGATCCTGGTGTTCGTGTTCGGGTATTGGTTGCCGATGGTTGCCGCGCCCGGAGGGGGGAGCCTTTGATGCGGATTATGGGCAAAGCCCGCGCGATTCTGGCGGGCGAGCGCACCGCGCTTAATTTCTTACAGCGTCTGACCGGCATTGCCACCCTGACAGCACGTTTTGTCGGGAAGGTCAAGCCGTATGGAACGCGCATTTTGGATACCCGCAAGACGACGCCGACATGGCGCCCGCTGGAAAAATACGCGGTGCGTTGCGGCGGGGGGGCCAACCACCGTATGGGACTTTACGACCAGGTGTTGATCAAGGATAACCATCGCCGGCTGTGGGGTGCACGCGACCTTGCCCAAGCCGTGCATGCGGCCCGCCGCCGGTGCCCGGGTGTGCCCGTGGAGGTGGAGGTGGAAACCGAAGCGGAACTGGAACGTGCCCTGGCCGCCCGGCCGGACTGGATCCTGCTGGACAATATGACGCCCAAGCGCCTGCGGCGGTGCGTGCGGCTATGCCGTGG
>Ga0209749_1000768_pt1 | contig 37467 bp, 30 predicted proteins | sample EPASupsiteSAE347_FD_187267 | JGI IMG/M metagenome (GOLD analysis project Ga0209749, IMG submission 187267) | Bioremediated contaminated groundwater from EPA Superfund site, New Mexico - Sample SAE3-47 (SPAdes) (version 2) | ecosystem: Environmental > Aquatic > Deep subsurface > Groundwater >...
ACAATGGTCAAGATTAAAGCCTTTCACGGCATCCGGCCGGTTAAGGAATTAGCCGGGCGCATCGCCGCCCTGCCTTATGATGTGATGAGCTCGGAGGAAGCCCGCGCCCTGGCCGCCGACGATCCGTATTCTTTTCTGCACGTCAGTAAAGCCGAGATTGATCTGCCGCCGGAAACCGATCCATACGACGAAAAAGTCTATCTGAAAGCCCGCGAAAACCTGAATGCGATGCAGACGAACGGCTGGCTTTTTCGGGATCAGGCTGAATCGCTGTATGTCTATCGCCAGATCATGGGCGAACACATCCAGTTCGGATTGGTCGCGGTCGCCTATGTCAACGATTATCTCGAAGGCCGCATCAAAATCCATGAATTAACCCGCGAGGTCAAGGAGCGCGACCGCGTCCGGCATGTCGATTATACCAATGCCAACACCGGACCGGTCTTCCTGACTTATTCGGCCAAACCGGTCATCGATACGATTATCGGGAAAATCGTCACGGATAATCCCCCGGAATACGACTTTACCGCTGTGGATGGAATTCAGCACACACTCTGGCTAATCGAAGACCCGGAAACGATCGTCAAATTGGTCAACCATTTCGGGCAAATTCCGCACTGCTACGTTGCCGACGGTCACCACCGCGCCAAATCGGCGGCATTGGTCGGTAAAATGCGCCGCGAGAACAATTCGCATCATACCGGCTCGGAAGAATACAACTGGTTCCTGGCAGTTTTCTTCCCGCACGATCAACTGCAAATCTTGGACTATAACCGCGTCGTGAAGGATTTGAACGACCTGACGGATGATGAATTCATTGATAAAATCCGGGAAAAATTTGTGCTTGGTCCGGCCTGTTGCGCGGAATGCGCCAAACCATCCGCACCCAATCACTTCGCCATGTATCTGAATCGCCACTGGCACATCCTGATCGCCAAACACGGAACTTTCAATGCCGACGATCCGGTCGAAAGTCTGGACGTTTCCATCCTGCAGAATAACCTTCTGACGCCCGTGCTCGGGATCGGTGATCCGCGCAAAGACGAACGCATCGACTTCGTCGGCGGGATTCGCGGTCTGGCGGAACTCGAAAAACGTGTCGATTCCGGGGAAATGGCAGTAGCCTTCGCGCTCTGTCCGACTTCAATCGCCCAACTGATGGCGATTGCCGACGCCGGGAAGCTTATGCCACCCAAGTCCACCTGGTTCGAACCGAAACTGCGCAGCGGCTTGGTCATTCATTCACTGGAATAGAACCGAATCCCTTCTCGTCTAAACGCTCTTGCGTTGAGACAAAACTTGCAGGAGTTTACTTACATTTATTGGGGAATAACGACCACAGTCGTAAATTCGACCGTTCTTTAAGCAATTATTTGGAGAGCCCGATGAAAAAATCCACATTCGATTGCAATTTATTGCTTTTTGTCCTGATGGCCGGAGTTTCCGGTCTGTTCGGCCAGCAAAAGAAAATCTACGAAATGACCAACCAGGAGATCGATCAATTGGTAACGACCGTCAGCGCGCAGAACCTGACGATTACCGACCGCATTCGACTTTACTCCGAAAAATTTCTCGACATGCCCTATAACCTGACTTGCGCCGGCGACGGCCCTTATGCGCTTTACGAAACCTGGCCGTTAGTCAATTTTAAAGAGACTAACTGCATGGTCTATTGCGAACATGTTCTGGCGCTTTCGATCTCGGACAGCTGGGACAATTTCTTCAACAATCTCCAGCAGATTCGTTACAAGGACGGCGTTATCGGCATGCGCACCCGCAATCATTATACTATGGTTGATTGGTTGCCGGAAAACAGCTGGTTGCTCGAACATATTTCCCGCAAAGTCGGCGGCGAATACACCAAACAATCCACCCGCACGATCTCGCACCGCAAATTCTTCGAGGGCAAGGGCATCACCGACCTGCGCTACGTTCTGCTCGACCGCACCGTCACCCTGGATTATGTACCGAAAGATGCCCTGGCGAAAGTCGAAAAGAACATCCGCAACGGCGATATTCTGGCGCTGATCTTCGCCAACAAGACCGATATTTTCTCCGCGCACATGCTGATGGCGATCGTGAAGAACGGCAAATTATACATCCGTGAATCATCCAGCAGCAAGATGACGACCTTCGATACGCCGTATGCGGAATGGGTTGCGGCGCTTCAGCCCAAAGAGAAATACGCCGGCCTGTGCTTTATGCGCGTTCGCGATGAACTGAATACACCCGGCAAAATTATCCTGCCGTGGGAGATCGCCGGACTGAAGAAAAGCGAATAAATTGCGTCATTAATAGTCATTCGTCCCGACCTTCGTCGGGACGTTATTCATTGCCACTCGGTTGTCACTCGATTGCTGAGTGGAGCCAAAGCCGTATATTTCTGTCCTAACAGATAAAAGTTTGCATCATTAAAACCTCTTCGCCGGTGGTTGTATCAATATAGATGTACCAACCAAAACCATCTTCCACGCCGACGAATATCTCCCATGTGACTCTGAATTCTATTTGGGTATCGGTTTGAACCGGCACAATCACTTTTTGTGAAGATTTATCGGAAAACGACGAGGTCGTAACCGTATAAGTTAATAAACTCCAACAATAGAATTCAATTTCCTTCCCGATCAATAATACCCTGGCCTCTGAATCTGAGTACATATCCCGGTCAGGAATCATGATGTCTTTATAGAAATGATTATCGATCCGGTAGACGCCGTTGGCATCTAAAAACACCTCAATTTTGGTTTTCAAAACCTTCAGTCCCTCGTAGACCTGTTCGTTATAACGAACACGCCAGCCGATATTTGAATGACTGTAAACACGGTCAACGCTTAATTTCGATTTGCCGGTGATATTCGTATACTTCGAGTTTTTTATTAAGGCGGCTTTGGCCATTTGCAGAACCGTATTGGTGTCTGTCAGAGAATTATCGGAGACAGTATGAGATACGTACATTGAACTGGTAAGACCGAACTGATCCAGACGGGTTTCGATTTTATTATCGTTTAAGTCATCGAATCCGTTTTGAAGAATTGTCAATTCACTGTCTGCCAGCGCGTAGATAACGGTTGGATAGATTTCATCGGATTCTTCCTCATCAAAAAGGCAACTACTCAGAAAAAACAATGAAATCGCGATGAAAATGATAAAAACAGCAGGCTTTATATACTTCATATTACACCTTCCCAAATTCGCCAGATTTAAGACATTGATAGAAAAGTAAATCGTTATTTCCCTTAGTTTCTATCATTAGACAACTTTGAGAGTTCGGTGCGTCATGACTTCGAAATTTTAAATTACAGTCACACAAATATCGACCCGATCAGGAAGGCCAGCAGGCCGGCTGACGCGCCGATATAGAGCGCCCGCATCGCCCGGCGCCCTTCCGCCGGAGTTTTGCTTTTCAATAATTTGATGGTATTTACGATAATGATCAGATTGGTTACCGAAATGCCCATTAGATAACTCAATCCCAGCCCGCCCCAGATGATCGGCACCATAGTTACCACGACTACCAATCCAAAAAGAATCCCGGCAATGCGCAGAGCCGTGCGCTTTCCTCTCCGGATGGCGAGCGAGCGTGAATCACGCTGACGGTCGCCTTCCGCGTCCATGGCATCCCCGGCGATTTCCTCCGCCAGATCGAAGAGAAACGCGATCAGGCCGAATGTCCAGACCATGCCGTTCCGCCATTGCCCGACGCCGATCCCGCCGAGCACGAAGGTCATGGCGACTGAAGTACAGACAATCAGGTTGCCTACCAATCCGGCGGACTTCAACTTCCAGTTATAAAGAAAGCCCAATATCCAGATGACTACACTGAAAACGAAAGCCAGCGGACTGAGGGCAAACGCCGCCATCAATCCAATCAGCCCGGCGACGAAACTCAAGATCAAGGCACCACGCGGCGTGATCCGACCGGACGGCAAGGCTCTCTGTGGCATATTGATCCGGTCCACTTCCAGATCGAAATAATCATTCGAGATCAGCGCCGAACCGGACAGAAAGAAGCCGCAGATAAAACCCAGACCGACTAAGCGCCAGGGCGGAAATCCACCGAGCGCCAGCATCTCGCCCAGCACAACGCACATTCCGGCCGCGCTGGCCAGGTCAGGACGGAAGAGCTGCAGGATGGCGAGGAGTTTGGATTTGGTTATCATTGGTTAAATCTCTCTTAGCAAATTTTATCTATTTATATCATTATTGTCAACAATGATTTTCACTTCTCAGCGCTGAGGCTTCAGATAAAAACGCTGTCCAAACTATTTTCGAGTAGGCAGGAAGCGTTTAGACGAATAAAAAGGCGGCCTCATAAAAATTGACCGCCCGGAAATCGGAAAGACTGAATTGGATGAGAAATTATCTGTCTGAGTTCCGACGTGTCGGGACGAGTTATTAATTTCGCACCATTCAGGAATGCAGATTTCAGGTCAATTTTTAGCAGCCGCGAGCGTTTTTCGTCCTTTTTGGGCTTCAAAAAGGACAAGAAAATATATTGATACAAGTAGTATTATCTGCGGAAAATTCATTGTCTCTTGTACTTCCCTATTCTAAATTGCACTGCTATGAACGAGTTCAAATTAGCGACAAGTTTCGATCCGACTGGCGACCAGCCGCAGGCCATCCGCGAACTGACTGAAGGTTTAACGCGCGGTGATAAGTTCCAGACTCTCCTCGGTGTGACCGGCAGTGGCAAGACTTTCACGATGGCACAGGTCATTCAGAACGTGCAGAAGCCAACCCTGATCATTTCGCACAATAAAACTCTCGCGGCGCAGTTGTTCGCGGAATTCAAGACCTTCTTCCCGGAAAATGCGGTCGAATACTTCATTTCGTTTTACGATTATTATCAGCCGGAAGCCTATATCCCGGTAACGGATACATTCATCGAAAAAGACTCTTCGATCAACGACGAGATCGACAAACTGCGCCTGAAAGCCACCAGCTCGCTGATCAGCCGGCGCGACGTGATCGTGATCGCCAGCGTTTCATGTATCTACGGCATCGGCTCGCCGGAAGAGTACAGCCGCTTTATCGTCGTCCTCAAAAAGAGCAACCGGATCGGCATCCGCCAGATTTTCAGTCGCCTGGTCGATATTTATTATGCACGCAACGACATAGTGCTCGAACGCGGCAAGTTCCGGGCGCGCGGCGACGTCGTGGAGGTTCGTCCGGCATACGAGGATTTCGCCTACCGCATCGAACTCTTCGGCGACGAGATCGAACACATTTACAGTTTCGATCCGTTGACCGGCGAAGTCATCAATGAGCAGGAAGCGGTCGTCATTTTCCCGGCCAAGCATTTTATTTCCTCCGAGGAAACCGTCAAACGCGCCCTGGTTACGATCGAAGATGAGTTGACTGTGCGTCTTGACGAACTGCATAACGCCGGAAAATTGCTGGAAGCCCAGCGCCTCGAACAACGCACACGGTTCGACCTCGAAATGATTCAGGAAGTCGGCTATTGCAGTGGCATCGAAAACTACTCGCGTCATTTCTCCGGCCGCAAGCCTGGCCAGCAACCTTATACCCTGCTGGACTTTTTCCCGAAGGATTACCTGCTGATAATCGATGAATCGCACGCCACTCTGCCGCAATTGCGCGCCATGTACAACGGTGACCGTGCCCGCAAGGAAGTGCTGGTCGAATATGGTTTTCGACTGCCATCGGCGTTAGATAACCGGCCGCTCAAGTTCCCGGAGTTCGAGAACATGATCCACCAGGTGGTTTTCGTCTCGGCTACTCCGGCCGACTACGAACTGGAAAAATGCCAGGGCGTAATCGTCGAGCAGATCATCCGTCCAACGGGTTTGCTCGATCCGGAGATCAGCGTCAAGCCATCCAAACATCAGATCGACGATCTGATCGATGAAATCGCGGCCGTCACCGAACGTAAAGAGCGGGTATTAGTTACGACTTTAACCAAAAGAATGTCGGAAGACCTGTCCGAATACCTGCGCGGCCTGGGCCTGAAAGTGCGCTACCTGCATTCCGAAATCAAGGCTTTAGACCGGGTCGGAATCCTGCGCGACCTGCGGCTTGGAAACTTCGATGTGCTGGTCGGCATCAATCTCCTGCGTGAAGGTCTCGACCTGCCGGAAGTATCGTTGGTCGCCATTCTCGATGCCGATAAGGAAGGTTTTCTGCGTTCTGCAAGGTCGCTGATGCAGGTTTCCGGCCGCGCCGCTCGTAACATCAACGGCAAGGTAATTTTCTACGCCGACGAAGTTACCGAATCCATGCGAAAAGTGATTGAAGAAGTCGGTCGGCGGCGCCAGGTTCAGCACGATTTCAATATCGCCAATAATATTCAACCGCGCACGATCTACAAATCGGTTGAGGAAGTCATGCTATCCACCGCTGTTGCGGATGTCAAACCGATTGCTATGCAGGCGGGCGAATCGTCCGGCCAGTCAGATAGCGACCGCTACCGCACTAAAATGGATACGGCAGATTTGATCGAGCTCCTGCGCCGTGAAATGCTGACTGCCGCCGAGAACTTAGAATTTGAGAAGGCCGCCGAACTGCGGGACGAGATCGCCCGTCTCACTGGGCAGAAGACAAGCCTCACGCGCAAAAATTTTCAATAGTAACGAGTGACAGGTGACAGATAACGGGTAACAGGTTGTATCATCCTGAAGTAGGTTGACAACAACAACGAGTAAAAATATTGTCAATTAAGAAACAAATAATACAATTGCAAATATGAGAATTATCATTTATTTTTAAAAAATGATAAAATTGTTCCCGGTAAAATTCGTGATTCTTGTATCGTTATCGATGATTACACTCATGGGTCAGGATCCCGGAACCGGGTTGAACCTTTCTTTATCGACGGATACATCGCTTATAATTGGTCAAGACTCAACAAATAATTTGACCGGCACGTTATATCCATCGTTTTCCCGAACCGGACATTACTTTGGTGCTAATCCAATTTTACCAATTTTTAAAAGTTGTGAACTCACTTACGGTTATCGCCGCCTGCACCGTAACTCTGAGTGGCGAACTTCACTGACTTATATTGGATCTTTTTCTGTAAAAATTCCCTTTTGGTTATTACTATTAAAGTGGAATGTGACGGCTTTTGGTATATCAGAATCCTTTCGTAAATATCACCGGATACCGGTCAAAGGCAATTTCGAGGGGGTCGGTGCCGGCTTATTGTTCATCAGGGGCAATAAATTCGGCTGGCATAATGTATGGAATTCTATTTCCTATGGAAGTGAACGATTCAGATGGTTGTATGCTTACCTATTACTCGAAGAAGGTGTTAGTTTCAACATTTCTCCAAATTGGCAGGCCTCATTCTCCTGTGCCATTTGTCCGGGATTTATTCTCGAAAAAAATGAACAGTCAAAATGGAATTTAATCGAAAATATGTTCTGGCTGCCGACACTAACTTTCTCCCTCGGGAAAACCTGGCACTGACGGTAGCCGACTGAAAATTGGTTTTAGCGGACCATCCTCAATTATCTTTACTCAAATAACTCGTAAGGCGCCCGCCTGAATGACTGAGTCAGCAGTCGGACAGGTAAGTCGTTAACCGTGATGAGTAGAATATCATATTCTCTACGATTGAATGATCCGGCAGTGGCCGGCTGATGACGGAATTTCACTTCGTTCAACTATTGAATGACAATAGAGTGACTATTGCATGACTTTGAACTATAAACCCGGAACTCGAAACCCGCGAACTATTTCAGAGTCGGTTTCTCCCGGCAGGGAATGATATTGACCTGGCAATTGCGGATGACTTCTTTGATGTCGGTCGAGATTTGATGAATATGGTTCATCACCTGTGCCATCGTCAAGTGATCGTCGAATTCCAAATAGAGTTCGATAAAAACGTCGCCGCCACTGCGTCGTGAGCGAATATCATGCAGATCGTGGTAGTTGTCGAAATGTTTAGCTAAAACCTTCAAAATTCCGGTCTGCATGGATTCCTCCAGCGTGCGGTCCATTAAATTGTCCATCGAGGCCGAGAACAATGTATACGCCGAATAAAACAAGAAACCGCTCAGCACCAGCGCGCCGATCGGATCGATGAAGTGCGCGATCGGCAGATTCCCCAGAGCCCAGCCGGTTGACAGGGTAATCGTTTCACCCAAATCCATGATGAATTTACCGCGATAGAGTTTGTGCTGTCCATCGATGATCGGAGAGAAAGCGATTTTGGCTAACTTCTTAAACTTGAACCATTGCCCGAAATTCACCAGAAAGCCGATAAAATTGAACGTAATGCCGATCAGGACGCCAACGCCGGTCAGTTTTTCGGGATTCAGCAAGCTGCGGACAGCGCTGGTCAGAATCACGATCAACGATATGCCGATCACGGCGGCCATTAGTAGGCTGGAGAAGCCTTCCATTTTGCCGTAACCGTAGTTATAGACCAGGTTCGTACCTTTTGAGACTTTCCGGATGGCGATGTATGCGAAGAAAATCGCCAACACTTCGCTGGCGCCTTGAAAAACGTCAGTCAACATGATCAGAGAATTGGAGGTCAGGGCGGCCACGATATTGGGAACTATCAGTACCAAACCGAGGAGTAAGCTGACCAGAATAGCTTTTTCTTTTTGCTTAAATGTCAAGCCCTGTTCACTCAAAATTACCTTCTACATTATTCCCGGTTACTTTGCTGGTCAAGGAAATACAACTGCCACAAATCGCGCGGACTTGTGCGGAGGAGCGGCGCCATGGCTAATTGGCCGGTCTTGCCGATATTTTTTTCCAGTTGTTTTAGTTCGGCGAATTTAGACTGGATTTCAGGATCGGTGGTCGGCTGAACGTCGAGTTCTTTTAAAATCAATAGCGCTTTGGCCCGGGCGGAAAGTTCCAGGTAAATCTGCAAATAGCAGAAAATGTCCGCCAGAATATCACCGGTTAAATGCTCCTTCAGACTATACAGGTATTGCCCGGCCTTGGTTTCCCGGAAACGGCCGGTGCGAATATCACCCAGCAATTCGACATTGGTCGCCAATCCCTCTTCCAGCCAGTTACGCAGGCTTTTTTCACTGGATGTAAATGCCACGGTCAGCAGGGCCGGCAGAGCCACCAACTGTGTGATCAGAATAATCTCCGGGCTGACGATATGCACGAGAAAATTGAAAGCGGCGTGTATCAGGATCGCGGCCAGCAAGCCCCCGGCTACCGTGAAAAGTGGAGACCGTGCTCTCCGTTCTGACAAATACTTTATGATTATCATCAGAATGCCGGTCGTGCCACCGTGCATGACAGCCGTACCGAGACCGCGAATCAGCCAAACGAACACATTCCGCTCCCCGAGTGTTTGGAGAAAGAAAAGGTTTTCTACCATGGCAAAACCAGCCCCGGCAGCGAAACCGATAATGGCGCTGTCCACCAGAAAGCCGACCTTCTTTCTTTTCAATTGATAGAGCGGAAAGATCGATTTGACGGTTTCTTCAATCAACGGCGCGATCGCGACCGAAAGTAATATATTCTGGTGCGGGATAAAAGTAATGATGAAGCGATTGATCAGCAGGGCGATCCCGGCGGCTATACAACCCCAGAAGATCGTCAGCACAACCATTCTAAGCTTGACTAATTTATAACTATCCATAACCACCAGTGCGATCAGGAAGATCAGCACCGGTAACAGGCTGACAACAATATTGATGCAAGTAATCATAGTATCTTCAGGGAAAACATCCATTCGTCGGAAAGTTTGCGGCCGTTTTCGATCGCCAGACCATATCCGGCCGACAGAGTTGTTTTAAACAATGAAAACAGGACGATTTCCATATCCACCTGCGTTCCGCAGTCGAAAACTGTGCGGCTGACCGATGGAGCGAACAGATTGGTACTCAAACCGGTCGCAAAGACCGAAGTTCTCAGCCAGCGCGGATAAAGTGCCGGTATTCCGATATGCCTGAATCGGAGGGGCGGCAGATTCAGATCGGTCATCAATTTCACGAAGTATGTCCCGCCGATGCTATTCAGTCCGGTACCTGGAAAACTATAATATTCGCGGTAGCGCTTTTCGTTCTGATGATCGATCCAGTTATTGCCAAAACCACCGAAATAGAAGTTCGCAAACGGTTCGCTCCGCAGAGCCGGAGAAAGACCGGCTGTACTGCGCAACCAAATCGACGTATGATCCAGCGGCAGGGCGAAACCGCGATCGAACGTGGTCACGATTTGCGGAAACAAATGCCGGTTGACATAATTGTTACGGGAAAAAACGTTGAACAGGTAGCCTTTTTCACCGTCGACGGCTCCCAGCGATCTTTCGATATATTCATAATTCAGATCGAGGTTAAAGTACAAATACCGGTCAAAGCTGGCCGAAACATTCTGGAAATCCGGCATTTTTTCCAGGCCGCCCCAGTATCCGCCAGTAAGTGTGTAACCCATCGTCCGGGGTTCATCCCAGATCAAAATATTGCTGTATTTTGTTCCCAGAAAATAGCCGCGCCGGCTGGTGCGGGTCGGGCCGCACAGATCATAAAAATCAGCCGGATTATACTTGAAGTTGAATTCCCATTTCCAGTAATGGTAATTCGCGCTGAAATGAAAACGTTCTCCTTTCGACAGGCTGTCATTGAACGGCGAGTATGACGCCGATAAACGCAGCGAATTAAAGCCGATATCGTTGGAGAAATCGAAATAATAACCCAGTGCAGTCGTGCTTTTATAACCTTCCACCATCGGATAAGCCGCTTTCAACCGGGTGTTAGGCCAGAGTTTATAAATACCTTTATAAGTAGTGATCGAATCCAGGTCGATTTTGGCCGGAGATTCGGCTTGCCAGGTGCCGACCACCGGATATTTTTCATAGACGGTTTGTCCCAGATAACGAATCGCGGCGACATTATCAAGCAGTCGATTTGGAATCCAGCCCGGTACGAATCCCCGGGCGGAGTACTGAAAAGCGATCAGCGAATCAGCGTTGACCGGAACCGGCCGGAAAAAACCGGTTTCGGTATTGGAAATGATCGACATATCACGGGCATTAAAATCGTAACGATAAACATTTGATACACCGGAATAATACGAGGTACCGTATAGATAACGACCGTCGGCCGAAAAAACGAAGTTGGCCGGCCCGGTCAGTTCGAAATCGAAAAGTTCCTCATAATCGGCCTGATGATTAAGTAGTTTGGCGACTTCGAAGCAAACCAGTTTTTGCTTTCCGTCGACAAAGGTCATGGCTCCGGTCAGATATTTGCCATCGGGCGAAATATCCAGGTCGTATAAATCGGTACCGTATTGAAAGGCGTGAACTGCCGAGTAATCTTTATAGGGCGACCGGATTCTGACCAAAGTCGATATGCCGTTTTCATGGCGCACGCCCCAGATGGATTTATCGGCCGGATCAAACGCCAGGTCGCCGGTGCGGACATCGGTAATCAGGCGCGTTGCTTTATGATCTTTCAGACAGACACAATTCAGATCGCGGTATTTATAATTGTCGGTCGTAAAGAACAAGCGGTCAGACGACGGATCGAACAGCAGGTTGGTGGTATAATAAGTCGAAGCGCCCTTTATGTCGCAGATTTTTTCAAGCCGGCCAGATTTCAGGTCGATGGCGGCGATGTGGGCGATTTGGCCGGGAAATTTGACGCCGGTGTAGAGTAAGTTACGGGTTGAATCCAGAAATGAGCGCGAGACACTGCCGAGAATCCGATCATGGATTATCGGTTGAAAGGCTGTTTCCGGATATTTGCGAATTGCTGTCAGATTTTGTTTTTGCCAGTCTTTTTCAAAATCGATCCAGCGCGACCACTCTTCAGCGACCGGTTGACCAAAGACCCGCTTAAATTGTTTGGAAAAATAGCGCCGGCTGTCCGGTGTGCGCGAAACCCATTGGATCACTTTGTCCGGTCCGTACTGGCTGGCTAAATAGTTGAAAAAGCGCGTGCCGTAGAGATAGGAATTGGCGCCAACCTGGAAATCAATCGCGGTTCCTTCCGATTCAAGTCCGACTAAGTGATAAATATAAGCCGAATCGTGTACCAGCGTCCGGAAAACCATTTCATCATAAGCGCCGAGCGCTCGGCCCACTCCGCCGCCCATCCAGGTTTCCATAAAAACGGCGATGCCTTCATGGTACCAGCGAGGCGAAAATTTGCGCGGTGTGGTCTGATAAGCGTACAGCATCGAAACCGGATGAGTGGCCGTCTGTTGGACTTTGCCGAAGTACAATTTGCGCCAGAAATTGTCCCTGCGCGTGGCCTTATCCATCGCGATCACGTGCACCAGTTCATGATGCATCAACAGGGACATGCGTTCGTTGGCCGGAGCAACATCGAAAACATAAAGATACGGTGCGATAGAGACATAAACGAAATTGCGCGGTACGGCCGAAGCGCCGCCGTTGGCCCAATCACCGAAATCTTCAATGAAAATGTTATAGGGTTCGGACGGTTTGTAATTCCAAAACTGTTCATAATAATTCAGGGTCGTTGTAAAACAACGCGCCAGATGCGGAATGATGTAAGCATGAGCGTTGCTGTAATATACCAGATTCAGATCGGGGGTACGTAGATTTTGCAGAGTCTGGGCACTGTTTCCGATAGCGAGCAAAAGCACGGTTAGAATCGTCCGGTTAATGAGGGTAATCGGTTTTGGAATTCCTGTCATTTAATCGGATCCTTTTACTGTTATTCAAATTAATCGGATGGTTCGGTCATAAAAGCAAAACCCATAGATAATCTATGGGTTTTGCTGCAAAAATGTTATTGAATTTTAGGGAATATTGTTTTTAAATATCCCGATCAAGGCTCACATAATATCGCTTTCTGGAAATCTTGGTTGAGGACTATTTTCTGGAAATCCTGGCTCCCAAATTGTTTCTGGAACTCCTGGCTGGATAAGGTCGCGGTTAAACCTGGATTTAGTGCTAACTTCTGGAACTCCTGGCTGGAAAAAAGTGATTTGAAGGCTTCCATGTTAAAATCAGTGGCCATATAAGCAAATTTTTGAAAATCCTGACTGCAGACTGCATAGAAATCCTGCGACATCGGAACCATATTTTTCATTTCAGCACTTCCTACATATACCTGGAAGTCCCGATTGTGAACCATTTGCTGGACCTCAAATAAATTTGGCGCTTCGAATGCCTTTGGTAATTGTCCAAACTGAACGGCCTGTTCAATTTGATTATAAATACTGGAGCGCAGATCGAGGTTTTTAAGATCCATGGCGTCTGCCGTGGCTTTAAAACTCTGATTGGTAAAAATAACTTTAAAATTCTGAGCATTGGATAGAAATTTTTGTAAATCCTGAGCAGCGTTATCCAGGACCTTGTTGGTCTCCATCAGCGGCACCAAATATTTGACAAATTCCTGATTGGTCATCAGAGTGCGAAAATTTGGATCTTTCATTGCATTCTGAAAATCGGCGCTCTGGACAAACTCGGCGAACTCCGGATTATCGAATTTGACGTCTTTAAAGGAAAACTGATTGCCCCGGAATTTATCGGCTTTTTCAACACCGCCCATTGTTCCGATTAACTCAGTCTTTTTATCGATCGGGGGAAAAACTCCCGTTACCCGTAAAACGACCAGGACAACTACCACAACTGCAAGAGACAGTCCGAGAAAAGTAGAAGTTATCTTCGAACTCATTTTTATTTCCTCCAATTAAAATCCGGTTTTCTTATATTACTCTCCATGTGCTGGATTTTAATATATTTTTTGTTTATCCACCAATACTTTGTACATGGCCTTCATCTTCATTGGTGTTTTCAATCACAGGCAAAATCGGTTTTTAGGTAAAACGACCTGTCATCTTGCGAAAAACAACGACATTCAAAGGATCGTCCGACACGGTTAAAAATATATCAAGCATACATTTGCTTCAGTTCGGCCAGCAGTTCCGGAGTCAGCTGTTCCTGTTTGCGAATCTGGATAAATTTGTTCAGCAGATCATCGACCGTCAGTTGTTTTTTTTCGGCGACACTGATGTCATCGATGATCCTGCCTTTGTTCATCATTATCGTGCGGTTACCAAGTTCCAATGCCTGCTGCATGCTGTGCGTAACCATTAACGTTGTCAGATTACCCTGCGAGACGAAGAATTTTGTCAGTTTAATGACCTGGACAGCCGATTTCGGATCGAGGGCAGCGGTGTGCTCATCCAGCAAAAGGACTTTCGGTTCGGTGATCACTGCCATCAGGAGCGAAAGAGCCTGACGCTGACCGCCCGACAGAGTGCCGATCGTGTCATCCAGCCGGTTTTCCAGTTGCATTTCCAGGATGCCGACCTTATCACGATAAAATTGTAAACGAGCGGCGTTCAGGCCTTTCCGGGGAAGACTTGTTCGACCACGCAGGCTGGCGATATGCAGGTTTTCGGCAATACTTATATTGGGAGCCGTGCCGCTGAATGGATTCTGAAAGACCCGGGCGATGTGCTGCGCACGCCGGAAGTCCGGCTTCCTGGTGATGTCCCGCCCTGCGATTTCGATCGTGCCTTCGTCTGGCTGAAAAGCGCCTGCGACCGCATTCAGCAGGGTCGATTTGCCACTGCCGTTGGTCCCGATTATTGTAATGAAATCGCCATCATGGACATCCAGGTCAACACCTTGCAGAGCATAGACTTCATTAACTGTGCCGGGATTAAATTTTTTATGCAGATTGCGGATATGGATCATCGCTTACCTCTTGACTTTAGCAACTCGTTTGAGGAAAGTATCCGGCAGATTCAGCCCGATTTCCTTGGCCAGCGCCATGTTAACTCCGATCTGAATCGGGACACAATCCTGAATCGGGATGTCTCGGGGATTAGCACCGGCAATGACTTTTTCCATTACCCCGGCTACTTCGCGGCCGACATCGTAATAATCGGCACCAACGGATATTAAGCCTCCACGATAAATGTCCGAAGGAGTGTTGCCAAAATACGGAATCTTATGTTTTTTGAGTACCTCTGAAATAGATTCGATGGCCATCAGCACCGTATTATCACCACTCGTCAAAAAAATATCGACGCCACGGTCCAGCACCGAATTCAGCGCGTCCATCACTTCTGTCGTGCTGGTGACAGTAGCCTCGATTAGTTCAAAGCCGTACCGCCGGGCGGCTTCCCTGGCTTTGATTGTGCAGGCTTCGGAACAGGCCTCACTCGGATTCCAGACCATACCGACCCGTTTGGCACGCGGTAATAATTCACGCATGACCTTAAAACCTTCCGCCACCGGTTGAAAAGTGGCCACGCCGGTCAATTGCGGCAGATGATCTTCCGGGCTGGTTGCGACTCCCATGCGATACGGATCGGTCACCGCCCCGAAAACATGCGGGATCTTTTTATTGGTCTGTGCCATGATTTGCAGGGCCGGCGTCGAAAGTGAAATGATGTAGTCATATTTCCGGCGCACGATGTCCTGCGCAATTGACTGACCGAGCGCAAACTCATTCTGTGCATTTTTCCGCTCGATGACAATGTTATATTTTTCCAGAACTCCGCTGGCTTTCAATTCGTCCAACACACCTTTGGCACATTCCTGCATCATACTGTGATCGCTGAACTGAAAGAGGACAAGCCGTTTCGGTTCGGACCTGGCAGCCGGCTTTTCATCGATAATGAGGGTCGCCCGCGCTAAAACGCTCTGCGGAACTTTCAGCCCGATTGTCCGGGCAACGTTCAGGTTCACACCGACCGTTAACCGCGTATATTTCTCGAATGGAATCCGGGCCGGATCGGCGCCCCTGATGATCCGATCGACCAGATGAGCGGCCTGAATGCCACTGGAGGTGTAATCATAGCCGAGCGCCAGCAAAGCGCCGTCCCCCAGCCGTTCGACGTCACTGATAAAGATCGGGATGTTCCTGGTTTCGGCGGCCTTGACGATGGCATCGAAGGCCGAATATATGATATTGTCGGGCGGCAGTACAAAAACGTCGATATTTTTATTGACCAACGCCAGGGCGGCCTGGTAGACTTCGGATGAGTTCGAAGCATTGGCGCCTTCGAAGCGATATTGCGGATACCGGGTGAGTTCCCTTTTCAGATTATTGACATTGAAAACGACATTTGCCTGCGACGGATCCCAGAGACAACCGATCTTCAGTTTTCCCGGAAAGAACAGGTTGACCATTTCCAGGGTCTTATCCATCGGCACGGCCCCATAAACGCCGGTGACATTCGGAATATGCAGACTGTCGCTTTGGCCGGCTCCCACGATAAAAGGATCGGCGACCGTGGCAAAGACGACCGGCCGGTCCTTGACTTTGTTAATGGCGGCCTGCGTGACGGAAGTTGAGATCGCCAGGACAAGATCGACATCATCGCGCAGAAATTTGTCGATAATTGTGCTGATGACCGGTGTTTCCCCGTGAGCGTTTTCGAGTAATATTTGACAATTCTTTTTATCAGTGTAACCGATAGCCTGCATCTCCTTGACAAAGCTGTCGCGGGTGACATCCAGCAGGCCATTGTCGGTAAATTGCACAACGCCGATTCTGATTTTCGAGCGCTCGGCGCCGGGTTTGAATAACAGAAAACCAATGACGATCACGAACACCGCGAGCATTGCGCCGGTTATCCGCCGGCCGGTTTTCGCATTAAAAATCATTTTAAAATCAATCCGCCGGCGTGTCCGGGTAGATTGTTTATTTGCAATCTTTTTTGAGACGATCAACGTCAATAGTACAAATGCGGCGGTGAGCAGTTTGAGGTCGATTGGATTCATCCCGAGATACAGTGCAAAGGCGATCATAAATCGAAAAACCACCGAGCCGATTATCACGCTCAGAAAGCGCATGTAGACCGAGCGGCTCTTGATGATCGACTCGCCAATGATGACCGATGCCAGGCCGATTACGACTGTGCCAATGCCCATTCCGATATCGGCAAATCCCTGGTACTGCGCAACTAATCCGCCGGAAAGTCCCACCAATCCGTTGGCTAAAGCCACGCCGAGAAGTGTCAGCATTTTCACGTTCCGGCCGGCCGCCGCTGCCATTATTGGATTATTGCCGGTAACGCGCATGGCGATACCGAGATCGGTTTTGAAAAATAAACTGACCGCCAGCCAGCCCAGCGCTATAAATCCGGTCAGGACGACCGTGTACCAGATTTCCTGCGGCAGACCGGGATTAAAGCGCGCAATTTGAGAGAAAATTGTCACCTGGGTCAGTAAAGGGATATTGGAACGTCCCATAATATGCAAATTGATCGAATATAATCCGGTCATTACCAGAATCCCGGCCAGCAGGCTATTGATATTTAGTTTGGTATGGATCAGGGCTGTGGCGCCGCCGGCGAACATACCGACGATGAAAGCCCCGAGCAGAGCAAGCAACGGATTGCCTCCGGCAACAATGATAATAGCCGCGACTGCTGCGCCACTTGTAAAACTACCGTCAACGGTAATATCAGCAAAATCGTGTATGCGATAGGTAATAAAAATCCCCATCGCCATCAGAGCATATAAAAAGCCCAGATTGAGAGCACCGATCCAGAGCTCCATAAGATCTATCTCCTTGAGTTAAACATGGCTAAAATCGCCGCTAAAGGGCTATCTCGATCAAACCGATCAATCCACTGCTGAAGCGACTGCCGTCCAGAATATGCATGACTTTATGGACTTCGGATTCGCCGGTTATGCGATTCAATTCCTGCCGGAAGTTGACGGCCTTTTTGTTCAATGGCCCCTTTTCGAAGACCGCCGCATGCAGATGACAACCAGATTGATCCGGCAACAGATGTGCAATTGTTTCCGGGACATCCTTTTTATCCCGAATTGTAAGGCCGCAACCGATCACGGTTTTATTGAAATCGGTCAGTTCGACCGGGAAATCAATCCAATCCGGGAAATTTTCACGATTATAAATTCCGAGAGAATTGGTCGGTTTATTCTCGATAATCGGGACTTTTTTCAAGAACATACCGAGCAATCCCTTGCTCTCGCCGATCAGAACGACCCCCGTGACATTTGCCGGACTCAAATCGTTGATTATTGATGTCAACTTATTAAGCTCAACGTAGCCTTCTTTGCAATCGAAGGCCACGACCCGGTTGAAGCTTCCGGAAAAATTAAGTCCGAAAAAAAACTTGTACTTCAGACTCGAGTTTTCGGAGTTTACCAGCATATAATCCACGACCGGCCGTTTGACCGCCGGATAATAAAACAAATGACTGTTTACGATCAGCGCTTCGCCAAACAGATTCTTTGTACTCTCGTAGTCATCACCGAGTGCCGCCAATCCCAAACCGAATTGCAGGTCACCGGCCATGACCGTGCTGACATCTTCCGGTCCGTACTCTGAAGCGGCCATTTTTTGCTGGGAACCGATGACCGTCAACCGGCCTGGTTCCGCCAAAGTTGAAATATATTCGAGTGCGACGCCATCCACTGTCGTTGTTTTTAGCGTTGCATCGGATTCCGGCGGCCTCTGCCCGGCGCTGAGCTCGTCGAGTGAGTTCAGGATACGGAATACATTGATAAAACCGCTCATCCGGAAAACATCGACTATCCCCGCGCTGAGATTACAAAGGATGATCTCACCATCTACCTTTTTCAATTGTTTCTGGAATAACAAAAGAATTCGCAGACCGGCACTGCTGATGTAACTTATTTGCGTAAAATCAATGACGATCTTCCGCTCACCCGTTGCGGTCAGATTGTCCAGGTATTGCTGAACCTCCTGAGCCGTCATGCTGTCAACCCGGCCGTTAATCTGTACCGTAACCAATCCGGCCGACCGTTGCTGATGTATTTCTAGCATATAGTCACTACCCTGCTAATTATCCGGTTAATACCAGCCGCCGGAAAAAATATTCCGCCGGATCTGGTCAGCATTTGGGTCAATTACGGATGTAATATTTTTCAGATTTTCCCGAGAGCACTCGTACAATCAGTCGTGATTGTGAGTAGCGAGCTAAAGCCGCAAATATTGAATACCTCTTTGATGCTTTCCTGCAAACTGCAAATAATCAAATTGCCGTTGTTCGCTTTAACCTTTTTCAACGTCATCAGAATTACCCGCAGGCCGGAACTTGAAATATAGCTCAGGTCGGCGCAATCCAGCACGATTTTCTTATTTTCCGGTGTAACGAGCGCCAGGATATTTTTTTCGAATTCCGGAGCCGTGATTGTGTCCAGCCGGCCGCTGATTGCGACGACCAGAACATCATTGCTTTTTTTAGTGACAATCTCCATTTAACAAACTCCTTCTGATTAGGTTTTTATATTTTTTTGAAGAATTAGAATATTCTTGCCATCCTTATTGACATATTCGGTTTTATCCATAATTTTCTTGACGAGATAAATTCCCAGACCGCCGATTTTACGGGCGTCGAGCGATTGGTTGACATCCGGATCGGGCCGGTTTAAAGGATTAAACGGTTTGGCATCATCAATTATTTCAATTTCGATAATATCGCCTTCCAGGGCAATATTCAGATTAATCGTATGATCCGTAGTATCGTCATAACCGTAGAATATAATATTGGAGAGAATTTCTTCCAGCACCAGATTTAAATTGAAAATCAGTTCCGGTGACAGATTCCAGATCTCGCCGAATTGCTCTAATTCGGTATTGAGCGATTGCAGTTCTTCAATCGAATTCGACAAACGCAGTTCCAGCCTGTTCTTTAAAACCATACCGCCTCTTCTTGACGTCCCGTTTGTTTCACTCTTCAATTTTCAATCTTTGAAACCAAATATAATTCTTTGGCTGCTTAGATGAAAGTGATTTTGACTGAATCGCAATGAACCGGGCAACTATCGTGACTTCCGGGCCGCTCAGGTTTAAACCTTTTTCTTGTTTCAAGAATGAAATCTCGGTAGATTCCTGAGACATTTTGACTGACTTGAAAACGATTTATTTTGATACTTTTCGGATGAAATGATTAGGCGCACTGAATGAAGGTTTTAGTCGTCGGAAGCGGCGGAAGAGAACACGCGTTGGTCTGGAAATTGGCGCAGTCGCCAAATGTGACCCGGATTTATTGTGCGCCGGGGAATGCCGGAACTGCCCTTTTGGCAGAAAACATCCGGATCAAAGATGATGATCTGGACGGCCTGCTGGATTTTGCGATCAAGCAGGCGATCGACCTGACGGTTGTCGGGCCGGAAATTCCGCTGGTGCTCGGTATCGTCGATCGGTTCCGCGCCCAAGGTCTTAAGATTTTCGGGCCGACCGCTCAGGCCGCACGTCTCGAAGGCAGTAAAGTCTTTGCTAAAGAATTTATGACTCGCTACGGGATTCCGACTGCCGCCTACCGGATATGCAATTCGCGCGAATCGATGTCAGCCACAACCAGAAATAAAGCCTTTCCCTACGTCGTGAAAGTTGACGGTCTGGCGGCCGGTAAAGGAGCCTTGATTATCCGCGACCAGCAGGAATTACAGCAAGCCATCCGGGCAATCTGGGACGAGCACCGTTTCGGTCAGGCCGGAGAACTGGTCGTGATCGAAGACTTTTTAAAAGGCGAAGAACTTTCGGTTTTTGTTGTCACCGATGGCAACGAATATATTATCCTACCCACGGCGCAGGATCATAAGTGCATCGGCAATAACGATACCGGACCGAATACCGGTGGCATGGGCGCTTACGCTCCGGCTCCGCTCGGCAGCCCGGAAGTCATGCGCAAAATTGAAGAACAGGTGATCATTCCGACTTTGAATGGCATGCGCGAATCCGGCACGCCCTATACCGGTGTGCTTTACTGCGGCTTGATGATCGACGGCACCGAGCCATCGGTCGTGGAGTTCAATGCCCGGTTCGGCGACCCTGAGACCCAGGTTATTCTGCCGCTGATCGAATCCGATCTAAGCACAATTCTACTCGGCGCGGCAGACGGCCAATTAGACCGCTCCTCTATAATTTTCTCCCGGCAAACGGCATTATGCGTCGTCATGGCTTCGGCCGGTTATCCCGACGCCTATGAAAAAGGTAAAATAATCACCGGTCTGGAAAACATTAGTCAGGAACCCGATTGGATCGTATTTCAGGCGGGAACAACCAAAACGGAGGCGCACTTTAAAACCAGCGGCGGCCGGGTCCTGGCGGTCACAGCCCTGGCAGGCGATCTGTTGCAGGCAATTGCCAAAGCCTACGACCGGATTAAGCGCATCTCATTTGAAGGCGCCTACTACCGCAAAGACATTGGCCAAAAAGGATTGTTACTCCGTAAATCTTCGTTATCGAATGATTAAGACGGGAGAAGATACGATGAACGACGAGCACATCGACAAATTACAACAAAGTTTCGGCATACTCGGCGAATCCGACAGAATCAAAGAGATCGTCGAGACCATCGATCAGGTGGCGCGTACCGATATTACCATCCTGATTTGCGGCGAAAGCGGCACCGGTAAAGAGGTCATCGCCAACGCCATTTACCGACACAGCCTGCGTAAACATCAGCCCTTTGTCAAGGTGAACTGCGGGGCGATACCGGCCGGTATCCTGGAAAGCGAACTCTTTGGCCACGTCAAGGGTTCTTTCACCGGCGCAACCGACGATCGCAAAGGTTATTTCGAGACTGCCAATCACGGCACGATTTTCCTTGACGAAATCGGTGAAATGCCGCTCGCAACCCAGGTCAAACTCCTGCGCGTGCTGGAACTCGGCGAATTTCTGCCGGTCGGCGGTTCCGAAGCGCGCCGGGTCGACGTCCGCGTCATTACTGCAACCAATAAGGACCTGACCGTCGAAATTGAACGTGAAAATTTCCGCAAAGACCTGTATTACCGCATCAAGACGATTACGCTGACTTTGCCTCCGCTCCGTAAACACCCGGAAGACATTCCGCTGATGGTGCAGAAATTCGCAATCGATTTCGCTAACCATAATGCGATCGCCTTCAAGGGCTTTTCGCCAACGGCTCTGAATATCTTGCGCGATTATACCTGGCCCGGCAATACCCGCGAATTAAAAAACTTCGTGGAAAGCATGATCGTGTTGCAAAAAGGCGAAGTGATTACCAGCAGTATGATCGAAAAACGCCTGCTGGGCGAGAGAAGAAGTATGCCCTCGCCCCACCTGCCGATGAAAATCAATAAAAGTCTCGACCAGGCCGAACGGGAGTTGATCATCCAGCAGATCATGATGCTGAGACAGGAATTGCACGAAATTCACGAGGCCGTCACCACCAATCAATCGTCGGTGAAATATGATACTCGGCGGCATGAACTTGAACTATCGCCCACCCGCCTGACCGGCCAGCCGGTTTTAGTCGGGCAGGGTGCCCATCATACCCAAATTGAAGAAAAAGACTTCGAGGAACAGGAAAACGCCGAGATCATCAGCAATGACATTATCAATCAGGAATCTCTGGGAAAGGTCACGTTGGCTGAAGTAGAAAAGGAATTGATCCAGCGGACTTTAAAAAAATTCAACAATCGCAAACGCCAGGCGGCCAACGCCCTGCAAATCAGCGAAAGAACCCTCTACCGCAAAATCAATGAGTATGGCCTCGATGAATCACGTTAACCGGAAAGCGACTACGGTGAAATATAACCGCCTCAGGACGATCATAACCTTATTTTCAGCCGGCTTGATATGCCTGACATTCAGCGCCTGCTGGCTTTATTCATTCAAGGGCACCTTGCCGCCGGATATAAAAAATATCGCCATCCCGATCTTCACGGATCGCACCGCGGAATTCAACATTCAACAGACTGTCACTGACAAGATTCGGCTTGGTTTCATTAAAGAAAACATGTTGAAATTGGTCGAAGAAGACAACGCTCATTCCGTTTTGTACGGAACGATATTAAGCATCGACGATCGCCCGCTGGTTTATACGGAAAGTACCACCGGTGAATCCGTCACAGAATATCGCCTGACCATTAAGATCGAGATCGAGTGGTATGATAAAGTCAACAGCCGTTCTATTTTTAAAAAACAGTTCGTCGGCTACAGCGAATACGATCCGACCGGCGCTTCCGATCTGACGCGCGATACGGCTTTGACAGAGTCGATCAGCCAGATCATCGAAGACATAATGAATTCAATTCTGGCGGACTGGTGAGTAATATTTAACAAATAGAGTTTTGAATAGGATTTGAAAGAGGAAAGCATGCAGTGGGTTTTTATTAAAGATGTCCGGAATTATGCCGATCAGGAAGTGACCCTGAAGGGTTGGGTTTACAATTTACGTTCCAGCGGAAAAATCTGGTTTCTGCTTCTACGGGACGGAACCGGTCTGATCCAGGGAATCGTCTCCCGTAATGACGTCTCTGAGGAGATTTTCAATCAGAAAGACAATCTAACCCAGGAATCGTCTATCAGTATCACCGGCCTGATTCACGTTGACAGTCGTGCTCCCGGCGGAGTGGAAATTATCGTTAAAGACATCCAGGTTTATCAAATTGCCCGCGACTATCCCATTACGCTCAAGGAACACGGCACGGAATTTTTAATGGACAACCGCCACCTCTGGCTGCGCTCCCGCAAACAGTGGGCGCTGTTACGAATCCGGCATGTCGTTTATTATGCCATCACGCAGTACCTGAATGAAAACGGCTTCATCCGTTTCGACTCACCGATTCTGACGCCTAACGCCTGTGAAGGCACGACGACTCTGTTCGAAGTGCCATATTTCGATCTGGGCAAGGCTTATCTCTCACAGTCCGGTCAGCTTTATCTTGAAACCGGCATCATGAGTCTCGGACGGGTTTATGACTTCGGGCCGGTTTTCCGTGCCGAAAAATCCAAGACCCGCAAACACCTGACTGAATTCTGGATGATGGACGCCGAAGCCGCTTTTGTCGAACATGCCGAAAATATGCGTATCCAGGAAGAGTTGATCCGTTTTGTAATCCGCAAGGCTTTGGCCGAATGTCAGGAAGAACTTACAATCCTGGAACGCAACGTCGAACAACTGCAAAAAGCCGATGCGCCGTTTAAAAGGATGACGCACCGGGAAGCGGTCGATTATTTACATGGAAAAGGTTCGGCGATGACCCATCTCGAAGACCTCGGCGCACAAGACGAAACTCTCCTGACCGAGGGATCGGACGTTCCGGTTTTCGTCGAGAAATGGCCCAAGGAAATCAAAGCATTTTACATGAAACGCGATCCGGAAAATCCCGATCTCGTCCTCGGCGACGACCTGATCGCACCGGAAGGTTACGGCGAAATCATCGGCGGTTCGCAGAGGGAAGACGATCACGATTTACTGCTACAGCGCATGACCGCCGAAAAGATGCCGCTGGAAGAATATCAATGGTTTCTCGATCTGCGCAAGTACGGCTCGGTACCGCACAGCGGTTTCGGAGTCGGCCTGGAAAGATTAGTAACCTGGATTTCCGGTGTGCCGCACATCCGCGAAACAATTCCTTTCCCGCGCTCAATTTATCGACTGAGACCCTGATGCCGGATAAGCTGAAAGTCATTGCCGTACTGGGTGGCCGCGTATGCGATAAGCGCACTTACCAAAAGGCGTATGCCGTCGGCCGCAGTATCGCCGAACACGGCGCTGTCTTACTGTGCGGCGGCCGAACGGGCGTCATGGAAGCCGCCTGCAAAGGCGCTTCTGAAGCGGGCGGATTGACGATTGGCATTTTACCGGGCGAAGATAAAGACGACGCCAATGCCTGGGTACAGGTCGTGCTTCCGAGTGGAATCGGTGTAGCCCGCAATGCGATAATCACGCGGGCTTGCGACGCGGCAATCGCCATCGGCGGCAAATACGGCACGTTGTCTGAAATCGCTTATTGTATTCAAATGAACAAACCGGTCTGCGGACTGAATTCGTGGCCGGAGATCGCCGGATTCCGGCAATTCAACACCCCGCAGGAAGCCGTCGCTTTTACTTTCGGAGAACAATAACATGGAAACTCACGCCGAAATCATCGTCAAAGGAATGGTACAGGGTGTCGGTTTTCGCTGGTTTGTACGCCGGGCAGCTTTGCAACTCGGGCTGAGCGGTTATGTAAAAAACCTGCCGGATGAATCCGTTTATTGCGAAGTCGAAGGCTCGGAGAGTATGATTAACGAATTTGTTAACGAACTCAAGGCCGGCCCGCCATTGGCTAATATTACCAATGTCATTGTCAATGAGTTTCCCGGTTTAGTCGGCTATAAACGTTTCGAGATAAAATTTTGAAGCAAATATTAAAAATCGGCATGGCGCAGATCAATCCGGTTCTCGGCGATCTGCGGGGCAACACTCAAAAAATCAGCGGTTTTATCCGGGATGCCGAACGGCAGAAAATCGACCTGCTGATTTTTCCGGAATTAGCCATTACCGGATATTCGCCGCAGGATTTGTTGTTGGATCGGCCATTTATTGCGGGTAACCTGAAATGTCTCGATCAGATCGTGCAGGCCAGTCAAAGTGCAATGGTCGTTGTGCTCGGTTTCGTGAATATCGAAAACGGTAAATTATTCAACGCCGCCGCTGTCATCAAAACCGGTCAGTTAATCGCTAAAAGATACAAGACGCTTCTGCCGAATTACGATGTTTTTGATGAAAGACGTTATTTCACGCCGGCGGACCGGAATCAACCCGTCGAAGTCGAAATTGCCGGACGCCCAACCCGGCTCGGCGTCGAGATTTGCGAAGACCTCTGGGATACAAATCATGTCCGCAAAGTCACCGAGCAATTGATTAGAGACGAAGCGGAACTGGTCGTGAATCTGTCCGCGTCACCCTACGAATATAATAAACGCGATCGCCGTCGGCAATTGGTGCTTGACAAGGTGACGCAACTCGGGCGGCCGTTTGTGCTGGTTAATCTGGTAGGCGGCCGTGATGAATTGGTTTTTGACGGCAATTCCTTCGCGCTGGATTCTACCGGAACGATGATCGGCTGGGGCGAAGAATTCAAAGAAACTCTCGCCGTCTTTGAACTGGATCTGGCAACCGGCAGAGGAGCAGGCATGCCCTGGCCGGAAATTCAACGTGAAGCCAGCATTTTTCAGGCATTGGTGCTCGGCGTGCATGACTATTTCAGTAAAACCGGCGGCCGCCAGGCGATTATCGGATTGAGCGGCGGAATCGACTCCGCTTTAGTCGCCGGCATCGCTGTTTCCGCTCTGGGCGCCGAAAACGTGCTTGGCGTCGCCATGCCCTCGCACTACACTTCTGCCGATAGCACAACCGACGCCAATTTATTAGCCAAAAATCTGAATATTCGAATGATTGAAATCCCGATCGAACCGATTTTTCAATCTTATCTGCAGGAAATAAAACCGGTCTTCGGCAATCTGCCGTCTGACGTGACCGAAGAAAATATCCAGTCGCGCATCCGCGGCAATCTGCTGATGGCGCTTTCCAATAAGTACAAAGCCTATGTTTTGACCACCGGCAATAAAACCGAACTGGCACTCGGCTATTGCACAATGTACGGGGACATGTGTGGTGCTCTCGCCGTGATCTCCGACCTCAGTAAAGCGGATGTCTACAAGGTCGCCCGCTATGTCAATACTCAGGCCAGGCGGGAAATTATTCCCGAACGAATTTTTACAAAAACACCGACCGCCGAGCTGGCTCCCGGACAGGTCGATCCGTTTGATTATGAAATCGTCAGCCCGCTCGTCGATTATATCATCAACGATCAGAAAACGCCGGCTGAATTGATCCGGCTGGGTTTCGCGGCTGACCTTGTGACCGATATTATTCACAAGATCAAATTGGCAGAATTCAAACGCCGCCAGGCTGCCCCGGGATTAAAAATCACCGGCAAGGCATTCGGCCTCGGGCGGCGCTATCCAATCATCAACCATTTTGACGAAAAAGGAGAACAGAATTGAGATTAGTCCGATTTTGGATGATTGTGATCTTCGCAGTCGGAATGGCATTCGAATCTGTCGCACCGGTTGCGGCCCAGACTCAAAATGAGATAAACGGTTTCATCTGGAAAAAGATGAAACGCGACAACAAGTATTACTGGTTGCTGGGTTATCTGCAAGGCCTTGAAAAGGCCGATGAAATCATCAAATCCGGCGTCACCGACCAGAAAAAACGCGAATTCAATTTCACCGAGCCGTTTTATATCAATCAAATGCACACTCGGATCGGCGCCTATTTCCCCCCTGAACGAATCGAGGGCGTCGATCAGTTGATCGAAATACTGAACGCATTTTACGAAGATAAATTTAACCAGCGGATCAAGATCGAAGCCGCTCTCCGGATTGTTCTGGCCCGTCAGCAAGGCCAGGTCGAACAGGCCGATTTCTGGCTGAACGAAGCCCGGCGCGCGTTTCTGCAAAAATAACTCAGTCTACCTCAGGAGAAACTCCGATGAAAAATAACGAGGACAATGAGGAACTAAATTTTTCGCGGCACTTTTATCGTTATTTAATCACGATCGGCATTGCCGTATTCGGGTTGATTTTAACTTCCATCGAGCCGAACATTTTACGGCAGTACCGTGACTGGATTCCGGCCTTGACTTTTAACAATTACTATCTGACCTGGTTTGCGGTTAGTACGATTTCCGCCATCATTTGTTTTTTCTGGGGCATTCTCTGCCAATTCATGCGCGGACAAAATTGCCTGATATATGTTATCTGGTACACCAGCATTTTTATTGCAACGCTCTTTTTTGCGACTATTTTTTTTCAATTATTAAAAACCGGGGCCACTGCCGACCTAAAAGCAATCCTTGGTTCCTTGCTGATTTCAGCATTCATTACCTTACTAATGTCACATGTTTTCTATATCCTGAATTTCAATAGTCGCTACAATTTCTGGCCCTTTACGATCGGTATCATTACTGCCACAAGCGCCTATAATCTGTTATACCTGAGCATGATCGCCAAAATTTCTGTGTTTTAGTCGACTGTCGACAAAATAAAATAAGGAACGATGATCAAGTCCATTCTGGAACGAATGCCAATGGTTGGTATTTGCCTGGTTTACCTGAGCGGTATCGTTTTCAATCAATGCCTGCGCCTGCCGCCGGTAATCTGGTTTGGATTGCTGGTATTTGGTTTTTTAATCGGGTTACTTCGTCCAGCCAACGCCCGTTCGGTTCTGTTAATCGGCTTGCTGTTCTTCTTTCTGGGCGGAATGAATCATGCTTTTCGCATTGCAATTACACCGACGCATCTCTCTGAGTTTGACTTTAGGGCCGAACCGGACAGCGTCCAGGCTATGGTCGAACAGGCTGAAATCAGAGCGGACGGCAGTCAGAAAATTCGCCTGACAAACCTGCATATCAAACACCCGGAATGGCAAAACCGGAGCGGTAAAATCATCCTTACGGTAAAAAAATTGCCGGTCAACGTCAGATACGGCGACCGGGTTGCCTTTTACGGTCGACTCAGCCGGCCGGCCATTCCCCGCAATCCCGGCGAATTCAATTACAGGCGCTATTTGGCCAATCATCATATTTTCGCGACAGCCTATCTGGATTTCGGACAACTGATAACAATTACCGACAATAGCGGAATCACTCTGCGTCGTCTGGCAAACACAGCTCGCCTGCACATCGAGAACCTGATCGACCGATCAATGACCGGCGAGCAAAATGCCATTCTGAAAGCATTGATTGTCGGTGTGCGCGGTGAGATCAGCGATGAAACCGTCCAGACCTTTGTCGATACCGGCGTGATTCATGTTCTGGCCGTATCCGGTCTGCATGTCGGATATGTGACGCTGGTGATCCTGCTGATTCTCGGATTTCTACGAATTCCGAAAAAGCCTAAAATGATCATGGCAATCATCGGTTTGGGATTCTATGCTCTGATGGTGGATTTGCGACCTTCGGTCAATCGGGCGGTTATTATGGCCATTCTGGTGCTCATCGCCCAGGGCTGGGAAAAACGCGTCAATGTTTATAATACCATCTCCGCCGCGGCGTTGATTCAAACTTTATGCGACCCGCTCCAGATGTTCGACATGGGTTTCCAACTATCATTTATGGCCGTAATCTCGATCGTCTATATTTACCGGCGGCTCGAATATTTACTGCCGGCGAAATTAAAATCGGCCGGGATTAAGAGCAGTTTCCTGCGCAGTATATGGCAACTCTTTCTGGTATCGCTCTCGGCTTTACTGGGTACTTTGCCGATTACGATTTTTTATTTTCAGCGGGTCCCGGTCATTTCTCTCGTTGCCAATCTGGCGGTTGTGCCATTAGTCGGTGTTATCGGCGCACTGGGATTCGGGCAGGTAATATTGGGCTTTATCTGGAATGGTTTCAACCTGGCCTTCGGTGAAATTCAGATGCTTTTAATCGGCTTGTTAAAAATGATCGTCAAAGTCTCGGCCCGCGCTCCGCTGGCATATTTTACCGTCCCGGCAATCACACTTTTCTGGCTTTACTGCGGTTATCTTGTGCTTATTGTTTTACTAAACTTCGATAAAAAGCCGGTCAGAAAGGTGGCGCTGTTTGGTTTTCTAATCTGCATAAACATTCTGGTCTGGAAAAATATTTTTACAAGCCCGGTTTTACGGGTCACTTATCTCGATGTGGGCCAGGGCGATGCCATTCTGGTGGAATTTCCGACCCGTCAAACAATGCTGATCGATGCCGGAGATCGCACTTTTCGGCGCGATTACGGCGAATATACGATCGCTCCTTTTTTAAAACGGAAAGGCATTCATCGAATTGACATTCTGGCCTTGAGCCATCCGCATAACGATCATATCGGCGGTGTGCCGTTCCTCATGCAAAATTTCCGGATCGGTGAAATCTGGGAACCGGACATTACCGCCAGTTCATGGATTTTCCGGGAAATTCACACTTTGGCTGATTCACTGAAAATTCCGGTCAGGCCCATTTTCGCCGGTGATTATTTCCAGATTGCCGACTCTCTGCGCATTTTCGTCCTGCATCCGTCCCGGGTATTTCTGCAATCCAAACCGCCCGGATATAACGATTACTCCAACGTGTTGAAGATCAGTTATCGCGACGTGGATTTTCTTTTCTGCGGCGACGTCGAGGAATTTTCTGAAAAGCATTTGAATCTCTGGCGTGAACGACTCCGCTCTGAAATATTGAAAGTGCCGCATCATGGCAGCGCAACTTCATCCAGCCAGGCATTCATTGAAATGGTCGATCCGCAACTGGCGGTCATCTCCGTCGGGAAAAACAACAAATTCAGGCATCCGTCGCCTGGCACCCTGGCGCGTTACGATTCCTTACACGTTGGCATGCATCGCACAGATTTGAAACGGGCTTTAATCATCGAATCGGACGGTAAAAACTTCCACGAAAAACGCTGGTATTCTGATCGGCAGTCAGGGTAGATCTTTGAACGGCTTGGTTTTTAACGTGCCATTCGATAAAATTACCACGATTTGTTACTTTTGAAATAACGGAGCCTCGGAAAATATGCCGAACAATCAAACTCAACCGGAAACCACAGAACCTATCAACGGATACACCGCCCGCTGGGTTGTCCCGGTTTCACAGCCGCCGATCGAACGGGGCGTCATCATAGTCAAGGGAGAGCAAATCATTGAAGTCGCAAGCGCTGACCAGCTCAGAACAAATATCGACGGTTCTCTGATCGATCTCGGGGAAAGCATCATTTTTCCAGGTTTGGTAAACGCTCACACGCATCTGGAACATCCGGTTCTGCCCGAATCACCCGCCAATTTTATAAAATATATAGGCTTTCAGCAGAATTTTTACACGCAGGCAAATGAAGCCGACCTGGCTGTGAACGCATCTGCCAACCTGAAAGACTGCATTGCTTTCGGGACAGTGGCAGTCGCGGATTTTTCGGCCCGGGGTGCCTCATATCCGGCCTTATCAGAAAATCCGGTTTTTGCTCGCCTCTTCTTTGAAATTAACGGTTTTAAAAACCATCAGGCCGGCCAGATCATACGAACTTATCGCGAACTCATCAAAGATCAATCGACAGCCAGGCGGGTTACCCAGCACCTCGCCCCATCTTCGGTCTGGTCGCTATCACCGCAGCTATTCCGCGAAATCAGCCTTTCGGAAAGACACATCGCCATTCACATGGGACTTCTGCCTGATGAAAATGATTTCACTTTAAACGGTACGGGATTGATGCGCCAGATTCTTTTAGCCAGAGAAGATTTTGATTTCTCCTGGCAGGTGCCCGGTCTATCGGCAATCCGCTACTTTTTCTCCAATCATTTTTATGCCCGCCATAACATCCTGACCCATTTAACACATGTAACCGCCGAGGAAATTGATTTCATCAAGGAATTCGGAGTAAAAGTCAATGTCTGTCTCTGCCCGCGCAGCAGTAAAATATTTTCAGATACAAAAGCTCCGGTCGGCATGTTGTTGGAAAAAGGCATTAATCTGTGTCTTGGCACCGAAAGCCGGGCGCTCGTTCCCGATCTTGATGTTCGTAAAGAGATGATCGCCTGCGTTGATTCGTACGGCGTATCACCGGAAAGCGCCCTGAAATTTGCCACGCTGAATGGCGCTTACGCGATCGGTTTTCATAAAGAAGTCGGCAGTTTGGAAACCGGCAAAACCGCGCGTTGCCTGGTACTCGACTGTAGCGACATGGCAGCCGGTAATCCTCACGAGATGATTCTCAGCGCTTCGCAGGCCCCCCGCTGGTTAATCTAAGATATTAGTAAAAATATTTTCTGACGGAGACTAATAATTCCCTATTGCATATGTCAAATATTTTGCTTATTTATTGGTGTGAGATTAAGAATTTTGAGTCTCGCTAAACTTGTCAAATACGCCTTTACCAGAATAGCAACCAGGATGACAGACAGGATTTTGTCAAATAATTAATGGATCTGCAAATATTCCCAATCATAAATTTTAACCAAAGGAGTTGTTATGATCAGAGAACAGGTTCTTAAAGACTTAATTCATTTCCCGCAAAATGATTTTCCGGTCACGAGTGCCTACTTCACGCTCGACAATGTCGCCGGGAATCGCAAGAGTCATATAGTCGAAATCAAGAAACAAATCCGCTATAAAAAAGAAAAAACATACTTTCAACAATTGTCGCCGGTCGAACAGGAATCGGTGCTCTCGGATTTTGATCGCATCCTGCGCTGGTATGGCGAAGAACTGAATCCCGCCGAAAGCATCAGTTCGATCTGTTTTTCATCCAGTGGCGCCAATCTCTGGCAGACAATAAATTTCAAGAGGCCGCTTCCGCAGAACACACTGGTGATTCAGCCGACTCCGTACATTCGTCCCTACACCATGCTGTTCAGCCATTACCGCAATTACGCCGTAGTATTGATCGACCGCTCCAAAGCCCGGATTTTCGAATCGCGGTTAGGCGAGTTCAAGGAACATTTTTATATCGAGGACAATTCCCCGGAATCCGTCAAAGTCGGTGGTTTCAAAGGCCGCCAGGAGCGTAAAGTTGAGCGCAACATCCACCAGGCTGTCATTCAACATTACAAAGAGGTGGCCCAGGTGGCATTCGACCTGTTTCAGAAATATAAATTCCACTGGGTCATTCTGGGTGGACGCAAGGAATCTCTAACAGAATTTACCAAATACCTGCATACTTATCTCACTTCCCGCATCGCCGGACAGATGGAAATCGAACCATCCGCATCATTGAACGATGTACTGAAGAAAATCGAGGCGACGGAAGAAAAAGCCCGTTTAGATTACGAAAACACGCTGATCATGGATTTGCAGGAGAAAAAATCGGCCGCCCAAGCGGTAGAAGGCATCCAGGCTGTTGTGCCAAAAATTCTGGATAATTGGGTCGATACGTTAATCATTCAGGAAAACTTTATGACCAAAGGCGTATTTTGCCGCGATTGCGGTTACCTCGGTTTGAATCCGGTCAATTCCTGCCCGTCACAATGCGGACCACTGGAACGGACAAATGACCTGGTCGAACAATTATTGCACCGGGCTCTGCGGCAGGGCGTCAACCTCCAATTCGTCACCAGCAGTATGGAAAAACAAGGTGGTATTGCGGCCACTTTACGCTTCCCAATCGGCGGTTAAAAATGCGATCAAAGTCGGTTTTAAATGTTTTTAGACGCTCAATTGATCTTCATGGAGCCGCATATTTCAATTAAATATTTAAGTAATTCGGCTAACTCGCTTATTTATATCAATTTTTTACTTGACATTATACCATGGAGAAATATATATTCTCCTCGGATGCAACGCTATAGTGTCAAACTGAGAAAAATAGGCACTGTATATCTGAAGGTGTGGGACTATGAAAAACAAAGTTTTTTACGCATTTTTGTTACTGGCAATTTGCCTGTCCGGTTGTAGCCTTTTCAAGGCAAAAGCCGAGAAAAAAGTCGAGCCGACCGCAACCACCGCGCAAAAGAATGCGCCGGCGACAGCGGCAGCAAATGTTCAAAGCACTCCGACCGGATTACCGGCACCGCCCCGCGAGGTAGCCGCTGCTCCCGTGCAGGCTACCAGCGCTGATCAAAATTACGTGATCAATGAATTGACTTTTGAAGTCAAAAAACTCTCCGCCGAAGTCAAACATCTGCAATCCGCCTTACAGGAACTGCAGGCTAAAAATCAAATGTGGGCCAACCCGCTCTCCATGTACGACAAAGAAATCATCATGGAAAACGGAGCATCGGTGTACGGTAAAATTATCTATCAGGACGATAAAATCGTCAAAGTCGAAACTCTGATCGGTTACCTCATCCTGGACAAACCGCAAATTGTGCGGGTCGTTACCAATGTGACCGAGAAACCGGCTGAACAATATGTTCCGGAAGAGTTAGCCACCGATATGAAAGAGAGTTCATCGACAGCCAGTCAGGCGCCGTACGTTTCCAAAGTCGGCGAGCCGTCCAAGGTCACGGAACCGGTCAGCCGTACAGCCAATTGCGTGCTGGTCGGTAACGTTAAAGAGCGCAAAGACCGCACGGGTAATACCATCTTTTCCGGCGAAATTAAAAACATCGGCAGTCGCCGGGCGGACTTCGTGAAAATCAACTTCGTATTTCGTAAAAACTGGAGCGGCGATACCGAAACCCGCACGGCTTTCGTGGAAGGTTCCTATTTCACGTTCGAAGGTTCGGGGATAACCAGTAACAATTCCCTTCTTCCGGGCGCCAGTGGAAATTTTGAATTGATTATTCCCAAAGAATTTGGGACATTCATCGGCTATTCTTACAATATCGACTGGGAGATCTATCAGTAATGCACAAGCGGTTAACATACCTGTTACTGCCAATCTTGTTGATCAGTGGTTTGGTTTTCAGTCAGGATAAAAGTAGTCAGGCCAATCCACCGGTTGACGATACTAAGAAACAGATTGACCAGAAAGACATCGAAATTCACAATCTGAAAGAAGAGCTGGAATACATAAAAAAAGAACTGCTGGATTTAGAGAATGCGAACATTTCTCTGCGCGATTCACTGAAGGATAAACAGGATTCATTAGACACTAAAACAGTCAAAGACGAAAACGAAAACCTGCGGATTTATCATAAAACCATCGAGGATGACCACCAGTTAAGTCAGGATATCATTACCGAATTAAAGGGTACTCCCGCCACGGCCGAGACAACCGGCCAAAGTAAAGCGGTTTTAATTGACGACAGCGATTTTCGTACTAAATACAACGAAGCTTTAAATCAGTATTTTGATGGAAATATCCAGGCCAGCCAGAAAAACTTCAAAAAACTGCTGGAATTGCGCCAGAATCATCCGTTATCAGATAATTGTCAGTACTGGCTCGGCGAATGTCTGTATGCGCAGGAAAAATACTCCGAGGCGATCGGTGTGTTCCAAAAAGTAAAATCCCTCGGCGATGGCAATAAAGCCGATGCCGCTTTGTTCAAAATCGGCTTAAGCTATCTGAAATTAAATAAACGCAGCGAAGCCCGGGCCGCCTTCAGCGATCTGGAAAAATTATATCCGAATAGTGATCTCGTACCAAAGGCCCGTCAATATAATCTTTATCAGGAAAAATTTTAACGTATCAAATTGACTAAATTTTTACTTATGCTGACCGTACCAATGCTACTTTCCGCCCAGACAACCGACACCTCCGGTGCGGCTGGCAAGGCTGATTTTCTGTACGATTTAGGGATAACTATAGAGCCGGCGAGGGAGTCTGCCCCCCTTCATAAAGGCGTTGCTAATCCAAATTTGGTTTTAATTCAAAACCAAATAGACTCCCTCCTTTCGGCTTTTTCCACCATGCAACAAAAGATATCTTTCCTGGAACAGGAAAATGCTTCCCTCCGGAAACAGGTCACAGATCTCTCAAATCGCGTATTTCTTTCACCTTTTGCCGCCCTGACGGCGCCCATTCAACTCTACTCACGCAGTGAAGGGGAACATTTCCTGCAAAAGGGACGCGATGCCTACCGGGCCAAAAACTATCTGATTGCAGTCGATTATTATTCGAAAGCGATTGCCAGCAACCTTTCCGGTTCTACGATCGGTGATGCTTATTACTGGATTGGCGACTGCTACATTCAACTGCAGGACGAATACCTGGCGATCGAGTATCTTAAAAAAGTTGTTGAGTTTCCGCTGTCGGAGAAATTGGATGATGCCCTTTTCCTGACCGGAATTACGTACCAAAAGCTAGGCAACGGCCAGATGGCCGAGGTCTTTTTCACCCGCCTTTTAAAAAGATTTCCCGATGGCAACCTGGCTAAATTAGCTGGTTTGGAGCTAAAACGGTTGAAGGGTACTGATTGAACATTAAACGGAGCTTTGCCCAATGACCAGACGATTCATTAAAATTACAATATGTCTCGCGGCGGCCGCTACTCTCGTGAGCAGTGAACCGGTTACGCGCCTGTCTTTCTCCCGGCCTGGATACATGATGAAAATTCCGGTCAGCAGTATTTATCGGACACCCTATGTTTTCCGGACTGGTTTTTCTACCGATGTCTTCGGGTTCACCGACTCGTTGATCGCCAAGGGCATCTTTTTTGAATCGGACCTTACCAATACTTTTAAAGTCGGCCTGACCTCGGTGCAGGGAATTTCAGGGGATCGTCCGGTAGAATTCGGCCTGCATTTCCAAAAGCGCCTCTTTACCTATGGCGACATCAGTTTTACGGCGGGTATTCATGATTTAGTGATCCGCCAGGGTGAAAAAAATCTAAATGTCGATACCAAAACATTATCGATCTTTGGCGTCCTGAGCAATGAAAAACAGTTCGCTAACAGCAGTCTCTACACCTACATGGGCTTCGGCACCGGGGCCTTGGCAACCGCTTTCGGTGACGATTCCAGCACCAGCGCCGGTGTTTTTGCCGGGATTCTGCTGCATACCAACATTTTTAAAGAAAAGGGTGGCGTGGATTTCATTGGCGAATTCGACGGCGGCGGCCTGAATATCGGCACACGCATCCCACTGACCAAAGATTACAACCTGCATCTGGGCGTCGGCAATGTCACCTATCTTTATAATCTTGGCAGTCAAAATTTCAACTCGACTGCAGCCAAGGAGCGGCCGAGTATTAGTTTCGGTCTTGATTTTACGATTCCGCGCATCAAGTCCGAAAGCGCCAAGCGCCGCACCCTGGAGGGAATGGTCGATGAAGACACCAAGGCAATCCTTGATATTGAAGAACAGTTCGCCGCTAAATTGGATTCGACTCTCAAGGCCGCCGATTTCGAGATCGCTAAATTGCGCGACTCGCTGCGCGTCTATGAATCTGAAATCAGGTTCATGACCAGCCAGATTGCCCAGCTAAAACAAAAAAATGCTGTGCTGGAAGATTCTGTTCGCTCCGTTAAACTGGCCAAGTACGCCATGGAGCGCAACATTAATCTGGCGCTGAAATATCTATCCAATTCCCTGCGTTATTTTTATACCGGCGAATACCGGGAAGCTCTGAAAGAGGTTGAAGCCGCTATCGAGCTGAATCCCAATCTGGCACTGGCCTATGCCCGGCGCGGCTCGATCTACTACAAATTAGGCGATATTGACCGGGCGACTATCAACTGGAATCTGGCTTTAAAAATAGACCCGGAATATGACGATGTGCGCAATATTCTGCGCGCCATGAGTGAAAACAGATTACGCAGTTCTGGCGGAGATCAAAAAGAGTAAAAGGAAAAAAGTATGGATATTGCCACACTATTTGGATTAGTCGCAGGAGCCGCCCTGATCATTATGGGTATTATGGGATTGACCAAAGATTTCAAAATGTTTTTAGATTTGCCCAGTCTTCTGATTGTGGGCGGCGGATCATTCGCCTCCACAATGATCAGTTTTTCCCTCAAGGAGGTCTTGAGTCTGATCGGCTCGATCTTGGCCGTTTTTAAAAAGGAAAAAGTCAAGATGACCGAAGAAGTTGAGATGATCGTGGAACTGGCTCCGACTGCAAGGAAAAGCATTCAGGAACTGGAAAAATCGCTGCCATCGGTTAAAAGTCCATTCCTGCGAGATGGTTTACAAATGGTCATTGATGGCTATAACCCTCAGGAAGTCCGCGACATCCTGGAAACCAGAATCGAAAATCGGGCTTTTCGGGAAAGAAGCGAAGCTAACGTTCTGCGCACCATGGGTAAATATTCGCCGGCCTTCGGTATGATCGGAACCCTGATCGGTCTGGTCGTCATGCTTTACGGTATGGCTACGATCAGTTCCGCCGGCAAAGATCCAATGGAAGTTCTCGGAAAAGGCATGGGCGCCGCCATCCTCACAACCTTTTACGGCTCGATCATGG
>Ga0209749_1000772_pt1 | contig 37343 bp, 30 predicted proteins | sample EPASupsiteSAE347_FD_187267 | JGI IMG/M metagenome (GOLD analysis project Ga0209749, IMG submission 187267) | Bioremediated contaminated groundwater from EPA Superfund site, New Mexico - Sample SAE3-47 (SPAdes) (version 2) | ecosystem: Environmental > Aquatic > Deep subsurface > Groundwater >...
CCCGCCGCAACGAACTGCTCGCCACCATGGCCTGCCACGGCGCGGTGCGCGCCCGGCGCCAGCTGGCGCTGCCCGAGATGAACGCCCTGCTGCGCCAGATGGAGGAAACCGAGCGCGCCGGCCAGTGCAACCACGGCCGACCAACGTGGACGGAACTTGCGCTGGATCAACTTGACACACTGTTTCTGCGCGGACAATAAGCGCCTTTTTTATCGCCAATGACCCATATGGAGCGCGAAAACCCCGCAACGCCACCATTGGCGAAAAACTGCGCAGAAATCTGGCGCAGCATCGCGATTATTGCGCTCGGCCTGATCGCACTGGCCACTTATGTCGGTCTCGGCCTGATCGGTCTGAAACAATCTTACGACAGGGAGAACGAATTTGCCCGGCGCGGCCAGGAAAACCTCACCAAAGTACTCGAAAGCCATGCCCGCAGCAGCGTCGACAAAATCGACACAGTATTGCTCGCCAGCCAGCAACGGCTGAACAGCGCCTTCGCCAGTGAGGCGATGGACGCCAGCGCGATCAACGCTTCGCTGGCCCGCTACCTGGCACTGATTGACGAGTCGCAAAGCCTGCGCATCGCCGACCGCACTGGCAAATTCATCTATGACGCCTCGGGCGAGATTTCCACGGCCAGCATCGCGGACCGCAATTATTTCCTGCACAACAAGGCCGACAACAGCGGCCGCCTGGTCATTTCTGAACCGCTTTTCGCACGCATCACCGACAACTGGGTAATCACACTGAGCCGGCGCCTCAACGACCGGAACGGGGAATTCGCCGGCCTCATCCAGGCGGCCGTGCGCGCCGAGCACTTCCAGACCTTCTACGCCAGCCTCAATCTCGGCCCCAACCACAGCGTCACGCTGATCGACGATCAACTCCGCCTGATCGCCCGCTATCCGGCCGCCCCCGACAAGCTCGGCAAGGTCATCGAAAGCGAGACGCTACGTAAGCTGGTCGCCGGCGGTCACGGCCAGGGCGGCCTGTACACCACGCACTCCGGTGTCGACGGCGTCGAACGCCTGTATGCGCTGCGCAAGGTTGGCGATTACCCGCTCTACGTGCTGATCGGGCACGCCACCGACGACTACCTCGCCAACTGGTACCAGCAGGTCATCTGGGGGGTGATCAGCACGGTCATCCTGAGCCTCGTTCTGGCTGGCTGGATTGCCGTCTGGTTGCGCACCTACGGCAATGCCCGCCGTCTCGCACAAGGCATGGCACGCGCCTACGAAACCACCCTGCGGCGCACCCGCGCCCTGCTCGACAGCCTGCCCGACCCGGCCTGGCTGAGCGATCGCCAGCAGCGCATGATTGCCGTCAACGAAGCCTACTGCTCGGTGAGCGGACGCACGGAAGGCGAAATCCTTGGCCGGACTGCCGACGAGATCTGGCCCGAAGAAGCCGCCATCGCCCTCGTCGAGCAGGATGCCGAAGCCATGCACAGCCGCCAGCAGCAACGCCGCGAGGGCAGCCAGCAGGTCGCCGATGGCAGCCGGCGCCACTTCGAGTACATCTCGACTCCGGTGCTTGACGAGGAAGGCCGTCTGGCCGGCGTGGCCGGCGTCGCGCGCGACATCACGCAACTGCATGACAACCAGGAACGTATCCGCCACCTCGCCGAACACGACATCCTGACCGACCTGCCCAACCGCGCCATGCTCGGCGAACACCTGTCGCAGGCCCTGGCCGATGTCCTCGGCGAACAGGCCCAACTGGCCCTGCTCTTCCTCGACCTCGACCAGTTCAAATACATCAATGACACCCTTGGCCACGACACCGGCGACCAGCTTCTGCTGCAGGTCGCCCAGCGCATGCGCGAATGTCTCGACGGACGCGACACGATCAGCCGCCAGGGTGGCGACGAGTTTGCCGTCCTGCTGCAGGGCTTCCACAACCTGTCGCGCGTCGCGATCATCGCGCAGCGCCTGATCAACGGCATCAACCAGCCCTTCCTGGTGAACGGCCAGGAACTGCGGGTTGGCGTCAGCATCGGCATCAGCATCTATCCGCAGGATGGCTCCGACATCGGCGGCCTGCTCAAGAACGCCGATACGGCGATGTACCAGGCCAAGGCAGCCGGCGGCAACGCCTACCGCTTCTTCACGCCGGAAATGAATGCGCGCATCTCCGAGCGCGTCACGCTGGAAAACAGCCTGCGCCGCGCCGTGGACAACCAGGAATTCCGCCTGCATTACCAGCCCCAGGTCGATGGCAGCAGCGGCCGCCTGATCGGCATGGAAGCCCTGATCCGCTGGCAGCATCCCGAGCTTGGCGAGATCCAGCCGGTGCGCTTCATTCCGGTTGCCGAGGAAAGCAACCTGATCAACGCCATCGGCGAATGGGTGCTGCACGAGGCCTGCCGCCAGAATGCCGAATGGATTCGGCAAGGCTTCACACCGGTCGTCGTCGCCGTCAATCTGTCGGCCGTGCAATTGCGCCAGGCCAGCCTGGCCGAGCAGGTCGCCGGCGTACTTGCCGAAACCGGCCTCGATCCGTGCTGGCTGGAACTGGAAATCACCGAAAGCGCCTTCATCCGCGACACCGAACGCATCATCGAAACCCTGGCGCGCCTGAAAAAGCTCGGCGTCAAGCTATCGGTCGACGACTTCGGCACCGGCTATTCCAGCCTCGGCTACCTGAAGCGCCTGCCCTTCGACCGGATCAAGATCGACCAGTCCTTCGTCCGCGACCTGCCGCACAATGAAGACGATGTCGCCATCACGCGGGCGATCATCGGCATTGCCGAGAGCCTGCGCAAGGAAGTCATTGCCGAGGGCGTCGAACAGGAAGAACAGCGTCGCTTCCTGCTCGCCGAAGGCTGCGAACTGATGCAGGGCTACCATTTCGGCCGGCCGATGCCGGCTGACGCCATGACCGAGTTGCTGCGCCGGGACGCGCCGCTCGGCTGACCAAGCTTGACGAAGTTTGACCGAGTTTGACCGGCCGGTCCGGCCGGGGAAAAACCGGCTAGCATAGCGGCTGTCCGTCGCTCGCCGTCGACGCCTTCCACCCAGCCTCACGCATGGAACCCGCCCCGGCATGGAACACGATATCTCCCTGATTACCACCCTGGCCGCCGGTTTCGGCGTCGCGCTGATCCTCGGCTTCATCGCCGAACGCATCAAGCTGCCGGCCCTGGTCGGCTACCTCGTCGCCGGCATCATCATCGGCCCGGCAACACCGGGCTTCGTTGCCGATATCCACACCGCCTCGCAACTCGCCGAAGTCGGCGTGATGCTGCTGATGTTCGGCGTCGGCCTGCATTTCTCGCTCGACGACCTGCTCGCCGTCAAGCGCATCGCGTTGCCCGGTGCCGTCGTCCAGATGAGTCTGGCGACGCTGCTCGGCATGGGCATCGCCTGGGGCTGGGGCTGGAGCCTTGGCGCCGGGCTGATCTTCGGCCTGTCGCTGTCCTGCGCCAGCACCGTCGTCCTGCTCAAGGCGCTCGAAGCGCGCGGCATCCTCGATTCGATGAACGGCCGCATCGCGGTCGGCTGGCTGGTCGTCGAAGACCTCGCCACCGTGCTCATCCTCGTCCTGCTGCCGCCGCTCGCCGGCGTGCTCGGCGGCGATGCCGGCTCCGGCGAAGGCGCACCGCTCTGGCAGACCATAGGCCAGACCCTGCTCCAGGTTTCCGCCTTCATCGCCCTGATGCTCATCGTCGGCCGCCGCGTGCTGCCCTGGCTGCTCTGGCAGGTGGCGCGCACCGGTTCGCGCGAATTGTTCACGCTGGCGGTGATCGCCGTCGCCATCGGCATCGCCTACGGCGCCTCGGCGCTCTTTCACGTTTCCTTCGCGCTCGGCGCCTTCTTCGCCGGCATGGTCATGCGCGAATCGGAATTCAGCCACCGCGCCGCCGAGGAATCGCTGCCGCTGCGCGATGCCTTCTCGGTGCTCTTCTTCGTCTCGGTCGGCATGCTCTTCGTGCCCAACGTGCTGCTCGAGCAGCCGCTGCAGGTGCTGGCCGTCGTCGCCATCATCGTGATCGGCAAATCGCTGGCCGCGATGGCGCTGGTCCTGGTCTTCCGCTACCCGCTCAACACGGCACTGACGGTGGCCGCGAGCCTGGCGCAGATCGGCGAGTTTTCCTTCATCCTCGCGGCGCTCGGCATTTCGCTGAAACTGATGCCGGCCGAGGGCATGAGCCTGATCCTGGCCGGGGCGCTGATTTCGATTGCCCTCAATCCGCTCGTCTTTGCCGTCGTCAAGCCGCTCGGCCGTTGGGTCATCGCCCGCTCGGCGCTGGCCCGCCGCCTGGAAAGCCGCGACGATCCCTATGCCGAACTGCCGATGAGCACCGAACGCAAATTCCTTGAAGGCCAGGTCGTGCTGATCGGCTTCGGCCGCGTCGGCAAGCGCATTGCCGCCAGTCTCGACGAGCGCGGCATTCCCTACGTCATCGTCGAACAGAACCGCGAGCAGGTCGAAGGCCTGCGCCAGCAGGGTTATGCCGCGGTTTCCGGCAATGCCGCCGAACCGGGCGTGCTGATCCAGGCGCATATCGCGCATGCCGCGATGCTCGTCGTCGCCGCGCCGGACACGCTGAACATCCGGCAGATGGTAGACACCGCGCGCACCCTGAACCCGGCCATCGAGATCGTGCTGCGTACGCACAGCGAAGAGGAATCACGCCTGCTGCGCACGGAAAACCTGGGCACGGTGTTTTTCGGCGAGGAAGAACTGGCGCGCGGCATGAGCCGGCACGTCCTGCAACGCTTTGCGCCGGCCGCCGGGCACGACTGATCCGGCTTCGGCCTGATCCGCCCGCTCAGAGCAGCAGCGGGCGATCCGGCAATTCGTTGGGATTTTCACCGTCGACCGGAAAATGCTCGGCCAGCAACTGGCCGGCACGGGCAATCGCGGCGAGCGCGCCGGCGCGGTAGTCACCCATCCGGAACGCCGCTTCCATGCGCCGGCAGATGGCATCCCACTCGGCCTGCGCCACTTTGGCTGCAATGCCGCGATCGGCGAGGATCTCGACCTGGCGGTCGACCAGCTGGACATAGATCAGCACGCCGCTGTTCTCCGCCGTATCCCAGACGCCGAGCCGCGCGAACAGGTCGGCGGCGCGTTGCCGGGCGCTCCGCCCGCGGCGCAGGTCGGCCCAGGGCAGCGGCCCTTCGACGACGAAACGCAATTCGCCGCGCTGGCCGGCTTCGGCAAGCTCGACGGCAGCGCCGATCTCGGCCACCAGCCGGGCATTGAAGCGGTGTGCCGCGAGCCAGGGCGGCGCCAGCAGGTGCTTGAACAGACGCGCGAAATTCATTTACCAGCTCCCCGAGGCACCGCCGCCCCCGCCCGAACCACCGCCGCCGGAAAAGCCGCCGCCCCCAAAACCGCCGCCGCCACGTCCACCGCTCAGGATGCCGCTCAGCACGAGATCCAGCCCGAACACGGCGAGAAAGATGCCGGCCAGCGCGCCGCCGATGATGCCGGCCAGACCGCCGACCACCAGCCAGCCGATGCCGCCGGTGACGGCACCAACGACGCCGCAGCCGAGCAGATTGCCGAGCAGGTGACGCAGGAGAGTACCGCCCAGCACGACGCCGATCAGCACGGCAAAAAAGACGAATTCCGGGATATTTCCGAGGTCGACCGTACCGCCCCCGGCCAGACCGGAAGGCGCCGGCAGTTCCTCACCCCCGACCACCTTGAGAATGGCATCGACCCCGGCCGCCACGCCGCCCGGCAGATCGCCGGCCTTGAACAGGGGCGCGATCGTTTCGGCGATGATGCGCTTCGTCGTTGCGTCGTTGAGTGCGCCTTCCAGGCCGTAGCCGACCTCGATGCGCTGCTTGCGGTCATCCTTTGCAACGATCAGCAGAACGCCGTCGTCCACGCCCTTGCGCCCGATTTTCCAGGCTTCGAGCAGGCGGATGCCGAACTGCTCGATGGTTTCCGGCTGTGTCGTCGGCAGCAACAGCACGACGACCTGGGCCCCCTTCTGCGCTTCGAAAGTCGCGAGCTTCTCTTCCAGCGTCGCCTTCTGCGCGACATCCAGCGTGCCGGTCAGATCGGTGACGCGCGCCGTCAGCGCCGGGATAGTCACCAGCCCGTCCGCTGCCGGCGCCGCCCACAACAGGCTGGCGCAGAAGCAGAGGAAGAGGCCGAGCAGGCCGTGCCGCAAAGCTTTCATCGGGAAATTACTGGGCTGCCTTCGGCGCGTTGAAATCGATCTTCGGCGCGTCGCTAATCGCCTTCTCGTCCTCGACCGTGAAGTTGGCCTTGGCCTTCCAGCCCATCGCCATGGCGGTCAGGTTGTTGGGGAAGGTGCGCACCGAAATGTTGTAGTCCTGCACCGCCTTGATGTAGCGGTTGCGGGCAACGGTGATGCGGTTTTCGGTGCCTTCGACCTGCGCCTGCAGATCGCGGAAATTGGCATCGGCCTTGAGTTGCGGATAGTTTTCCGAGACCACGAGCAGGCGGCCGAGGGCGCTCGACAATTCGGACTGCGCCTTCTGGAACTTGGCGAAGGCGGCCTCGTCATTGACCAGCTCGGGCGTTGCCTTGATGCTGCCGACGCCGGCGCGCGCTTCGGTGACGCGGGTCAGCACGTCCTTTTCGTGGGCGGCGTAGCCCTGCACGATGGACACCAGATTGGGCACCAGGTCGGCACGCCGCTTGTACTGGTTGAGCACCTCGGACCAGCTGGCGGTGACCGCCTCGTCGTTGATCTGGATCTGGTTGTAGCCGCAGCCGGAGAGCAGCGAAACGATAACGGAAAGCAGGACAAGCAGGCGTAGCTTCATGGCGGGAATCTCCCAGTGTTAAGACAAGTGGCGCCAATATGAGGCCGTTGCGGCGAAAGCTCAAGGGCATATTGAATGCCGGGCATTTTTGCCCTTTTCGCGGCGTCGACCGCTGGCCGGCAAAAGCGGCGAGCGCAGCCGGCGTGGTAGCATTCGCCGCCATGAATTCGCCCCGCCTGCCTCCCGCCATCCTGATCATGGGCCCGACCGCCTCGGGCAAGACGGCTGCCGCCATGGCGCTGACCGAGCGTTTCCCGGTCGAACTGATCAGCGTCGATTCGGCGCAGGTCTTCCGCGACATGGATGTCGGCACCGCCAAGCCGGACCCGGCGACGCTGGCGCGCTACCCGCACCGCCTGATCGACATCATTTCACCGGAAGAAAGCTACTCGACGGCACGTTTCCGCCAGGATGCGCTCGCCGCGATGGCCGAGATCACCGCTGCCGGCAAGGTGCCGGTGCTGGTCGGCGGCACCATGCTCTACTTCCGCTCGCTGCTCCAGGGCCTGGCCGAACTGCCGCAGGCCGATGCGGCGCTGCGTGCCGAAATCGACGCCGAAGCCGGCAAACATGGCTGGCCGGCCATCCACGCCAAATTGGCCGTTCTCGACCCGTCGACCGCTGGCCGCCTGCATCCGGGCGACAGCCAGCGCCTGCAGCGGGCGCTCGAAGTCTGTCTGCTCAGCGGCCGGCCGATGTCCGAACTGCTCGCCGAGAGCGAGCAGCAGAAGCCGCCTTACGATTTTCTCCAGATCGCGCTGCTGCCCTCCGAGCGTGCCGTGCTGCACGAACGCATCGCGCGCCGCTTCGACGAGATGCTGCTCGCCGGGCTGGACGAGGAAGTCCGCCAGCTGCGGCAAAAATACCAATTGAGTCTCGACCTGCCGTCGATGCGCTGCGTCGGCTATCGCCAGGCCTGGGAAGTGCAGGATGGCCTGCTGCCGGCCAGGGAGCTGCGCGAGCGCGGCATCTTCGCCACCCGCCAGCTCGCCAAGCGGCAGATCACCTGGCTCGGCAACTCCTTTGCCGCGGAAAGCTTCGATTGTCTCGATCCGGCGCTGAGCGAGCGGATCGCCGCCCGCGTCGGAGACTACCTCAAGCTTTGACCAGTCCTTCGAGGCTGTGCGCCAGCTCCTCGAGCTGGCCAACAATCACCAGACTCTCGTCCTGCGTGCCGACCATGCGCTGCATGAACTCGCCGGCCATTGCCGTCATCTGCTCTTCCTGCCCCTCGGTCAGGCCCAGGTGCACGTAGGACTTCATCAGCGCCTCCTGGAACTCGATCATGACCTGGGTCAGCTCGTAGCAGTTGCGCCGGTAATTAGCCTGCACCGCATCCAGCGTGCCATGCACGCGCGGCAGCGCAGCCTCGATGCCACTGCGCCGGCGCTGCGCCGATTGCTCGGCCTCGATTGCCTTGAGCCGTGCATCGGCCCCCTCGGCGAGCAGCGCGCCGTTGTCGCGGATGCGACCGCAACGGTCGGCATCATCGAGCGGCATGTTATTGACCATCAGCGTGACGCGGCCGTAATTGAAAACGCAGCGCGACTTGAACTGAAAGATCCGGCCGGCGTGGCTGACGTGATTGAGCACCGAGGTTTCCAGCGGCAGATCGCGGCCGTTTTCGCTGAGCGAGAATACCTCGCCACCCAGACGTACCTGCACGGCGGCCTGCAGATCGTACTGACGCATCGAGTCGAGCATCGCCTCGGCCAGCTCCCCGGCACTCTCGCAGGCAAACGACTTGCTCAGGAACTGCAGCACGACGCCCAGTTCGCCCATGCTGACCATCGCCGACATCGCGGTGCGCTGGGCGTAACCGGCCTGTTCGTGCAACTGCCGGCGACTGTTGATCAACTGGGCGGCGATGCGCAGCTTACGCAGCAACTCATTCGGATCGAAAGGCTTGCTGATGAAATCCTCGCCACCGGCGTCATAGCAAAGCAGGCGCGCCTCGATGTCGTCGCTGCCGGAAACGAAGAGCACCGGAATGTCCTGCGTATCCCAGTCGTCCTTCAACTGCCGGCAGAGCTGGCAACCATCAATGCCGGGCAGCGAAACGTCGAGCAGGAAGATGTCGGGTTTCTGCTCTGCGACGCGGGCCAGACAGGCCTCGGCCGAGGCAAAGGTCTCAAGCTGGAAATCATCCTCTAGGGTCACCATGAAGATTTCGGTCAGTACCGGATCGTCATCGACGACAAACAGCCGCAAGCCTGTGCTCATCTCGTTCTCCCTGTATTTTCTGATTGTGTGCCGATCAATGGCCGGCTTCAAGGACTCGGAAGGAAAAAACCGGAGAAAGTTCCCGGCTAGTCGCGCGGCTCGCCGGCAAAATCCGGCAGACGCGGCGCCTGAGCGCAGGACGGACAATCGCCTACCGGCTCGAACGCCGCCTGACAGGCCCCCAGGCCTTGCTCGCGCCAATCCGGCCGCAACGCGGCAACGCGCACCAGTACGACGCCGGCGCGAATCATGTCGAGGTATTCGGCGACCCCGCGCGAAACATCGATGATGCGTTTGCGATGTTTGGCATGCATGCGGTCATTGACCTTGACGATGGCACACAGGCTGTTGTCGAGACGGCGCACGGCAACCATGGTGCCGAGCGGAAAGTGATTGCTCGCCGCAGTGAAGTCCTTGACCTTGAAAACCTCGCCGGTCGCCGTGCGCCGACCATGGAAACCGTAGGCATAGAAACTGGCGGCGCCATGCAAGCCGGTCGCCGCGTTGTCCTTCATTTCGGCGGTCAGCACCTCCGGCGCGGCATGACTTTCACTGCGCTGCTTGAGGTTGTTACGCCCCAGCGTGCGCGTACCGCGCACCACGGTTCTGGTCGGCTTTTTCCCGGCCTGCCGCGCGGCGGCCCGGGCCGAAACTTCGACCTTTTTGACAGATGGATTCTTGCTCGTTGCCGCGTCGGCCAACGAGACATTCAGCAGAAGCAGGCCGCCAACCAGCGTGGCGGCGGCCCACCGCAGCCGATCAGACCACGAGGGTCTGCGCTTCGTCACCCTGACGAGCCCTGATCTTGCCGATGTTATAGACGGCTTCGCCCTGCGCCTTGAGTTCGGCGATGGCGGCATCGGCATCGGCTGCCGCCACGACAACAACCAACCCGATACCGCAGTTGAAGACGCGGTGCATTTCGTTCTCGGCGACATTGCCTTCCGCCTGCATCCAGTCGAACAGCTTGGGACGCGGCCAGGCAGCCTTGGTCAGTTCGGCGACGACGTTTTCCGGCAGCACGCGCGGCACGTTTTCGAGCAGACCGCCGCCGGTGATGTGGGCCATGCCCTTGATATTGACCTTCTGCATGGTCGCCAGCACCTGCTTGACGTAGATGCGGGTCGGCGCCATGACGACGTCGGCCAGGGTACGTTCGCCGTCAAACTTGGCATTCATGTCCGGGTTCGAGCGTTCGATGATCTTGCGGACCAGCGAGTAACCATTGGAATGGGCGCCGGAGGACGCCAGGCCGAGCACGACGTCGCCCGGGGCGATATCCTTGCCGTCGATGGCCTTGGACTTTTCGACAACGCCGACCGCGAAACCGGCCAGGTCGTATTCGCCGGCCGGGTACATGCCCGGCATTTCAGCGGTTTCGCCACCGATCAGCGCGCAGCCGGCCAGTTCGCAACCCTTGGCGATGCCGCCGACAACGGCCGCGGCGGTATCGACATCGAGCTTGCCGCAGGCGAAGTAGTCGAGGAAGAACAGCGACTCGGCGCCGAGCACCAGGATGTCATTGACGCTCATCGCGACCAGATCCTGACCGACCGTATCGTGGCGGTTCAGGTCGAAAGCCAGGCGCAGCTTGGTGCCAACGCCGTCGGTACCGGAAACCAGGACCGGCTCCTTGTAGCGCTTGGGCACTTCGAACAGCGCGCCGAAGCCGCCGATGCCGCCGAGCACGCCTTCGCGCAGGGTCTTCTTGGCGAGCGGCTTGATGCGTTCGACGAGAGCGTCACCGGCATCGATATCGACGCCGGCATCACGGTAGGAGAGGGAAGTAGTCTGGGTCATGGTCTGGGAAACTCGCCGTTTGCGGCGGATGGCCGCTGGAAAAAACGGCGATTTTACCCGAAACCGGGCAAGCCCCCTAACCGCCCGCCCATGGCCGCCATTCCGCGGTCGGCAATGGCAACGGGATGAATTATCATGGCGCCATGAAGATCCTGATCGTCGACGACGAGCCCGCCATTTCCGAAACCCTGGCCTACGCGCTGCGCGCCGACGGCTTCACGGCCGACAGTTGCACGCTGGGCAGTGCGGCGCTGGCCCTGCTGCAGGACGGCACGCACGATCTCGTCGTGCTCGATATCGGCCTGCCCGATCTGAACGGTTTCGACGTCTGCCGCCAGTTGCGCCGTTTCTCCGACATTCCCGTACTTTTCCTGACCGCGCGCACCGACGAGGTGGACCGCATCGTCGGCCTCGAACTGGGCGGCGACGATTACGTCGCCAAACCGTTCAGCCCGCGCGAAGTCGTCTCGCGCATCCGCGCCATCCTGCGCCGCCTGCGGCCGGAGGCAAAAACGGGCATTTCTGACGGTCGACCGGAAAAAAGTGCCCGTTTTGCCGTCGACCGCGACGGCCTGCGCATCGCCTTCCACGGCCAGTGGCTGAACCTGACGCGCTACGAATACCTGCTGCTGGCGCTGCTGCTCGAGCGGCCTGGCCGTATCCTGAACCGCGCCCAGATCATGGAAAGCGTCTGGCAGGACAGCGGCGAGAGTTTCGAGCGCACCGTGGACACCCACATCAAGACCCTGCGCGGCAAGCTGCGCGCCATCGACGCCGCCGACGACTGCATCCAGACCCACCGCGGCCTCGGCTACAGCGTGACGGCCGACTGAGCCTGCGGTGAACGTCTCCGTCCGCCTGTTTTTCGGTTATTTCCTGGTGGTCGGCCTGGCCGCCTGGTTCGTGCTCACCGTCATCAACCGCGAAACCGAGCCCGGCATCCGCCAGGCGACCGAGGAAACCCTGGTCGACACGGCGCACGTGCTGGCCGAAATGGCCGCTCTCGAACTGTCGACCGGACGCATCAACCAGGGCAGCTTCGCCGCTTCCCTGCGCGCCGCCACCCGGCGCAGCCCGCGCGCCGACATCGCCGGCGTGCACAAGGAAAGCATCGACTTCCGCGTCTATGTCACCGACGCCAGGGGCATCGTCGTCTACGACTCCGAACACGCCGCGCTCGGCGAGGATTACTCGCAATGGCGCGACATCGCCCGCGTCCTGCGCGGCGAATACGGCGCGCGCAGCACGCTGGACGACCCGGACGACCCGCAGTCCTCGGTGATGTACGTCGCCGCCCCCATCTTCTGGCAGGGCGAACGCATCGGCGTCCTCTCGGTCGCCAAGCCGATGTCCTCGCTCGCCCCCTACATCAGCCGCGCCACGGCGCGCGTCAAGCAATCCGGCTTCTGGCTGCTCGCCGCCACCGCCGCGATCGGCCTCTTCTTCTCGGGCTGGCTGAGCTGGTCCATCCACCGCCTGCGCACCTATGCCCGCGCCGTCGCCGACGGCCGCAAGGCCGAACCGCCGACCGGCGGCGGCCACCAGTTTTCCGAACTGGCCCGCGCCCTCGGCCAGATGCGCGAAAAACTCGAAGGCAAGCAATACGTCGAGCGCTACGTGCAGAACCTCGCGCACGAGATGAAAAGCCCGCTCACCGCGGTGATCGGCGCCGCCGAAATCCTCGAGGACGAACTGCCCGCCGCCGACCGCCGCAAATTCGCCGACAGCATCGGCGAACAGGCGCGTCGCCTGCAGGCCATCATCGACCGCATGCTGATGCTGGCCCGCGTCGAACAACTGCAGGCGCCGGAAGCTGGCGCTACGGTCGACCTCGCAAAAATGCTCAAAACCACGATCGAACTGCGCCGCCAGTTTCTCGACGCCCGCCACCTTGATTGCCAGCTTGAGGCCCCTGTAACGGTCGACGTGCGCGGCGATGCCTTTTTGCTGCAACAGGCCGTCCTCAACCTGCTCGACAACGCCATCGAATTCTCACCCGACGGCGGCCGCATCGAGATCACCCTGGAAACCACCGACGAGCACGCCGAAATCAGCGTCCGCGACCACGGCAGCGGCGCCCCTGACTACGCCCTGCCGCAACTGTTCGAGCGCTTCTACTCCCTGCCTCGCCCGGCCACCGGCAAAAAAAGCACCGGCCTCGGCCTCGCGCTGGTGCGCGAAGTGGCCAGGCTGCATGGCGGCGAAGCGGGATTTGCGAATCATCCGGCGGGTGGCGGGGTGGCGTGGATACGGGTGGAGCTGGCGTGAGAGCGAAGAGCAAGAGCCCCGGCCGGCAAACAGCCGGTGGATTCAAATTACCGGAAGCTCCCGGGAAAACCGGCTTCAGCACGCCAGACAAAAGCCCTTATTCCGATGCCATTGAGAATTCCATCACATTTATAATTTTGCTCATTTCGATGCCGATTGCTATATTGTGACCATGCTTGAAATACGGTTATTCCAATGAAAAACTCAAAGAGACATTTTTTGCAGCTGGCGCTGCTCTGCTCTTTGTTTTCGTTGGGAACGCCAGCCCATACGGCACCATCGGGCTCGCCCATCATCATTGCCCATACTGCGCCGACCACCGGGCGCTTTTCCCTGCATGCCGAAGCCGACCGGCGCGGTGCCGAAATGGCAATCGACGAATTCAACGCGAATGGCGGCATCCTGGGGCGGGAAATCGTTCTCGTCTCGCGCGATCCCGGCCTTGACCCCAAGCGCGCCGCCCTGGTCGCCGAAGAACTGATCACGCAAACCCGGGTCGGCTTCATGGTCGGCGCTGTTTCCTCCGGCGTTGCCGCAAGCATGTCCGCGGTCTGCCAGAAATACGGCGTGATCTACATCAACACCAACTCTTCGGCCCCGTCCGAATCGGTTGAGAACGCCCACCGGACAAAATTCGTCTTCGACGCGCATGGTGCCAATTTCAACCGCGCCCTGCTGAAATACGCCCTGGCAAATCGCAAATCCAAGCGCGTCCTGTTGCTGACCGAGGACAACGAGTTCGGCCGCAGTAACGCCGCCGCGATGCGCCCCTACATCGCCGAATACGCGGGCACGGTCGTCGGCGAGGTTATCGCACCGGAAGCACTGCCCGATCCCGTCGAGATCCTGAAAAAAGTGGCCGCCACGCCCGCCGACGTTGTCGCAGTCAGCATCAGCGGCAACAACCAGATCAAGCTGTTTTCCCAGATTGATCCCAAAGTCCTCGACAAGCAGTTCTGGATCGTTGGCGAAGTCGACTGGGAAGAGCTTTATCCCGCCCCGGGAACACCCCGCCCGCTCTTTGGCACCACCTGGGCCTGGAACCTGAACACGCCGGGGACGGCCGATTTCGTGGCGCGCTACCGCAAACGCTACGGGCATACCAAGCTCGACTACCCGGGCGATGTCACCCACGCCGCCTATCTCGCCACCAAGGCCTTGCTCGTCGCCATTCAACAGGCTGGCAGCACCGACAACCATGCCGTGATCCAGCAGCTCGAAACCTACAGGGCAAGCGCCAGGGAGCGCATGCAGGATGCCGCCGCATTCATCGATCCGAACAGCCATCATGTCCAGCAAAGCATTTACATCGCCCGCTGGAATTCCCGGGCCGACCGGCCTGAAAAGGGCATCGAGATCGTCGGGCACATACCACCAGAACAGGTCCGCTACGAGGCCGAGCGGACAACTCGCCTGGAATCTTTCGCAGACACACCGCATTACGCAAAATAAAAGGCTGCATCATGTTCCGGCTCGGCTTGATCTCGCGTATCGCATTTCTCGTTATCGGTGTCGAAGTCGCTGCCTTCGGGGTGCTCGGCACCTTCTACATCGATCGCTTCAACACGGCCCTGGATACAAACATCCATTCCCGTCTCCGCCTCGTCGGCCAGATGATTGCTGGCGACGAACTTGCGGTCAGTACCATTGCACGGGCTTCATTCATGAGCGAACTGCTCGGCGCGCCCTATCTGAACGGCATTGTCGTTGGCGGCAACGGACGCATCATTGTCTCCACCGATGCCTCGCTGCTCGGCCAGGAGGCGGCACGCGTGCCGGCGGTCGACCCGCAATGGCTGCGCGACACGGGGCCGGATGAGCAGTTTGTCGTCGGCCCGGACACCCTGAGCAGTATCAATCGCATCCACGGCGCCGCCAACGACGCCCATCTTTACACAGCAATCATCACGATCGGCACCGCAGAACTGAATGCGCAAAAGCGCTCCGTGGCGCTCTGGGGCCAAATCGGCTCTCTGCTGTTCATCCTGCTCAGTTCGGCGGCCATCGTGCTGATTGCCCAGCGCCTCATCACCCGGCGCGTCCGGCTGTCACTCGATGTGCTGAAAAAAGTCGAAGATGGCGCAATCGATGCGCAAATCCCGGTTTCGTCCGACGATGAACTCGGGCAGATGCAGCATGGCATCAACTCGATGACCACCAAACTCGGTGAATTGCTGCGCCAGCACCAAGGCAATGCCGACGAACTGAAAAAGCAGAAAGAATTGCTGCAGTCCGTCATCCAGCACACACCGCTGCGCATTTTCTGGAAGGACAAGGACTGTCGCTATCTGGGTTGCAACGACCTGTTCGCGCACGATGCCGGTTTGAGCTCACCGGACGAGTTGATCGGCAAATCCGATTTCGAATTGAGCTGGCGCGACCAGGCCGAGATCTATCGTGCCGACGACCAGAGTGTCATGCGTTCGGGCATTGCGAAAATCGATTTCGAAGAGCCGCAAACCACGCCCGACGGCAGCACCATCTGGTTGAGCACCTCCAAGGTTCCGCTGCAAGCCGGCAATGATGAAGTGATCGGCATTCTCGGCATTTACACCGACATCACCGAACGCAAGAACACCGCACAGGAATTGGCGAATCACCGCCTCCATCTCGAGCGGCTGGTCGAGGAACGCACCCAGGAACTCTCCCTCGCCAAGGATGCCGCCGAAAGCGCGAACATGGCGAAGAGCGCCTTCCTCGCCAACATGAGCCATGAAATCCGTACCCCCTTGAATGCCATTACCGGCATGGCGCACTTCATCCGCCGCGGCGGGTTGTCGCCCAGGCAGTCGGAACAACTCGCAAAGCTCGAAGGCGCGAGTCTTCACCTGCTCAACATCATCAATGCCATTCTCGAACTCTCCAAGATCGAGGCCGGCAAGTTCACGATCGAAGAGTCTCCCCTCAAGCTGGAAAGCATACTCGGCAACGTACTCTCCTTACTGCACGACAAGGCACAAGCCAAGCACATCAAGCTGCTCAGCGAAGCCGGGTCGCTGCCAACCGGACTGCTGGGGGACGCCACCCGGCTGCAGCAAGCCTTGCTCAACTACGCCACCAATGCCATCAAATTCACGGAAACGGGCAGTGTCACGCTGCGCGCGCACCTGCTTGAAGAAGATGCAACGAGCGCCGTCGTCCGCTTTGAAGTCCGGGACACAGGCATAGGCATTGCCCCCGAAGTTCTGCCCAAACTGTTCTCGGCTTTCGAACAGGCCGACAACAGCACCACCCGCAAATATGGCGGCACCGGCCTGGGCCTGGCGATCACCAAGAAGCTGGCCGAGATGATGGGCGGCGAATCCGGCGCTGCAAGCACGCCAGGTCAGGGAAGCACGTTCTGGTTCACGGCCCGGCTCAAAAAAGGTGAAGGCCAGGTTGCCGAAACCCGCTTTACCCCGGTCAGCGATGCCGAGTCCCAGCTCAAAACGAAGTTTGCCGGGCGACGGATACTGCTGGCCGAGGATGAACCGATCAACCGGGAAATCACCCTCGAGCTCCTGCAAGATGCCGGCCTGACGGTAGATCTTGCCGAAGACGGCAGCGCGGCACTGAAGCTGGCCAGCAGCAACAGATACGACCTGATCCTGATGGACATGCAGATGCCCGGCATGGACGGCCTGGAAGCAACGAGGGAAATTCGCCGGCTTCCGGTGGCAGGAGATGTCCTCATCCTCGCCATGACAGCGAATGCCTTTGTCGAAGACAAACACCGCTGCATCGAGGCGGGAATGAATGACTTCATCTCCAAGCCGGTTGATCCCGAACTGCTGTTCAACACCCTGCTCAAATGGCTAAGTCAGGATTCTGCGGCACACGACAGCATCAATTTGACAACCGTCACCTGAGCGGCGCAGCACGGCATCGGCTGGGGCGGGGTCATAAGCGCTCCGGATTCGCTCAGGTGATCGGACAAACCCGGCAAGCGCTCACTCTCTGCGGTCGACCGCCCCGCCTCTGCTAAAATCGCGGGTCCGAATTTTTCGGCGCCCGCGACTTTCAGCGAGCGCCTGTCCCAGTGGAGAGTTTTGCCATGTACCAGTCCCCCCTCATCCAGGATCTGCACGAGCGCGGCCTGATCGCCCAGATCACCGACGCCGAGACGCTCGACAAGCTGCTGACTGAGGAATCGGTAACGCTCTATTGCGGCTTCGACCCGACGGCCGACAGCCTGCACCTCGGCCACCTGGTGCCGGTGCTCATCCTGAAGCGTTTCCAGGAAGCCGGTCACAAGCCGATCGCCCTGGTCGGCGGCGCCACCGGCATGATCGGCGACCCGAGCTTCAAGGCGACCGAACGCAAGCTCAACACGCCGGACGTGATTGCCTCGTGGGTTGGCAACATCCGCGAACAGGTCAAGCCCTTCCTCAAGTTTGAGGGCGCCAACCCGGCGATCATGGCCAACAATTACGACTGGTTCGGCGGCATGAACTGCCTCGAATTCCTGCGCGACATCGGCAAGCATTTCTCGGTCAACGCCATGATCAAGAAGGAATCCGTGCAGCAGCGCCTGACCCGCGAAGACCAGGGCATCTCCTACACCGAGTTCTCCTACAGCCTGTTGCAGGGCTACGACTTTGCCGAGCTCTACAAGCGCCACGGCTGCGTGCTCCAGATCGGCGGCTCCGACCAGTGGGGCAATATCGTCGCCGGCACCGACCTGACCCGCCGCCTGCACCAGAAGCAGGTCTACGGCCTGACCCTGCCGCTGATCACCAAGGCCGACGGCACCAAGTTCGGCAAGACCGAATCCGGCGCCATCTGGCTCGATCCGAAAAAGACCTCGCCCTACGCTTTCTACCAGTTCTGGCTCAACACCAGCGACGCCGACGTCTACAAGTTCCTAAAATTCTTCACCTTTTTGCCGGTCGACCGCATCGCCGAAATCGAAGCCACCGACAAGGCGAGCGGCACCAAGCCGGAAGCCCAGCGCATCCTGGCCGAGGAAGCGACCCGCCTGGTGCACGGCGAAGTCGCGCTGATGGCCGCCCGGCGCATCACCGAATGCCTGTTCAGCGGTCAACTCGCCGATTTGACCGAAAACGACCTCGAACAACTCGCCCAGGACGGCATGCCCGGCGTGCAGATCGACAAGGCCAATGCCGGCCTGATCGACGCGCTGGTCGCCGCCGGTCTGGCCAAATCGAAGTCGGAAGCACGCACCTTCATCCAGAGCGGCAGCGTCAGCATCAACGGCAACAAGGTCGAGGCGCTCGACCACGCGGTCAGCGGCGACGAACTGCTCTACGGCCGCTTCACCATCCTGCGCCGCGGCAAGAAGAACTACGGCCTGATCAGCTGGCAATAAGCCGGCCGGCCCGATACAACAACGGCGACCTGCGGGTCGCCGTTTTCATGTCAGCCCATCGGCGTGCAGAGTTCGACGAGAAAGCCGTCGGGATCGGCGACGTAAGCCACGGTCTGGCCCCAGGGCATCTGCTCCGGCGCCTGCACTGCCCTGGCACCGGCCTGCAGCGCCTGGGCATAGGCAGCCGGGACGTCCGGCGTGCTCAGCGCAATCTCGAAACACGGCGCCTCCGGGCGCGCCAGCTGCGGGTTCTTGCCCAGCGAGCGCATCAGCTGGCGCGACGAAAAAGCCAGCGTCGTGGTCCCGGTTGCCAGTTCACCGAAATCGCCGGATTCGTGCAGGAATTTGCGTTCGAGACCAAAAGCCGCGCTGTAGAAAACGAGGCTTGCTGCGACATTTTCAACGTAGAGGATGGTGTAGGCGAGTTGCATGGCACGGCTCCCGTGAGACTGGACAAGCCGCAAGCATAATCAGTGGCCGGGCGGCTGTCTTGGGCAAAAACGCTGTCTCACAGCGGTCGACCGCTAAAAACAGGGAAAAATGCCGCACCCGCTGTGCAGCCCCGCCTCAATCCGCCCGATGCGCGAAGCGGCTGCAGTTGCGGCCGGCGCGTTTGGCGTCGTACATCGCGGCGTCGGCCTGGGCGATCAGCGATTCGATGTCTTCGGCGTCGTCGGGCAGGCAGGCGATGCCGATGCTGGCGCCGATCGAATAGCTCGCACCATCGATCAGGTAAGGCTCGGAGAGACGGGCGATGACCTTGTCGGCCATGCGGGTCAGGCATTCACGATCGCGGACGTCGGTCAGCAGCACGACGAATTCGTCGCCGCCGAAACGCGCCACCATGTCGGCCTGACGGAAGCCTTCGCCGAGGCGAACCGCAACCTGCTGCAAGACGAGGTCGCCGGCTTCGTGGCCGTGCCGGTCGTTGATCGGCTTGAAGCCGTCGAGGTCGATGAACATCAGGGCCAGCCGGCCCTTCTGGCGCATGCTCAGGGCCACGGTCTGCTGCGCCCGCTTGAGGAAGGAAAGACGATTGGGCAGGCTGGTCAGCGTGTCGTGGTGCGCCAGTTCCGTCATGCGCAACTCCTTTTCCCGGACCCGGGCGACCAGGAAGTTGAAGCCATCGACCATGTCGCCGACTTCGTCATGGCGCACGCGCACCAGCGGCGCCAGCGGTGCCTCACCACTGGCCATCCGGTGCATCTGGCGGGCCGCCTCGCGCAAGGGCCGAAAGAGCCGGAACAAGACGGCGCCGAAAATCAGGATGACAATCACGCCGGCGACAGTGCCGATTTTCAGCAACATGCGGCGCGCCTCGTCGACCGAGCTGAAGGCTTCCGTCGTCGGCATGCGGGCGACGACGAACCAGTCGGCGGCATGCACGCTGGCAACGCCGGCCAGTTCCTCGACGCCGGCCGCATTGACCGTCCGGCCAACGCCACGCCAACCGGCCATCGCCCGGTCGTGCAGCGGATTGATGCCGGGGGCCGGCGTCGGCTTCAGACGCATGTCCGGTTGCAGCGCCGTCACGAAGAGCTGATCCCGTGGCGAAACCAGAAGAAAGCCACCGGTCGAGCCTATCTTGTTGCCCTGGATGAGGTTGAGAAAACCCGGCGCATCGAGCGCCGTGGCACCGGCAATGATCGCCAGCACATGCCCCTGCGCATCGTGCACGGGCACCGCCATGGCGATGACTCCCTGATGCGAGATGCGCCCGACGGTCGGCTTGCCAATGGCAAAACCACCTTGATCGCGCGCCATCAGGAACCAGTCCAGCATCGCAAAGTTGAATTGTCGCCGCCCCGGCAAAACCGGGTAATCGGCTAGTGCGCCCCGACCGTTGGGTGGCAGCACGGCAAGCCCGAGCGAAAAATGCGGTGCCAGCGCATGTCGCTCGGCCAGCCAGGCTTCAAGCGCCACCGGCTTGCCGAGCAGGGCATGCGGCAATTGCCGGGCCAGGGTTTCGAGAAGAATCTTGCGCTGGTTGATTTTCTCGTCGATGTCCTTGGCCACGTAGCTCGCATCGGACAGCAGATGCGCCGAGACGGTCACTTCGATGCTGTCGTGCATGCTGGTGGAGAGCAGCGAGAAACGAAGCACGGTGCCGACGACGGTAATCAGCACGCCGACCAGGACGGCGCGAACGACAAGACTGTTGGCGAGACGGCGAACTTGCATGTTGGGGAGCTTTCCTGGCTGCGCTTGGGCGCATTATTTTCAACAATGTTACCAAACATGGATGACTCGAACAGTCACGATTGATGCAGCTTTTCACCTCGCATACAAAATTGTCGAATCCAGGCGGTCGACCGCTGCGTCACATTTGGAACCCGACTTCACATTCGCTTCACGGGCCTTCACCCCGGCTTCGTCAACGGTTCACACCGGCCGCCCAGACTGGCTCCACTTTCAACAAGGGAGCCTGTCATGGACAAGAAATTGCTGTACAAGATGCTGGCCATCGGCCTGATGACCATTCTGCTGCTCATTCCGCTCGGCCTGATCGAGGACCAGATCCGGGCGCGCAGCAATCGCCAGAACGAGGTGCAGCAAAACATCGCCAACAGTGCGGCCGGTGCGCAGACGCTGAGCGGCCCGGTGATCGCCCTGCGCTACCACGAGGCGGTCGAGCCGGAAGTCAGCAAGGACCCGGAAAGCGGCCGCCTGATCCGGACCCCGCGCTACGTCGTCAAGACCCGCCTGCTGCCGCCGGAAACCCTGAACATCAGCGGCGAGGCCAAGGTCGAGGCGCGCAACCGCGGCATCTACCAGGCCCGCCTCTTCCATCTCAACCTGCAGGCCGCCGGCCGTTTCGTCATTGCTCCGCTCGGCGGCGAGGCCGGTGCAATCAGCAATGTCGAGGCGACGCTGATCCTCGGCCTGAGCGATCCGCGCGGCGTCGACAGCGATCCGGAAGTCAGCATCAACGGCCAGCGCCGCCGCTTTGCCTCGCCCAGCGGCAAGACGAAGAGCGACGCCGAACTGCCCATGCCGCAACTGAGCATCGCGCTCGGCAGCATCGACCCGGCCCAGGGCGCCACTTTCAATTTCAGCTTTCCGCTGCAGTTGACCGGTACGGAGCGCTTCGCCATCGCCCCGAGCGGTGAAGCGAACAGCATCCAGCTCAAGTCGGACTGGCGGCATCCCAATTTCGGCGGCCGCTTCCTGCCGCGCGAACGCCAGATCGGCGCCGACGGCTTCAGCGCGCACTGGGAGATCTCGCACCTGGCGCGCAATTTCGCCAACACGCTGAACCCGGCCAGCGGCGAAGTGCTCAGCGTCGACTTCGTCGACCCGGTCAATGTCTATCTGCAGGCCGAACGCGCCATCAAGTACGGCATCCTGTTCGTCGCGCTGACCTTCGCCGGCTTCTTCCTGACCGAGATCCTGCGCCGCTCGCCCATCCACCCCATGCAATACCTGCTGGTCGGCCTCGCCCTGGCGATCTTCTTCCTGCTCCTGATCGCGCTTTCCGAGCATCTGCCCTTTGTCGTCTCCTACGGCCTGTCGTCCGCCGCCTGCATCCTGCTGATCGGCACCTACCTTGCCGGCGCGCTCGGCGGCGCACGCCAGGGCTTCGCCTTCGCCGGCGGCCTGACCGGGCTCTACGGCGTGCTCTACGGCGTCCTGCTCTCGGAAGACAACGCGCTGCTGATGGGCGCCATCCTGCTCTTCCTGGCACTCGCCACCACCATGCTCGCCACCCGCCGCCTCGACTGGTACCGCATCGGCGCCAGCCTCAGCCCGACGACCGAGTAAGGCAAGACGATGTTGCGACCACTCTGTCGCCTGCTCCGCCCGGCCTCCGGCTGGGCGGCAGTTTGCCTGCTGCTCGGCATCGCCTGGCATCTCAAGCATCCCTTGCTCCATGTCTGGCGCGCCTGGGAAACGCCGGCTCTGCTGCTGATCGGCATGACCGGCGCCGGGTTCGCCCTGCGCCGGCCCGGCGGCAACCGCCGCCTGCTCGGCATGGCGCTGCTGGCTCTGGTCGCGCTCACCCTGTACCGCGAGCTGGAGTTCCAGTTCCAGCGCGCCAGCGTGCTCGGCGCCGATGCCGACATGCGCCGGCTGGGCAGGCATTTCATCGTCGGCTTCGAGCACTTCAGCGATCTCGAGCCGCTCGCCGCGCGCGGCCTGATCGGCGGCATCTATCTGACCCGGCGCAATGTGCGCCACAGTTCGCCCGGCCAGGTCGCCGCTGCCATCGCCCGCTTGCAGCTTCTCCGCCAGCAGAACGGCCTGCCGCCGCTGATCGTCGCCGCCGACCAGGAAGGCGGCAGCGTGGCCCACCTCTCGCCGATGCTGGCCAACCTGCCGCCGCTATCCAGTCTGCTCGAGCGGGAAGGCGGCAGCCTGCATGAGCGGGCCCGCCGCTATGGCGAGGAACAGGGCGCCGGCCTGGCGCGGCTCGGCGTCAATCTCAATTTCGGCCCGGTCGTCGATCTGCGCCCGGCGCGGCCCGTCGCCGACGACATGCTGACCAACATCGGCGCCCGTGCCATCTCTGCCGATCCGCTGCTGGTCAGCGAAGTCGCCGACGGCTACATCACCGGCCTGAGCAACAACGGGGTGCGCGCGACACTGAAGCATTTCCCCGGTCTAGGCCAGGTGCGCCAGGATACCCATCTGAAGGCCGCCCGCCTCGCCGCCACACCAAACGCGCTGGCGGCCGACTGGCTGCCCTTCCGCGCCCTGGGCGGGCAGCCGGCGACCGCGATCATGCTCGGCCATGTGACGCTGGACAGCATCGACCCGGCGCACGCCGCCTCGCACTCGGCCGCCGTGGTTGACGGCCTGCTGCGCCGCGACTGGGGCTACGCCGGCATCCTGATCACCGACGATCTCAACATGGGCGCCGTCTATCAACACGGCATCGGCCGGGTGGCCAGCGAAGCGCTCGCCGCCGGCCTCGACCTGGTGCTCGTTTCCTACGATCCGGACCAGTACTTCCGCGCTATCTACGGCGCGGCACAGGCGCTAAAGGCCGGCAAAATCGGGCAAAAAACGCTGTCGACCGCCCAGCAACGCCTGGAAAGCTTCAACGCCACCCGGCAAGCACCGGCGATTGCCGGCAGCGATGCTAAAATCGCCACCCCTGTTTCTTACCCGCCCCATGATGCGCCAGCTGATTCTCGACCTGTTGCCGGAAAGCCCGCCTTCGCTCGACAACTTCGTCGCCGGCGGCAATGCGGAAACGGTCGCCGCCCTGACCGGCTGGCTGGCCGGCGAACGGCGTGACACCTCGTTCTGCCTGTGGGGCGAATCCGGCTGCGGCCGCTCGCACCTGCTGCAGGCGAGTACCTTCACGCTGGTCGATGCGGCGCTCGATCCGTCCCTGGGCAGCGCCCCGGCCGCCGAGCAGCTCGCGGTCGACAACGTCGATGCCTTGAACGAGGTCGGCCAGATCGCCCTGTTCAATCATTTCAATCGCCTGAAAATGAGCGACGGCATGCTGTTGACCGCCGCACCGCAGCCACCGGTCCACCTCGCCCTGCGCGAGGATTTGCGCACCCGCCTGGGCTCCGGCCTGATCTACCGCCTGCAGCCGCTGTCCGACGCCGAGAAGACTGCCGCCATCGCCGCCCAGGCGAAGGAACGCGCCCTCAAGCTGACGCCGGAAGTGATCGCCTACCTGATGCGCCACGCGCCGCGCGACATGCGCACGCTGTCGATGCTGGTCGTCGCCCTCGATCAATACACCCTCGAACAGAAACGGCCGGTCACCCTGCCGCTGCTGCGCGAACTGCTCAACATGGAAAACGCATGAACCTCGCTCTTTTTGACTTGGACAATACCCTCCTCTCCGGCGACTCCGATTTCGAATGGGCGCAGTTCCTGATCAGCAAGGGCGTCGTCGACCGCGAAGTGCAGGAAGCGAAGAACGTCCAGTTCTACGAGCAGTACAAGGCCGGCACCCTCGACATCCATGAGTTCCTCGCCTTCCAGCTCGCCCCGCTCGCCCGTCACAGCCGCGCCGAACTCGATGCCTGGCACGCCGAGTACATGGAAAAGCACATCCGCCCGATCATGAGCAGCGAAGGCCTCGACGTCGTGCGCCAGCACCTCGACAACGGCGACCTGTGCGCCATCGTCACCGCCACCAACACCTTCGTCACCGGCGCGATTGCCCGCGCCTTCGGCATTCCGCACCTGATCGGCACGATCCCGGCGGTCGACGTCCAAACCGGGGCGTTTACCGGCGCGCCGAGCGGCGTACCGTCCTTCCGTGAAGGCAAGATCGTCCGCGTCGAAGCCTGGCTCGAATCGCTCGGCCTGTGGTGGGGCAGTTTCGAGGACAGCTTCTTCTACAGCGACTCGCACAACGACCTGCCGCTGATGGGCAAGGTCAAGACGCCGGTCGCGGTCGATGCCGACGAAAAACTGCAGGCCCACGCCGACGCGCATGACTGGATCTCGATCAGTCTGCGCAACGCCTGATGCTGAACATTCCGTTCCTCAGCCACGATGCGCCGCTCACTTTCATTGCGCTGGCGCTGTTGCTGCTGTTCATCTGGCAACCGCTGAAGGCCCTGCGCCGCTCGCTGATCAACACCAGCGTGTTTTACGCCGCCTGCCTGTGCGGTGATTTGCTGGCCGGCGTTCTGCTCGCCGACCACAACATGACGGCAGCCGCCAGCTGGCTGCGCCAGATGAGCATCTTCGGCGAGGGCCTCGCCGTCATCCGCTTTGCCGGACTGGCCCTGTTCAACGTTGCGCTGCCACGCGTGCACATACATATCGCCGGCATCCTCGCCGACATCCTGGTCATCATCGGTTACGTCGGCTGGGGCTTCTTCCGGCTCAACCAGGCCGGCATCGAGCTCACCCACCTGTTTACGACCTCGGCCATCATCACCGCCGTGCTCGCCATCTCGATGCAGGACACGCTGGGCAACCTGCTCGGCGGCCTCGCGCTGCAGATGGACAACTCGCTGGAAATCGGCGACTGGATCAAGATCGACGACCTCTGCGGCCAGGTCACCGACATCCAGTGGCGTTACACGGCACTACTCACGCGCAATGGCGAAAAGGCCATCGTGCCCAATAGCCAGCTGATGAAAGGCCGCTACTACGTGCTCTGCGACAAGCACAGCGCCAACCCGGCGTGGCGACGCAGCATCGACTTCAACATCGACCTCGCCGTGTCGCCCGGCCGCATCGTGCAGATGATTGAAACCGACATCGCCGCTGCCACCATTTCCAATGTTGCCCAGACTCCGGCCCCGGTTTGCGTCCTGCTCCGCTTCGGCCCCGGCTATGCCCACTATGCCCTGCGCTACTGGCTGCAAAACCCGCTGCCGGATGACTTCACCGACTCCGAGGTGCGTACCCACATCCTCGCGACACTGCAACGCAACGGCATCCGCCTCGCCACCGACGACCACACCATCCACCTCGTCGAGGAAGGCGCCGCGCACCGCGAAGATGTGCAGAGCCGCGAATTGAAACGCCGCCTGCAGGCGATCAACTCGATCGAGCTGTTTGCCCGCTTCGATGACAGCGAAAAGCGCCATCTTGCCGAACACCTGATCAACGCGCCATTTGCGCGCGGCGACATCCTGACCCGCCAGGGTGCCATCGCCCACTGGCTGTACATCATCGTCAACGGCGAGGCCGAAGCCTGGTGGCAACCGCCGGAAGGCCCCCGCCGCCTGCTCGAAAAACGCGGCCCAGGCAGCGTCTTCGGCGAAATCGGCCTGATGACCGGGGCGCCGCGCCGGGCCACGGTGATCGCGACCAGCAATGTCGAGGCCTACCGCCTCGACAAGGAAGGTTTCCAGGAAATCATCCAGCAGCGCCCCGAGCTGGCCGACAGCCTGTCCGGCATTCTCGAAGCCCGCCTGCAGCGCTTTGCCGAGCTCGAACAGGGTTACCACCAGGGGCGCAACGAAGCACAGCAGAAAGTCCCGGGCAGTGCCGCAATCGGCAGGAAAATCCGCGAGTTCTTTGGTCTGGATTGATGCCAATTCGATGAAAAATCATCACTTTGCGGTAGAATCGCTTCTTTTCCGCAGCGCAGCAAGCGCTCAATGATCGGTAATAAGTGATCCGCAAATTCATTTCCCGCGTTCTAGGCGGCAAAAAACCCAGGGCTGGCCACCATGAGCCGGCCGTCATCCCCGTCTCCACCCACGGCATCACCCGCGACCGGATCAGTTCCGGCAGCCGGCGTGTCTGCGAAACCCTGCAGGAACACGGCCACAAGGCCTATGTCGTCGGCGGCGCCGTACGCGACCTGCTGATCGGCGCCGAGCCGAAGGATTTCGACATCGCCACCGATGCCACGCCGGAAGAAGTGCGTCGCCACTTCCGCCGCGCCCGCATCATCGGCCGCCGCTTCCAGATCGTGCATGTGATGATGGGCCAGGAAACCCTCGAGGTCACCACCTTCCGCGGCACCCTGGACGAGAAGACGAAAACCGACGAACACGGCCGCGTGCTGCACGATAACGTCTTCGGCAGCCATGCCGAGGATGCCGCCCGCCGCGACTTCACCGCCAACGCCCTGTATTACGATCCGGCCACGGAAGCGGTCATCGACTATCACCACGGCGTCGGCGATCTCAAGCAGAAAACCCTGCGCATGATCGGCGAACCGCGCACCCGCTACCGCGAAGACCCGGTGCGCATGCTGCGTGCGGTACGCCTGGCCGCCAAGCTCGGCCTGTCGATCGACCCGGAAGCCAAGAAGCCGATCCGCGAGATGGCCGTGCTGCTCGAAAACGTGCCGGCTGCCCGCCTCTTCGACGAAATGCTCAAGCTGCTGACCTCGGGGCATTCCGTCAAGTGCATCACCCAGTTGCGCGACGAAGGCCTGCATCACGGCCTGCTGCCGTTGCTTGATGTCATTCTCGACCAGCCGATGGGCGAGAAATTCATCATGCTCTCGCTCGCCAACACCGATGCGCGCGTACGCAAGGGCAAGGGCATCTCGCCCGGTTTCCTGTTCGCGACGCTGCTCTGGCACGAAGTGCTGGCGCACTGGGAAAAGCTCAAGAACAAGGGCGAAGCCAAGATCCCGGCGCTTTACCAGGCCATGGACACGGTGCTCGACGTGCAGGGCGAAAAGCTCGCCATCACGCGCCGCATCGCCGGTGACATCAAGGACATCTGGGCCCTGCAGCCGCGCTTCGAACAGCGTGCCGGCAAGCGCCCTTACGCCCTGCTCGAACAGCCGCGCTTCCGTGCCGGCTACGACTTCCTCGTGCTGCGCGCCGAGTCCGGTGAGCTCGACATGGAAGTCGCCGACTGGTGGACGCGCTTCCAGGCGGTCGACGGTGAAGAAAGGGCAGAAATGCTCCTGCCGGAACAGGCTGCCGACAAGAAACGCCGCCGCCGGCGCAAGAAGCCAGCGGCCGCGGGCGGTACCTCCGACAGCGCCGAATGAACCTCGCCTACGTCGCGCTGGGCGCCAACCTCGGCGACCCGGCGAGCACTGTCCGTGCAGCCTTCGGCGCTTTGGCCAACCTGCCGGAAAGCCGCGTCGTGCATACCTCGTCGCTGTACCGCACGGCACCGGTCGGCCTTGCCGACCAGCCCGACTTCATCAACGCCGTCGCCGCGCTGGAAACAACGCTGGCACCGGAAAGCCTGCTCGACGCGCTGCTCGACCTGGAAAACCGCTTCGGCCGCCTGCGCGCCGAGAAGAACGGCCCGCGCACGCTCGATCTCGACCTGCTGCTCTACAACGACCAGTTCCTCGACCTGCCACGCCTGCAGCTACCGCATCCGCGCCTGCACCTGCGCGCCTTCGTCCTGCAGCCGCTGGCTGAAATCTCCCCCGACCTGGTCATCCCCGGCCGCGGCAGCATCGCCGCCTGGCTGCCGGCGGTCGCCAACCAGGGCATCGTCCGCCTGTGAATTTCCCTGGTTTCAACCTGCCGGTTCTCTGGCAGACGGTGATCCTGCTTGCTTTGTCGAATGTCTTCATGACTTTCGCCTGGTATTCGCACCTGAAAAACCTCAATGACAAGCCCTGGTGGATTGCCGCGCTGTTTTCCTGGGGCATCGCACTGTTCGAATACCTGATCCAGGTGCCGGCCAACCGCATCGGCCACACCGAGATGAACCTCGGCCAGCTCAAGATCCTGCAGGAAGTCATCACCCTCGCCGTTTTTGTGCCTTTCGTGATTTTTTACATGGATCAGCCGCTGAAGCTTGACTACCTGTGGGCTGCCCTGTGTATCCTAGGCGCTGTCTATTTCGTTTTCAGGACCTGAATGTCTGCACAAGTCGTCACCCGCCGCCTGACCCAGGCCGACCTCGCCAAGCTTTACCAGGCGGGCGAGAAGGTCAGCATGTTCACCTGCTACGACGCCAGCTTCGCCCGTCTGCTCGACGGTGCCGGCGTCGAGACGCTGCTGATCGGCGACTCGCTGGGCAATGTCATCCAGGGACATGACACGACGCTGCCGGTCACCGTCGCCGACATCGCCTACCACACCGCCGCCGTCAAGCGCGGCAGCGACCGCCCCTTCATCATCGCCGACATGCCCTTCGGCAGCTACCAGGAATCGCCGGAACAGGCCTTCCGCAATGCGGTGACCCTGATGGCCGCGGGCGCCCAGATGGTCAAGCTCGAAGGCGGCCAGGAAATGGCAGCCACGGTCGAATTTCTGACCCACCGCGGCATCCCCGTTTGCGGCCATCTCGGCCTGACGCCGCAGTCGGTGCATGCGCTGGGCGGTTACAAGGTCCAGGGCAAGGGCGAAGCCGCCGCGCAACGCCTGAAGGATGATGCGCAGGCCCTGCAACGTGCCGGTGCGACCATGCTCGTGCTGGAAGCGATCCCGGCCCAGCTGGCGAGCGAAGTCACCGCCGACCTCAACATCATCACCATCGGCATCGGTGCCGGCCGCGATTGCTCCGGCCAGGTGCTGGTGCTGCACGACGCCTTCGACATCCCCCCCGGCAAGAAGGCCAAGTTTGTCCGCAATTTCATGGATGGCGCCAGCAGCATTGCCGATGCCGCCAGCCGTGCGGTCGCCGCCATCAAGGATGGCAGCTACCCGGCCCCGGAACATACCTACGCCGGCTAACTTCGCAGCGAGTATTCACATGCAAATCCATTCCAGCATCGCCGACCTGCGTGCGGCGCTCAAGGGACGCGGCCGCGTCGTTTTCGTGCCGACCATGGGCAACCTGCACGCCGGCCACATCAGCCTGATGACCCAGGCGCGCGCGCATGGCGACACCGTGGTTGCCAGCATTTTCGTCAATCGCATCCAGTTCGGCCCGAACGAGGACTTCGACAAGTATCCGCGCACCTTCGAAGCCGACTGCGACAAGCTGGCCGCCGCCGGCGTCGACGTGCTGTTCGCGCCGACCGAGGCCGATCTCTACCCCGAGCCGCAGGAATATCTGGTTGAGCCGCCGGCCATCCAGAACATCCTCGACGGCGAATTCCGTCCCGGCCATTTCCGCGGCGTCGCCACCGTAGTCCTCAAGCTGTTCAACATCGTCCAGCCACAGGCTGCGCTGTTCGGCAAGAAGGATTACCAGCAGCTGATGGTGATTCGCAACATGACGCGCCAGCTGGCCCTGCCGATCGAGATCATCGGCGGCGAAACGGTGCGCGCCGAGGACGGTCTTGCCCTTTCGTCGCGCAACGGTTACCTGACAACGGAGCAACGCGCCGAGGCACCGCGCCTGTATCGCGAGCTGAACCGCATTCGCGACGCCCTGCGCAATGGCGAAACCGACATCGCGAAACTGGAAAAAGGCACGCTGGATGCGTTGGCCGCTGCCGGCTGGCAGAGCGATTATGTTGCAGTGCGACAACAGTCCGACCTGTCTATGCCGAAAGGCGTAGACGCCCCAATGGTCGTGCTTGCCGCCAGCCGACTGGGAACAACACGGCTCATTGATAACATTGAGATTTGACGCCCTTCCGCTGGGCATAAAAAGATCGTTGACAGCGGTTTTATAGGGGCTACAATTCGCATCCCCCAACCTTCTGGATGAGTGAAACCATGCAGAGAACAATGCTGAAATCCAAGTTGCATCGCGTGACAGCAACCCACGCCGACCTGCACTACGAGGGTTCCTGTGCCATTGATGAAGACCTGCTCGAAGCCGCCAACATCAAGGAATACGAACAGATCGACATCTGGAACGTAAACAATGGCGAGCGTTTCACCACCTATGCGATTCGCGCTGAACGTGGTTCTGGCGTCATCTCCGTCAACGGCTCGGCTGCCCGCCGTGCTGCACCTGGCGACATCCTGATCATTGCGACCTTTGCGGTCTATAACGAAGTCGAACTGGCCAAGCATGAGCCGGAGCTGATCTACGTTGATTCGCAGAACCGCATCGTCCGTCGCGGCCACAAGATCCCGGTGCAAGCCGCCGCCTGATCCTGTTGTTTGCCGGACCCGAAAAAACCCGCCCTCCGGCGGGTTTTTCTTTGTGTACAATGCCCCGCAGAGTTTCATAAAAACACTGGAGACAAACCATGGGCGTTGTTTTCGCCAAGACCCCGAAGGGGCATGACGAAATCGCCACCAAGGCCGGGGGGCTGACGCCCCGCGTCCGACGGGTGCTGATTTTTGTGGATGGCAAACGCAGTGTCGACGAATTGCGCGGCATGCTGCAATCCGATGACCTGCAACACACTTTGGGCATGCTGGAGGAGGAAGGCTACATCGAACTCGCCGGCCTGACCGACAAGGCCGGGCAGAATGTGGCCGTACAGGCGCCGCTGCCATCGATTACCGCCTTTCGTGAATTGCCGGCTGACCACGACCCGGTCGACCTGCAACGCGCGCGCAATTTCATGACCAACACGCTGAAAGCCTTCAACGGCACACTCGGTGCAAGTTCGCTGCTCGACCGTATCGAGGAGGCGGCCGGCCATGCGGGGCTGCGGGCGCTCTACGACGAGTGGTATCACACCATCGTGATGACACGTGAAGGCAAGCGCGAGGCCGAATCGCTGCGCAGCAAGCTGCTGCAGGTGATCTGAGGACGGCTAACAAAAAAAGGGCAGCTCGCGCTGCCCTTTCTGCATCTCCGGGGAGGCTCAGCTCTCTGCAGCCTCGCTCGCCTTCGGCTTGCGCGCCCGCGGGGTACGGGCCGGACGCTTGGCCTTGGCCGGGCTCTTCTCGTCGTCCTTGGCCTTGCGGCTGGCCGCCTTTTTCTCCTTCGGTGCAGGGTCGACCGCTGCCGCCACCTCGACTGCCACCGGCATGTCGACCTTAGCCGGCTCGGCAGCCTTGCGCGGCCTGCGGGCACCACGCCGCGGCTTGGCCTCGACGCTTTCTGCTGACTCCGGCGCAACGGGTGCCACGGCGGCGGCTTCGCTCACCGATGCCGGCGCTTCGACCACGGCAAGCTCGACAGCCTCGTTCGCAACGACGACTTCCGCCTGTGCCGTTCTGTCCTTGCCGTTGCGCGAACGGCGACCTCCGCGGCGACGCGGATTGCCGGAAGTCTCGGCTTCAGACGCTGGCGTTTCGGTTTTTGCCGTTTCCGTGACGTCGACCGCTGGCACTTCGGCGACGGCAGGGACTTCGCCGGCACTCTCGGTTTCAGCAACGGCCGGACGCTGTGGCGCACGGAAAACATAGGCACCCTTGTCGTCACGGCCGAAACCGAGCAAACCACGGCTTGCCGCTTCTTCCAGCAGGTTGCCGAAGGAGCGGAAGCCGTAATAGTTTTCGTTGAAACCAGGGTTGCGGCGCTTGACCACTTCCTTGAGCACCGAAGCCCAGATCCGCTCGCTCTCGCCGCGATCGGCAATCAGATCGACGAAGGTCGTGGACACGATATCGACCGCCTTGCTCTTGCGCTCTTCCTGCTTTTCACTGCGCTTGGCTTCTTCTTCCGGCGAACGCTTCTCGCGCTCGCGGCGCTGGCCGCCACGGCTGGAGTCGCGGTCGCGCACGAGGTCGTCGTAGTAGATGAATTCGTCGCAATTGGTGACCAGCAGGTCGGAACAGGACTGTTTGACGCCGACGCCGATGACCCGCTTGGCGTTCTCGCGCAGCTTGGAAACCAGCGGCGAGAAGTCGGAATCGCCGGAGATGATCACGAAGGTATCGACGTGCGACTTGGTGTAGCAGAGGTCAAGCGCATCAACCACCATGCGGATGTCGGCCGAATTCTTGCCGGACTGGCGCACATGCGGGATCTCGATCAGCTCGAAATTGGCCTCGTGCATCGCGGCCTTGAAGCCCTTGTAACGCTCCCAGTCGCAATAGGCCTTCTTGACGACGATGCTGCCCTTGGCGAGCAGACGCTCGAGAACCGGGCGGATATCGAATTTTTCGTACTGGGCGTCACGGACGCCAAGCGCGATATTTTCGAAATCGCAGAACAGTGCCATGCTGACATTATCGTTGGGTGCGGCCATGAAGTTCATCCAGAGAGAGGGTGACGGAGTATACCGCCAGCGGGAGTATCTCCGACGGTGATCCGCATCTAGTCCGAAAGAGGTATTGCTCGCCGGACGGGGCAATGCCACCATCCAGCGACACTTTCCAGCGAGCTCCCATGGCAGCCAATCCGCGTATCAATATCGAGGCCCTTCTTTCCCACCTGCCACTGTTCAACGGCCTGGCACCGGAGGAAATCGCCCGCATTGCCGCTTCCGCGCGCGAAAGCCAGGCGGCAAAGGGCGACATCCTGTTTCACAAGGGCGACCCCTGCACCGGCTTTCACCTGCTGGTCTACGGCCAGATCAAACTGGCTTTCACTTCGTCGCAAGGCAACGAAAAGGTCGTCGAAATCATCAGCCAAGGACAGAGCTTCGGCGAAGCCATCATGTTCATGGACAAGCCCTACATTGTCTTCGCCCAGGCCCTCAGCGACTCGCTGCTGCTGCACATCCCCAAGGCCGTGATCTACGCCGAACTGGAGCGCGACCCCCGCCTCTGCCGCAAGATGCTGGCCGGCATGGCGGTGCGCCTGCACCAGTTGATGAACGACGTCGAATCCTATTCCCTGCGTTCCGGCAAGCAGCGCATCATCGGCTACCTGCTGCGCGACATTCCGGAAGATGCCACGGCAGACAACGACATTGCCGTCACCCTGCCGACCAGCAAGGGCATCATCGCCTCCCGCCTGAACCTCACCCAGGAACACTTTTCCCGCATCCTGCATGAGTTGAGCGAGCTCGGACTGATTGTCGTCAAGGGACGCAAGATCTGCATTCCCGATGTCGCCGCCTTGCGCTTGCACGACAGTTAAAGACAGTCGGGCCGACTGAATTCCCAGAAAACAGGAAATGAAAAAGGGGCGGAAAATCCGCCCCTTTTTTGCAGTCGACCGTTAAGACCTAATCGGTTATCAGCTTGCCGTTGGTCAGCAGATTCTGGATGATGGTCTGGTCGGAGAGCGTGTTACCCGCCGTCAGATCAACACCCGTCAACCGGATCGATTGATCGAAGGTGCCAGAGCCAATTGACTTGACCTCGATCGTGGTCACCGCGCTGGTACCCGAACCGGTACTGCTGAAGTGCAGGTAGTTGGCCAGGTTGCCGGCATCGGTACCGCTGTGGAACTCACCGACCAGCAGATCACGCAAGTCCAGCTTGTCGCTGTTCGCGGTCGCATCGAAGTCCGTGATGGTATCGACAGTGGGAGTTGCAGATGTGCCACGATCATTCAGTACCCAGGCAAAAGTATCTGCCCCGGTACCGCCGACCAGCGAGTCAGTCCCGGCACCACCGTACAGCACATCATCACCGGCACCACCGCGCAGCGTATCGTTGCCCACACCGCCATCGAGGACGTCGTTGCCGTTGGAGCCAGCCGTACCTCCCAAACGGTCATTACCAGCGCCACCCTTGATCAGATCGTTGCCTGTCGTACCATCCAGCGCAGTCGTATCGCTGCCTGTCGTACCCAGAATATCGCTGTAACCATTGACTTCATCGAGCTGGATATCCGTCGCAGAGAACTTCGGAATGACATCCAGTTCGACGGTCTTGGCAACAGACGAAGCCTGACTTCCGTTCGCGGTTTCGGTACTGGTCGCAACCACCCCGATGCTCAAGTGGCCGGTCACCGTGTCAGCGAATTGAAGCTGGGCCGAAGCGAGTTCCGCCGCCGAGATCGTGATGCTGCCACCAACAATCGAGTGGGTACCGCTCGAGGAAACGATGGTTGCTCCTGCCGGCACGCCACTGAAGGAGAGAGACAGGGTTTCAGAGCCATCGGTATCGGTCAGCGCCGCAGCAACGTAAGCAGCAAGGCCAATCGAAGTCACACCGGCAACACCGCCCGCGCCAGCAGAAACCCCTTGGTAGGCAGACAGTTGGATATCGTCGATGAAGGCACCGCGGCCGCTCGAGTTATACGAGGTAGCATCGGTTTGGATAGTCAGGGTATGCGTTGCACCGTCACCGGTGAAACTGAACACCAGATTCTTCCAGTCAATCGATGTCTGCGGGCTTGTCGCAGCATATTGCTGAATCAAGACACCATCAAGATAGACGCCGATCTGCGTGAAACCGGCGTCGAAGCCAGGGCGCCCCGCGTAATCGAGCGACAATTCATACACCATGCCTGCCGTAGTACTGACCGAACGGGTAATACCCAGCGTCTGGATCAGGGCACCGTTGGCATCGGCGTTGTTCAACTCGAGGAAATTATTGCCGTTGCCTGCTGCGCCATAAACAATGTTGTCACCCTGCGCCTGATTTTGCTGCGTATCGCCATCCGACCAGACCTCGAACCGACTGGTACCGCCCGCAAACGGGTCGGGAGTCGTTACCAAAGTCCAGCCTTCCAGCGTAGATCCGGTCACAGCCTCGCTGGTATTGTTGCCGTTTGCTGCTGTTTCCCAGCTATTGCTGAAAACAAGAGCCGAAGCACGCGAGGTGATCGTCAATGTCGGAGTGTCGGCAACCGGGGTAACGCTCACATTGACCGTGCCCGTGGCAGAACCACCCTGACCATCGCTGACCGTATAGGTGAATGATGCCGGCCCACTGTAATTGGATTCAGGCGTGAAGACCACATTACCACCAACCAGGGCCACAGTTCCGTGAGTAGCCCCTTGAACCGAGGTTAGCGTCAGCGTATTGCCATCGACATCAAGGTCATTGCCGAGCAGAGTCGCAGCCGAGACTGTGAGAGCGATATCCTCGGTTGCAGTGACTGAATCGACCACAGGTGCCGGGGCATCATTGACCGGAGCCACAGTGACATTCCAGTCGGTTGAAGCGCTGGTTGAACCGCCAGTAGCAATCTCGGTCGCGGTAGCCGTTGCTGTCACCGAGAAGCTGCCGTTGTAATTGGCCGGCGGCGTGATCGTCAGCGTACCCAGATTCCAGTTGCTGCCACCGTAGGCCCCCGAAGCATCATCCTCGTTCCAGACTTGGACAGAGGTATTGCCGGCGGTTGCCGTGAAGGTGTGCGTACCATCGCTGAGCACGGCCCCGACCGGAATAGCGGAAATGGTAACGACGTGGCTTTCCGAATTGTCAGCCGAGTCACCGAAGGTCGGGACAAGAGCAGACAACTTGATTGCCGTATCTTCCAGACCGCTATTCAATGCTGCTGGGTAATAGCCACCCTCGCCCGTCGTCGTATTGGCAACGAAAGCGCCATGCTGAGCGCCAGCGGTATCAAGCGTTGCAACACCCGGATAAAGGTGGAAATTACTGGTCGACACATCCTGCACCGCACCACCGTTGACCGACAGGTTCAGATCGTAGCTACCAACACCACTGGTGTTGTACACAAACAGATCCACCGTGTAGTAACCCGAAGCCGTAGGTGTGAAGGTCGTCGCGGTGAAGGTGCCTGAACTACCCGTTCCGGTCCCGCCCCACTGACCGGAAACAACAGTATCACCGCCAATCTCGAGGCGGAATGTATCGTCAATGTAACCACTGAAGGTATAGCTCTTGCCTGCCTCCATATACATCAGGCCGCTGACCTGATAAGCGTCATCGACAGCCACCGCAACCCCGTTGGTCGTTGCAACACCAGCGACACCAGCATTGCTGACAACAGAGGAAGAAGTCGGCGTAGCGGCCTCAATCGCAACCTCGGCAGCCCCCGGAGCGCTACTGGATGCTGTGCTGCCAATACCGGGAATGGCATTGTAGTAATCGCGCACGAGACCGACGGAGGCCGGCGGAGTGATGGTATTGCCACCAACAACGCTGCCAGTCGCACTGCTATCCATCGTCAAGGAAACCGGATCAGCGACCGGGGCGATGTCTACCGAGACCGTACCGGTAGTGCTGGCACCATTGGAGTCGGTCACAGTAACTTCGAACTTGGCGTAATCAGCATGCTGATCACCGAAACCGGGGGTCGAATACATGTTGCCGCCGGACTCGTCTGCATCCGGGACAAAACGCAGATGACCAAGATCCACCTCGGCCTTGCTGATTACATCTCCGGCTGCAACATTAACCCAGGAAGAACCCACGAGGACCTGCAATACCCCGTCGGCAGGCAAGCTCGTGATCGTTGCAGAGGTAATCGTTGCGCCATCTGCATCGCTGACACCAAACGCGCTCCAGGTCAGTGCCAGAGGAGTGTCTTCCGTTCCCAGCACAGTGCCACCGGTAACCAAGGGCGCGGCGTTAACCAGATCGGTGTCCGAAGCGGCATTGCCAAGCACATCGCTGACCGAAGCCTTGAAGCTGTAGACCGAGCCATCGGTCAACCACGTTGCATTAGCCGGAACATTGGCCGTCCAACTGCCATCAGCGGCAACCGAACCAGTCACGGAACCGACCACGACGTTCGCCGAATTCAGGATCTCGACAGTCACTAATTGCCCCTGTTCGACACTGCTCGTCACACCGCTGACCGAGAAGCCGGTCGCGTGCTCGGCAGCACTGACCGTCGCATAGTTATTTGCGTCGGTTGCCAACGGGCTCTGACTATCGCCGGCGATCGTATTGATATCGATCGTGGCCTTGGTGTCGACGATGAAGGTGTCCGTGCCGGTGGCCGGCGTGCCGCTCGTCGTATTGGTGTTGCCGTACGGGTCGACCGTCGTCACCACAATGGTG
>Ga0209749_1000776_pt1 | contig 37096 bp, 30 predicted proteins | sample EPASupsiteSAE347_FD_187267 | JGI IMG/M metagenome (GOLD analysis project Ga0209749, IMG submission 187267) | Bioremediated contaminated groundwater from EPA Superfund site, New Mexico - Sample SAE3-47 (SPAdes) (version 2) | ecosystem: Environmental > Aquatic > Deep subsurface > Groundwater >...
CGATCTGCCGTTGTAAGACACTTCGATGGTGGAAGACGCATAATCGGCGAATGTATCCTGAATCCTTGCCCAGACTTCATCATGAGAGATCGGCGGGTAAGTGTCGTTTACTATCGATTCCTGCGGAGGATCGAGCGTAACATTATCGGGTGCGGCGGTGTCAAGAACGAACGTTCTCGAAGCTTCGAGACCGACGTTTCCGGCGAGATCCACGGGAACGACTTTAATCGAATACGTTCCGTTTTGCGTCAACTGTGGAAACGTCATATAAATAGTATCGCTGGCATTGTTCGTGTAGTTGCCCGTAATCGTCGTGTTAGTCGGCACATGAGTGAGAGTAAAAACAAACGGCGGCACATTTAAGTTGAGGGGAGAATCTCCGGTTTTGGTTATTACCGCCGTAAGTTTTGTCACCGGAGAAGCGATCATCGGAGGCGGATAGTCGGGGGGTGTTGAAATATCGGTAGATACGTCATCGAAAGATATTCGATTGACGATAGGCACGGTCTTATCGACAATTACGATTCTATATCCCGCGGTATTTCTTTCTTCGATATTCGGATCAGGCTTCGCTTGATCGGCCGCATAAGCCCATAATTTGTATTTACCGGGATTCCAAGTCGTCGAATCGATAGTGTAAGACCAGCTTACGGTCGTACCATTGAAGAAGGGAACCGTTGCGGTCCCTATGGGTCCTCCGGCAAAGGTTTGAGTGGCTATTTCCAACCAACCGACTCCCGAGTTGTTTCCCGTTCCGGGCGGTTGGTCATCGGAGGTCCCGGTGATCGTAACCTTGGGATTAGCAGCAGACAGATAAATAATATCCATGGAGGCCATCGTGGTTATGGGCGCCGAAGTGTCGATATTAAATGCGCTGGCCTCGCTGACATCCAACATTGTATTCCCGGCCAAGTCTTTTGCGCCGGAAACTCTAATAGCCGCCATGCCGTTATATGTTGTTCCCTGCCCTTTGGGAATGGCTATCTGTCCGACGTACATCGTGGAATTGATCCAAGTTCCGCCGGTCGTGATGACCTCGGTTCCTCCGACGGGCTTAAGACCGATGCTCGGAAATACAGTTTTATCCATGTCTTCACTGAAATTAACCTGAATGTAATAATTTCCCGGACCGATCCAAGTCGTCGCCGGCAACGGAAGCGTCTGACTCGCCAAGCTTAGCGCGCGGGCAATTTGCAGCTGGGTCGTGGTGGCCGCATCAGGATCGTATTTCACCACTATGCTCGCAGAACCGCCCGATTGATTTCCCGGGGAACCATGAGCGCTGTCTTCGGCTTTCACGTAGAAGATGTTGTCGCAGGCTTGAACGCCGTTGTTGTCGAGCTTTACTTCGGGGAAAGTGAATGACCCGTCGCTGTTGGCGGTAACGCTGGCAACCTGAGTTCCTTTCAGATCGTAGAGTTGGACGATTACCGGCAACGCGTTCACTCCGTTGGAGAGCTGATCCACCGCTTTTTTGCCGGTAAGCGTAATGGTTTTTTTGGACGTGGGAGAAACCGGTTGATCCAATTCGGGTATATCCGGAGCATGCAGATCGACCGTAACCGAAAATTCGGGAGAAGAAGTGGAGTCGTTTCCCAAGGTATCCTTGCCTTGTACAGTATACGTATGTTTCCCTTCAGCTACGCTCGTCAAGGAGATGGTCCATTTGTCGGCCGTAGGTGTCACCCGTTGAAGTTCAGTACCGTTTTCAAATACGGCTATCGAGATGACGGTCGTTGGGCAAGTGCCCGACAGAGTGATGTTTTGCGATTTGGTTACAGCCGCAGGAAGAACCGTATTGATTGCCGGAGCCCCGGGCCCGACGGTTACGACATTGAATGAGGTTTGACCGGACCCGCTGTTGGCATATGCCGCCGGCAACGTTTTATCTTTACATACGGCTTTGATCGTATAAGCACCCGGCTGGGCGGTTTGCAGCTTATTTATCGAATAAACCCATCTTTTCGCCGTGGATTGCGTCGTATCGAGAGCAGCGGCGGTTCCGGGATCGGGTGTTATTTGAGGAGTGAATGTATCCAGATCTTCATCAGCGCAGGTAACTTCAAAATTAACGATATTACTGCCGTCTTTATTGGAAAAATTCGGCCCGTTCTTTAATGTGACAACGACATTCGGCGGAACCAAATCCATGTTGAGGGTATGATCTCCGGTTTTTGATAAAGGTTTGGCATTCGGGACTGAAGTCTCAATAACGGTGACGCTGAAATTTTTCCCGTCGCCGTGACCTATGTCGGCGCCGCTTTTGATGACGGATGCCTGCACAGCATCGGTGTTTTCATTCCCAATCGTCACGTCATTCATTTTGAATGTGGCCCCAAACGGCTTAGTGTCACCCGTCCATTCGGCGGAAATCGTGACCGTAATCCCGGCATTGTATTTATCCTTTGTCGGGTCGCCCTCCGACGGCTTTACTTCGCATTTAGATATTGCGGTGATGTCGGCTAAAATAGTCCCAGTGCCCGCCAATACGAAAATCACGGCAAACAAAGCGATCCTTGAAAGAAGGCTGTTGATTCGCAATTTAAAAATTTTCTTTTGCCTCATAGGCTTTCTCCTATCGATACTAAAAACCTGGCACTGAGCTGACAGTATTTCTCACTCATCTTTTCGGCAATAATGGGAAGAAACTTGACACTATTGGTTACGTCTGGCACAATTTGTGCTATAAATTTCCCTTTAATTTCTTGTTCAACAATATTAGGAAGTAATTTTTATTCAAAAATATTTTCATAAAAATATCGGATTATTTTTTTTACTTTTCATCGGTTTAATATTATCGACATATTTGTTTCTTTTAGGATGCGGCGGACTTAATCCGTCGAAGGGTGATGACGATCAAACCGATACCGGCGATTCCGACCTTGATAACGGCGGAATAACCGGTTCGATATATGCCAGCGGTTCCACAGCGATTTCCGGAGCCATCGCCGAGGCAGCCGATCGTCAAGCAATCACGGCTTCCGACGGTCGCTATCTTTTAACGCAAATTCCCGCCGGGGATTATCAAGTGATAGCAAGAGCCCGCGGATATTTCCCCCAAACCCGCGACGCAGTACGCGTTTACACGGGGAAGATCACTGAAAGCGTGGACTTTACCCTCTCCGATTCAGCCGCCACGGCCACGGTCGACTTTGCCGTTATCGGTTTACAACCCGCATTTGGGACGGATGGAGATCTCATTGGAGTATATGGTAGAGGGTTCGGTCCCACTCGGGGAAGAGTTACGGTAGCGGGAAAAGAAGCCTCAATTTTGGATTGGAACAGCCAAAACGACGGCTTGATAACCATAAAGCTTCCCGCGGAAGTCGAAACAGGGCAAGTGATAGTATATGTCGGTTCCGAGGCTTCTCATGAAAGTCAACCTGTGATTTTCACCGCCAAGCCTATCGCCCTGGAAGCAAGTCCTTCGAGCGCCAAACCCGGAGCGATGGTATCGATCATCGGCAGGAATTTTCATCAAATCGCGGCTTTCAACAAAGTCACTCTCAATAATTTGACCTGCCAAGTTTTAAGCGCTCCCACTACGCGGCGGCTTAATATTCTTGTTCCACAAAACGCTGAAACGGGAACCCTGCAAGTTCGAATCGAAGGAAACGAATACCAGCTCGACGGAATTTCGACGGCTGTTTTAACCATTCCCCCGGAAATCATTTACTTAAGTCCCAAGCGATCGATACCCGGCATTACCTTGTCCATTTACGGATACAATTTTGGAACCGACAAAAGTATTTTCAAGATATACCTGGGAGACAAAAAAATTCTAACGGGAACCGACATTATATCGCTGACCAAGAACAAAGTTACTTTTCCCGCTCCGGACGGCACGGTTGTAGAGCCCGGGAAATCGATTGAAATCAGCGTCGCAGTGAACGACGCGAAAAGCAATTCCGTCACTTACACGGCCTACAATACGGCTCAAAGCACCTTATCGGCATACGGCATCTACGATTTCACCACGGTTTCAACGGCCAATACATTGAAACTGGCGTCGCTTCCGGCAACGGATCGGGTGACATTCCTAAGCGTTTTCTCCGGAAACGGAGCTCTTGATCTGGGCGGAAATTTCAACTACGTTTTTTCGAGTTATCTTGGAGGCAATTTCACCGCGATTCCTACCTTGCCCGTCACCAACACGACAATGGCCGCGACTCGGAAAAACGATTTCGAACATTTGAGAAACCATTTCGATGCCGGACCGATGATTCGCTCGTGGTCTCAACATCGGAAAAACAGCGGCGGAACGAGCGTTGACGGCTTAAGATTCCTGACGGCGGCGGCTCCGGCTTCGACAACCTTTTGGATGGTGAATTTCGTGACGGGCGTTGCTTCCGACACGAACAACGACGTTCTTGCGACCGGAACGCTCACGGCAACGGGAACGCACTGTCTTGTTTATCTCGACACGGCCACCGACACGGTCATCACGGCTTCGGACACCGAAAAAATCGCAACATGGTTCGACGCCACTTATGAGACTTTGGCCACGGCTTGCTGGGACGGCGTCAGTAGTCCGCCCGAAGGTAACATCGACGCCCAATCGAGGATTATTCTCTTCGTTACGCCTCAAATCAACCGAGGTTCCACCTCGAATTTGGACATTTTGGGATATTTCAACCCTCGTGACAAAGACCTGACGGAAACGCATTCCGCGGGAACCGAGATTCTTTATTTATGGGACAAGAAATTCAACACGAGCCCGGATGACTTCAAGGGCTTGCTTGCGCATGAACTGCAACACATGATGTATTACAACCAAAAAGGTTTACAAGGCGTCACCTGGATAGACGAGGGCCTGTCGAACTTCGCTCAACAAATCATCGGATATGGATTTCCACAAAACACATCCGCTCCCGTCAGCCAAGTTTCGTCATATCTGCGGGCCCCGCATACCATTTCCCTAAATCACTGGCCGGACGACGCCGGCCTGGCCAATTACGGCATGTCTTATCTTTTTGTACAATATATATTTGAACGCTGTTCCGGATACACGGCCATTCGTGCGCTCGAACGCAAAAGCGGATCGGTCGGGTTCCCCGATATCGAAACAAATATAATTCTCGGCGGAATAACGACGGTATCGACGAGCGGCATCGAAAGCTTCATCCACGAATTCGCTCTTGCCATGTATTGCGATGATCTTGGAATCGCCGATACGCTTTCCGGAAACAAACCCGCTATTTATAAATTCGGCACGCTTGGATTGCGGGGCACGATTTCCGGAATCTCAGGGTTGCGGCATCTTGCATATGGGGAAAGCCCGATAAGCGCCAAATATACCGCAATCATGGGATACGGCTGCGACGTCATCGAGTATTACGGAGGAAACGGCGGCGATCTGGAAGTAACGATAGTTCCGCCGATCACCACGGCCGGGTTCAAAACCTGGGTCATTTATTATCCGGCGCAATAATATCCGAGATGTTCATATGCCGACAAATCTTCAACCGAGGTTGTAGGTTTTCATCTTGTACTGAAGAGTGCCGCGTTTGATACCAAGTTTTGCCGCCGCCTGGGATTGGTTCCCCTCGGTGGCCGTTAGGGCACGCATGATCATTTCCTTTTCGATGGCGGCTACCATTTCATCGAGAGTTTTCCCTTTTTCCATTTCCGTTGCGATCCAATCCAAACCGGAGGTTGTGGGTTCTGGCGCGAATCCGAGTTGAATTTCCTCGGGAAGGTTGTGAATATCGATAAACTCGCCTTTGGCGAAGACGGCCGCGCCTTCGATAATATTGACCAATTGCCTGACGTTGCCGGGCCAATTGAAATTCTTTAAAGCGGTCATAGCTTTCGGCGTAACGCCTTTCAATTCCCTGCCGATCTTTTGCGATGCGGTTTTAACGAAGTGATCGATCAGAAGAGGCAAATCTTCGATTCTTTCGCGCAACGGCGTCAACGCGATGCTTACGACATTTATGCGGTAGAAGAGGTCTTCCCGGAAGAGACCTTTCGAAATGAGGGATTTCAAATCCTTGTGGGTGGCGGCAATGATGCGAACATCAACCTTTATCGGTTCGGAACCGCCCAAACGCTCTACTTCGCGTTCCTGGATAGCGCGGAGAACTTTCGATTGTGTATTGAGAGCCATATCGCCGATCTCATCGAGAAAAATCGTTCCGCCGCTGGCGACTTCGAATTTTCCGCGTTTTCTTGCGCTTGCTCCGGTAAATGCTCCCTTCTCGTATCCGAACAGTTCGCTTTCTATGAGATTTTCCGGAAGCGCCGCGCAATTCAGCTTTACGAAAGGACCGGAGGCGCGACTGCCTTTTCGCTGCAATGCTTCCGCAACCAATTCTTTGCCGGTTCCCGACTCGCCTTGAATCAAAACCGTTATCTCGCTTTTCGCGACCTGCTCGATTCTTTCTTTCACCATTTGGATTTGGGGCGAATTTCCGATGAGTTTGTCGGCTTCCTGTTCGATAAGGAAACGCTCTTCGAGTATTTTCTTTTGCCAACCAAGGCTGAATCTTTCGCAAGCCTTGGCGACGATTATCCGCATTTCCTCGATATCGAAAGGCTTGGAAAAGTAATCGTAGGCGCCCTCCCTCATCGCCTCAATGGCAAGTTTTTCACTGCCGTAAGCCGTCATCATTATGAAAACAAGTTCCGGATCGATCTGCTTGACCTTTTTTAAAAATTCCATGCCGTTCATGACGGGCATGTTGTAGTCGGAAATGATTACCTGAAAAGCTCCCGGTTCAAGCATTTTTAAAGCTTCGGAAGGACTCTCGGCCGCTTTAACATTATAGCCTTCCTTTTGCAGAGCAGCCTTAAGACTGAACAAAATCGACTTTTCATCGTCAACCAAAAGAATATTATGAGACTTGAAGGGCATTTTAATCATTCCTTTCTCTCGAGCGGAAGATAAATATTAAACGTTGAACCCTCGTTGGGCCGGCTCTTAACTTCGATTTTTCCTCCGTGCAAATCGATGATCTTTTTCACGATGGCTAAGCCAAGCCCCGTTCCTCGCTGCTTTGTAGTGAAAAACGGGTCGAATATATGATCCACGATCTCGGAAGGCATCCCCGCTCCGGTATCCTGGACGCGGCAAACGGTCCATGGGCTGGCGGGATCTTGAAAAGCTCGTATTGTAATATTCCCTCCATTTTCGATCGCCTGCAAAGAATTGAAAATCAAATTCAAGAATACCTGTTTGATCTTTTCCGCGTCAACATACACATGCAACTCATCGGCGAACTCCGCGGAAATGGCCACTCTGTGCCTTTCGGCTTCATGATGCACCAAAGCGAGAACCGGCGCGATGACTTCCGAAAATTTTACGCGCTTGAAACTGGATTCCTCGGGCTTGGCGTATTTCAACAACTGCTCCACCACGCTGTTTAATCGGTTTACTTCGGATACTATGACATCGATATATTCCCGTTTTTGATCTTTCGGCGGTATTTCTTCCTGCAAAAGCTGGCCGAGGGTCTTGATTGAAGCCAACGGATTTTTGATTTCATGCGCGACGCTTGCCGCAAGCTGGCCGATGGAGCTGAGCTTGTCGGCGTGATAGAGCTGCTGCTCGATTATCCGGCGTTGCGTAATATTATCAAGCGTCAGAACCATTCCGTAGGGATTTTGAGCCGTATCGCGCAAATACGTAAACTCGCTCTGCATTACTTTAAACCCGCGATTGGGGCCTAAATCGAACTCAAGGTCGAACGGAACCGGTGGAACGCCTTTCTCGACCAAAGCCCGCAGACAACGAAGAAGAGTTTTTCGTGAACCCGAGTTCATCGGTTTGAGAAATCCGCGTATCGTCATGGCTTTAAGGCCGGCGTAAAATTCCTTCAATTCGCGCTCGGCGGCGGAATTAGCCGTTTCTATCCGGCCTTGACGATTCCAGGTAATCACCCCGGTTCCCAAGCTTCCCAATATGTTTTGAATATACGTCTTCAATTGTTCCAGGCTTTCGATATAGTGCTGCAGTTGCTCGTTTTGAGAAACCAACTTGTCGCGATTTGCTTTGATCGTCTTCGCCATTTCATTGAATGCGCGCGCAAGATCGCCCAGCTCGTCATGCCAGTTCTCAGGAAGACGATACGTAAGATCCTCTTGCGATATGAATTTCGAGCCATCGCGGATTTGTCTGATTCGAGCCGTAAGGACCCGTTCGGAAAACAATATCGAAAGAAACAGCGACACCACAAGCGCGGCGAGAGTCAAATTAAGCGTTTCGGTTCTCGCCTGACTGATCAATTGCAACATATCTTCTTGACTGATGGCACAATAGATTTTTATTTGATTGCGATCGCCGGTTTCACCAAGGTCCATCATCGCTACAGAATGCATTTTTCCGCCCAAAGACAGCGAAAAAAAACGCTCGCGCTTTTCGGGGCTGTGATAAATATCATACACCATATCGCGTCTTGATGAACCCGCAAGTGATGATCCTACAACATTGCCCCGAAGGGAAAGAGCGACATCGACCTGTAAAAGTTTCGACATTTCCTTGAGACTGGCGTCATCCAAATCCTTTTTCAGCGTCAAAAGACCGATAAAGTCACCTAACTTATGCAGTGGAACCACCGCCAACATTTGCAATCTGTCATCGTTACAATCAATTTGAACTTTCGATAACGTGATGCGCGGATCGTTACCATCCAAGGGGCGATCCCGCATCGGAGAATTCTGCTTGCTGGAAAGAATGAGACCGGATTTCAGATGAATTTCAATTTCCCGAAAACCCGTATTTACAACCAAGCGCTTGATTTCCCGCAACAAAAGGTTGTTCAAGCCGTAAATAGAATAATTCAGAATTTTCTCCGATTCGGCGAACAACGTGGCCGTGCGTAAAAGCTGATTTTGCTCGTTTTCCCAATAGGCTCTCACTGAATTCAAAAGCATTACAAATCTGCTCTGAAAAATCTCCTGCGTCTTTTCAAAAATCAATTTCGTTGATCGATCACCGAAGACAAGCGCCAATCCGGTAATCAGAATAAACAGCAGGGCAAGAATCTTAACTCTTAAGGAAATATACACTTTATATCTCTATCGAAATCTTCAGGATAAAACCTTGTAGGGAAATCATTCACGGTTCTCCCCTGAGCAGTTCATCATACAACATCGAAAAATTCTCTTTTATCCATGCGGTCTCCTGGGCGAAATCGCATTCTCCAATCTCCTTGGCCTCGGCGGTCGACGATAATTTTATATTATCGCTTGCAATTTCAAGTATCTTGGATGGCACCCATAGATGAAACTTAATCTTGGGCAACGATGTTTTTCCGTCAGGTCCGGGAAAGGGAAAAAAAAGCGTATTTTTAAAGGCTACGAGCAATCTGGGACCGGATGCCAAGAAATCTTCAAACATCCACATGCTAGAAAATACCGAATCTCCGGCTTCATACACTTCACAGGAAAGCGTCTCATCGGCCTCCAGGGAAAGCGGATTCAGCAACTTCTCATCCAATGCTTTCTGGAGAACTTTTACGGCGTTTTTGAAGGTTCCCGATGCCGCTTCATGCACCGACACGAATGTCGATCGATTATCGCCGTTCGGCGACATAGCCCGCTCGAGACGCAACATGGTATTGGGAGAATTAAGTGATTCGAACCAAGGGAAACTTTCGGGATGAATCTTTTTCAGCTCCGCCAATTGCCCCATGAATGAATCCAGATCGCCGGGACACGAGGATGCGATATTGCTCAGCATATCTTCTTTTACCGCCAATACCCAAACGAATGTAATCCGCCAATTCGTTTTCCTCAGATCGAACTTCGCCGGATCGGGAATGAAACCTTCTTCAGCAAGGATCAAGGTTCCTGAGGAAACATCATCGGGCGTAAAAGCGGTGGAAATTTGGCGGAACGACAACGATACCTTATGTTTGAGATCGTGATTGAGCTTTCGGCGAAGTGTATCAAGGGTTTTCGGCAAAAGAGGTAATCGCGACGGAATCACGATTTGCAGAGCTTCGGTCGCGGCGAATGACGCGCGGGGAAAAACCGCGAGAAGAAACACGACGATGATGCCGACCAGCAAAATCAGCTCCGTTACAAGTAATGGTTTTGGAAATTCATTATTTATTGATGGCTGCAAAATGAAAGCCGGTTTTCGGACACCCGAAAAAGCACGCCATCCGGGCGCATTTCGGGTATCTACGCCATCCCTGGGCGATATAGGGCGGATTAGACGCCGGCAGCGTAATCCGCCAAGTTTGAGGAGTTTTCGAAAGGCAGGACTCAATAAGTCGATTCCCATTTACATTCCATTTTATTTATCGGAGTCCTATTGTACAAAACGCCATAAACTCGACACTGCATTCCCGACAACAATTCGGCGCTTTCGGAAATTTCGGAAAAATCGGAATAACCCAAACCGGCGAGAAGGAATACACGATCGATTTTCGGAACCAAAATCAACGCATCGCTCGATGTTTTTAAAGGTGCAACATCAAAAATCAAATAATCGGACTGTTCCTTGAGAAGTTCAATAATCCGTCCAAATTCCTCATTATGAAACAATTCCGACGAAATCGGAGGAAGCGGACCCGAGGTAATTATTTTGAGTGTTTCGATGGGCGTTGACCGCAGAACGCTTTCAAGCGGCATACCGGCAAGCAATGTTGTTATTCCCTTGCGGTTATTCAGTCGAAATTTCTTATGAAGAGACGGATTTATTAAATCGGCATCAGCCAGAATCACCCTAAAACCCGCTTTTGCCAAAACGATGGCGGTATTCGCAGCAACCGTAGATCCGCCGGTTCCCTCGGATGGGGAAATTATCGTCATAGTTTGAAATGATTTTTCCGCGGCGGAGTTTAGCAGAAATTCACAAAACCTGTGAAAGGACTGAGCTTCCGGGCTTTCGGAAAAAAGATAAGTGCAAAGCGAATTGTCCAGGGGAAGACCGGTTTTGCTTTCCCGGCTTAAGCACGCCGTAAGATCAGCGATCATTCCTCGCATCGGAAGACCGGTTTCATCTCTCACGCTTTGGGGATTTCTTATCGAAGTGTCGAAATGCTCCGCCAGAAAAACCGCCGATACCGAGGCCAAGAATGCGACGACGATCAACATGGAAAAACCAGGAAACGAAGTCTTTACGGAAGGTTCAACGTTCGTAGCCAGTATCAGCGTCAGCTTACCCCAACCTGATTTTTTCTCCATTAACGCGCGGTTTTGCCGTTCTATCAGCAACCCCAGAGTTTGTTCCAAAGTTTTTTGCTGCATAGCAAGCGCGGAATATCCCTGTCTTTTTTCGGAAAGAACGAGCAGATCTTTTTCAATTTGATTGATTTGATTTTTCAAGATCGCGCCTTTGGCTTCAAGCACAATTATATGCTTATCGATTCTCGCCGATTCATTTCGAAAATTCTTAATCGCCTTCGCCGATCGATTGCGGGGTCTTAAATTGCGGGGTCTTAAATTCTCCAAAGTCGAACGCATAACCTGTTGCTCAATTTCAATCGATACCAGTTCAGTGCGCTTTTTTTTCAAATTATCCTGCGATTGTTTGAGATCCTCTATCGGTGAGAGCGACTGACGAAACTCTTGAAAACGACTCAATTGGTCTTCTATTTTCGATAGATTTTCCTGAACTTCGGATATCTTCTGCTGTAAGAAAGTCATCAGTTCGTCCACGTTTTTTTGGGCAATCTGCGTCGAACGCTCCAGTATGGCTTCAATATAACGATTCATGAATCTCCGGATCAGAGAAGCATCGTAACCTTTGAGTTTTATGGAAAGATAATTCGTGCTCTCGACACGCGGAACCACCTCGATATTCGCGATTATCTCAGATGGATCGAGAGAAATACCGCGAGATTGTAAGATCTCCTTGATGAAATCGGGCGATTTCAGCATTTCCAAATATTGAGGAAGGAGAGTTGAAACAGGATCTTGGAACTCCCCACCGGAAGAAACGGATTTTGTGATCATGAACACGGCCGAGATTTCCACGGTGGAGGATTGCACCAAATGCCAGAACAAACCCGCAACTAATAACACCGAAAAAGAAGAGATAAACAATCTTTTTCGGCTCTTCAGCGCTTCGAACAGATTCCGAAGCAGTTCCAATCTTCCCAGGATTTTTTTCAATTATTTGGCCTGTAACTCTTTCAATATTTTTGTTGTTTCCTGGCTTCCCAATAAAAAATTAGCCATATTGAGAATAGTTCCCCCGTCTTTTGATGCCAAATGCAGATTCGCGCCCTTGGCTACGTAAAGCCGGAAAATATTCTTGAATTTATCGGTCAGCTCGGGCGCTTTTTTCTTGTTCCAAGAGCTTTCCCAAAATGCTTGTCGCGCCACGGCATACAGCGGAGTTTCATCTTCATTATCCAAGGCGTCGATTTGAGCGCCGCTGTTCAACAAAAACTTTATCATGTCGAAATAAAACAACTTGGAAGCAATATGCAAGGGTGTTTTTCCCGTTTTGTCACGGGAATTCACATCGGCGTTTTTTGCAATCAACAGTTTCGCGATATAACAATTGTTGTTTCTGGCCGTCAGATGCAATGGTGTTGCGCCGTCGGCGTTTCTTTCATTAACGTTGTCATATTTTGTCAGCAGATAATCCATGATTTTGTAATGGCCGTACATCGCCGCCATGTGGATAAGACGATTGCCGTTTTCGTCCTGAATATCGGTTTTTGCTCCCTTCTCGATGAGGTAGGCGACGACATCGGACGATCCTTTCAAAACAGCCAATTCAAGGGGCGTTGCGCCGAAATTGTCCTTGGCATTAACCTCGCTGCCGCATTCGACAAGCTTTTTAACCAAAGGAAGATGCCCCCGCAACGCCGCCATATGCAAAGGAATCATTCCGCGGCTTGTTCTAGCCTTAATATCGGCTTTGTTTTGCAAAAGAAATTCGGCGATATCGAGATACCCCATGCGAGCCGCCCAATGCAAGGGTGTCAACATATAGCCGGTCGGCGTCATTCCATAATCGGTAGTTGAGTTCACCTCTGAAGGCTGTTTCTTCAGGATCTCCTTGATTTTTTCAAGATCGTCGGTTTTCGCGGCTTCGTGAATCAGACCCGCATCAAGGGGTAATACCGCCAGGATCGCCATCGTGACCAATACGCAAACCGATTTTTTCAACATCACCAGCTCCTTTCTCCAACAACAAGTCAATTATTCCAATATTGGGTAGTGTCCCAAATCAACTGAAAAATTCAACGCAGAGCCGCTGAAATACAGAGAAATCTCATGAAATTCATAATGTTTTTCTTCCGTGTCTGCCGTAAAAAAAGTTAAAATATGACACCACCCAGTATTGAAGAATTAAGAAAAGATTATCATAAAATGATCCATGAATGATTTCTTTATTTTTTTTCAAAAAAACGCATAAAAGCCAACAAAATTATGGAAAGCAAAAGCCGCGCAGACACAGAGAATGGCTATTAGAGTCACCTCATTTGTCTCTCCGCGCTTTCGCAATGAAAAATTTCCGCCATCGAGATGGGCAATGAATGTTTCAATCCACGCCCTTTCCTTGCGGAAAGGGCGACGCATTTCCTGAGAACATCGCCGGGAAATATATTTAGTTTCAATCCACGCCCTTTCCTTGCGGAAAGGGCGACTTTTCGACCACATAATTATCTCCGGCGGCTTCCGTGTTTCAATCCACGCCCTTTCCTTGCGGAAAGGGCGACACATGACCCCGCTTAATAGTTTAACCAGACAGTAGTTTCAATCCACGCCCTTTCCTTGCGGAAAGGGCGACCAGGTTCTTTATATTCTAGTTTGGGTACCGGGCTTGTTTCAATCCACGCCCTTTCCTTGCGGAAAGGGCGACGCTTCAGCCTCTTTGTCTATATCAGCCGAATCCAAGTTTCAATCCACGCCCTTTCCTTGCGGAAAGGGCGACGGTCACATAAAAATACCCGGTTATTAAGGGCTTCTTTGCGGATATTTTCGCGAACCAGGATCTATTTTATCAAAATAGTGAATATAGAGAAAGTGCCAATTTAGAAAATCCAATGTTTATCGAGTTTTCAAAGATCCGCGAAACTCCCGGGAAATCGCCGCTCACTTCCGGTTCGCGCCAAGAAATTAAACGATCAACGGATCTTCATAATCAAACGGTTTTTTTGTGCCGTGGTGTTCCAATTTTACGTCATGATCGAGAAAATAAAACCTCAAGGAATCCTGACCTGTATCTATGATTCCGAGCAACCTGGCCCGAAGTTTAAGCCAATCCTTAGGTTCAACCTTGATTTCAAAAACGGAGTTTTGGGCGCGAACACCGTAGTCTTTACATGCAATCGCGGTTTTTCGTAATCGGCGCCTGCCGGCCGCGTCGATTGTTGAAACATCGTATGTTACAAGAATATACACCTGCTAAAACCTCGCTTAATGCAAATCGGTTTATTTCAAAACGCAAGGAAGATACTCAGGAATGTCGCCGCGCAGATGACGGGCAAGAATACGAGCCTGAACCAGTATTAATCGCCCGATCGCGTATTCCTGGTCAAGAACCGGATGCGTAACGAGGTCTTGTTTCCTTTCTTGATAAGCCTTGATAACGCTCTTTCTACCGGAATCCGTAAACTCCACCGCGCCGCCTTCGCGAACGTTGAAATCCTTTGCCGTTACCTGTTGTCGATTCACCAAAGTAATCGCGAGACGATCAGCCAAGATGGGACGGAATTCTTCCATCAAATCAAGAGCCAGACTCGGTCGATTCGGCCTTTCAGCGTGAAGAAAGCCCACGAAAGAATCGAGTCCGACGGCGGTAAGTCCTGCTATGCAATCATGACGAACCAGCGCATATAGGAACGACAAAAGACAATTGATACGGTCGAGCGGAGGCCGTCTCGATCTGGTCGTAAAAGTAAAGTCATCGATTTGCCGACGAATGTGATGCGTAAAAACCGAAAAATACCAGTTGGCCGATTGCCCTTCGAAACCTCTTATTTCATCGACATTGTCGGAATTCTTCAGTTGCTGAAGCAATTTGGAAAGCTCATCCGATGCTTCCTGCAGTACTTGTTTGCTCGCTTCATTTTCGGTCTCCCGCCCCGAACGCAACAAACTTTGACGCGAATTTTGAATTTTTCCCGCGATCATTTGCCGGGCGATTTTTGCGCAAGCATCGGGATTGTCGGCCAATCTAAACTGCGCTCTGCGCAGCAAAACGCTTGTATTGGGAACTCCTTCCCAGCGACCGATCAAATAGCCGTTTTCGCTGAAATAATTCACGGGAACGCCGTGTTCCCAGCATAACTGCGCCGCCTGAGGCGACATAAGGCTATAGCCGAAAATGCAAACGGACTCGACATGATGAATCGGTACGGCCAGCCGAAGTTGTTTTTCAACTTCAATTTTCAGGGTCAAATGATCGCGGGAAATATAACAGTTTTGAGTAGTAACGTACAAAGTATTTTGTTTTATTTCCATGATTATGGCAGATAATCCAAGTCGGCCAAATCCTTCAGTCGTCCGCTGGCTTTTTTATTTTTTTTCAGTTGCTCAAGATTTATAAAATGAATTTTGATCCCATCAATTTCACAATCTACTCCTGAAGAAAAACATTCCTGAAACTGCACGCCGTCAATTTCGGTCATAATTTCAATTCGAACCGGGGGAATTCCCAAACGAAGAATTTTTTTTGGATCAATCAAATCACGGATGGAAAACCCTGCGTCCCCAAAACCAAAATCAGCCAAAGCTTCCCGTAACTTCATGCCATTCTCTACTGTCCCTTCAACCCAAATATCCATATCGCCTGTGGGGCGGACATAACCGTGAAAGGAAATAGCGTGACCACCAACCAAAAGATATTTAACTTTTTTTTCGTTGAGTAATCTCAAAAATTCTTTGAAGTCTTCCGCAAGCTGCATCGCCATAATTCATCCTTCTCATATATTCCACTGCTTCAAGTCGTTCTTGGGGAGTCTTGGACAACCAAAAAGCTGTTTCATCAGGCGGATCATGAAAACCGACAATCGAGAAAAACCGTTTGTCCATGCGAAATTTTTCTTCGCTCATTTTTCTTTCTCCTCCGGGTCATTTTTCTATTTTTCCCACAAACTCCGGAAATAAACTGATAGTTTTTTATGAAATTCCTTTCCGGTGAGCGCGGGAAGGCAATGAGCCAGCAGTGAGCACTCTTCGCAGCGTGGGGAATAAACCGCCGGTGGAATTTCCGTTCCATTCAGTAATTCGCGCGCCGAATCGATAATACGCATTGTCTCATCCCGCAAGTGTTCGTTTAGTTCAACAACGCGGCGGCGTTTGCTGGAGGCGTGGTATATCGCGCCTTCCGGAATTACCGCGGAGAACATTTCTTCGAGACATAACGCCTGAGCGCAAAGTTGGACATCATCATTTTCGAACTTTCGTCGCTTGCCCTTTTTGTATTCAATAGGAAACGGCTTACCATCATGCACTTCGACAACATCAGCTTTTCCCGATAAACCGTATTTTTTGGAAAACAGAGGCAGGGCGCGAATGATCTTCACCCCCGCTTCCGTTTCGTAGCCGGGTTCATCCGCCTGCTCATGGAGAAGGGTTCCCAAAACCGTATGCTGATTGTCGGCCCAAATTCCTTCAATTTGGTGCAAAGCAAACCGTCGCGAACAAAAAACCAGGTCGTTCAGGGAACCAATCAAGACAGTTTCAAGTTCCATCCGAATCTCCCTCTCGAAGACGATGTCCACTCCCGCTACTTGATGATCAGTTTCCCAAGTTTCTTACTGCACAGAAGAAGGAAGTATGAACCCGGTACAGGGAGCTTGACCTCGAAGGCGAAGGAGAATCCATCCGCTTTTACCATACCCAACAGGATTCCTCGTCTCATAACACATCCTTGAAGCAAAGAAAATGATACCGGTCAGGAGAAATACCTCGACAACTTTTGGTTCATCAAGGAAATGCCGGCCTTTCTAGATTTTCACAATTGCCAATTTTTCTTTTGTCAATTGAGGTAATCGAACCGGTGAAAAGAACTTTTCCGGATACAAATAGTCTTCGCCTGATTCATCAATTACCCTTACTTGCTTAACCTTTTCCGCAACTTTGTCCGGCAGTATTTCATACAGTTTTCGTACTTCCAGCGAGGCTTCATAGCCTCGGTTTTCAACGCAAATCATGAACTGCCTTTTCATCAAGTTCTCCTAAAGGAATCTTTTAATCTTCACTTCTTTTTTTCCAACGCCATGGCCTTCATACCAATGCACTTCCGCTTCCAGAATATCACCATTTTCCAGTTCAACCAAGCAAATCCCTTTCGATTTCCTCCAGTTTGCTTTTCCATAGAGCCTGTTCAACCGACTCAGGTTTTTGATTCCATGGCCGGTTGAAATCGTTTCGACCTCCCGAATCTTGCCAACAATCTTAAAGAACATTTCCGGTTCTTTCGCTTTTATTCAAGGTTTTTGGATTTTTTTCCCCCCGAAAACTTCAAGAAAGAAATTTTCGGATTTCAAAATAAAGGTATCAGGGAAGAAATCATGATGTTGGTGTAGAAATCATTTCACCTGTGTGTCGAAGATGAAGTTTTATTCCTTTTGGAAGATTTTCTTTTGTCCAGGCGTTCTTTACAACGTAATCGGTAAAAGATTCCGGGAAGGTTTTTCCCTCTTTGAGATTAACCTGAACTCCTTCAAAGAGTTTATGAGCATGAGCGCAACCAAGTCTGGCTTCCCGCTTATTTTGTTCAGCATTGCTTGAGGGCTGAGTCCCAACGTGTTCAAAATCGTACAAGCCGCGAACAATCATTTCGCCACGGGCGGCGGAACGATCATGTTCAAACATGTCCAAAAGCGCTTTGAATAAAAGTTCAAGATCTCCCTGGCTAAATCCAACCTTTTCGGCAAACGCGGGAGAGACATATCCCTTGGCACAATAGAGCGCGTAAGGAACGATGTGTTTATTTCCCATGGTTCGTTCTTTAGCCTTATCTTCTTCTTTTGTGACAGCGCATCGGGTGATGGTTATTTCAAGAGGGGTAATTGGATGAAAAGACTGAGAAAACGTAAACTGAACGGGACCTCTGACCTGGCCGAAGGCAGAGCCTTTCATAACATCGTCACCGGTAGATAGAACACCGCCAAATGTTCGTACATCGAAAAATTCACGACATAGCCATTTCATAGCAGCCTCTGCTTGCTTTTCTTTTTGCGTTTCTATTTTTTTTGCCGCTTCAATAGCTCTTTTTTGATCCTGTTCAATTACGGCACCCTGATGAATTAGGATGTTAAAAGCGTTCTCTTCGGCATCTTGTCTTGTTGGGGGAAACATTTCCACAAAATTTCGGACTTTACGCTTCAAACAAACATCGGAAACAATACCCTTATTTGTATTTGGATCAATGCGCGGCATGTTGCCAGCATCGGGGTCACCGTTTGGATTCCCGTTGGTTACTTCAAAAAGCAATAAAAAATCGTGTCGGTTGGTCAATGGGGTAATCATTTGTTCTCCTTATTTTTTTGAAAATCATTATACCTTAGGCGCAGCAAGCAGCGCCCCTACGAATTACGTGGCACACAGCACCCATACGAATTATGCGACATGTTTCGCCCATACAAATTGCACAACCGCCGCGGACATTAACCATTTGATTTGAATATTTCTCCAAAATTTTCCGGATGTTCACGATCAATTTCCCATTGCAAAGGGTTATTGATAATGTATTCCCGGATTTTGTCCAACTCCTTTTCATTTCGAATAACCCGCTCAAAGTAATTTCTCTGCCAAAATGCCTTTCCCGGTTGTCCAAGTGCCCGATTTGCAAGTATCCCCGAAATTGATTTGAACGCGCGCATCACATTCCCCAACGTAGGGGCGCTGCTTGCCGCGCCCCTTGCGTCGCTGCTTTTAAAAAAGAGAATTCCATGGAAGTGATTCGGCATTACAACAAAACCATCCAATTCAACAAATGGAAAACGTTCCGGCATTTTTTCCCAAATTTCTTCCACAATTTTTCCAAGTTCATTAAGTTGCATTTCTCCCTCGATCACATCACCTAATACACATTTCTTTTCCTCGACACAAATGGTGATGAAGTATGCTCCTGATTGGGAATAATCGAAATCCTTTAATCGAATTGATCTACGACCGACTGTTGGTTTTGGTTTCATCATTTACCCATGGACACGACACGTAGGGGCGCGGCAAGCAGCGCCCCTACGATACGAATGTTTCAGGTGTTTCGAGGCCCGAGAGATCCTTATTATGCGAATACTCACGACGACGGGCTTCAGAGTCGGCTTTTTGCTGGTAAAACCCAAGGGCGAAACGTCCCTGTTCTTGCAGATTAAATGCTCTCGGAAAACTCGGGGGTTGGTTGGGAACGATTTGGACGAAGCGGCAAACAATCTCACCAATTCGACTCTTTATCGCATTCGCGGCGGTTTTTCCTTTTTCGCCTTGCCGGGATAGTTTTCTCAAATGGTGCTGATGAAGGCGCCATAGAATTCCGAACGCACTATTTGGCGCGGAAGAAGCCGAGCCATAATACCGTTCCACCACACCAGCTCCCTCAAGCTTCCATTCGTGGGCCGCCATCTGAAGATCATCAAAAACAGCCAGCAATCTTCCGCAGTTATAGGCCGCATCGGCGGTCTCAAAAACCTTTGATTCAATCATGGGATCACCTTCCTTTCGACTTCGATTTAAAATCAATCGCAACAAGGCAAATCTGGATATTCCTGGCGGAGGAATTGGTTGTTTTGCCTCCTGAATTGTCCTTAATGTTTTTCCTTTAATTGGGGTTTCAAGGATTCCAACCCCAAATTTTCCAAGGTCTGCCTTAAACCTCGCCAAGATTGGTTTCATTAGTGACATTGACGGCGAATTTCCTTCCAAAGCGGCTCGATAAAGCTGGGCGGGAACGTCTGACTGAAGATCTTTCGCTTCTCGAACGGTTGTACAAGCTAATTTAAAAATCGCAAGCGGGGGCCTTATTTCTTCGGTTTTCTCTTTTGAATCACTCTTCTTTGGACTTTTCCCGGACTTGCTGGTTGAAACGGATTCATCGGCTTTTCCAAAAGAAACAATTTCAAGGTCTTCGAACCACCGTTTGAGGTTTTCCCGTGCGCCTTCAATGGTCATTTGAAGCCAATGCCGAACAATCACGCGGCCCGAATTACCGCTCAAAGTAACGCTATAAAACCGATCCTTTCCAATCAATTCCCGGCTAATCCCCGACCACGGCGATTTCACGAATTCTGAAACGCTTTTCGGATCGGGCTTGTTAAGCATCTTTGCAAAAAAGCTAGACTCGGTTTTAAGCTCCTTCGCCCAAAAACAAAGAACAGTATCACCAATTCGAATTGAATGGTCATTATGGTCGAGAAGCCAATTCAAGCCTTTGCAATAAGTTCTCACAGCCTGGCTAGAAACGGGTGCGTTCATGCTTTGATCAAACCCGTAAGAAGCAAAAGCGGGCTTGTCAAAAGAAACAATAGCAGCACCAAATGGCGAGGATTTAAATCCATCTTTGGATTTTTGTGGAATTCCTTTTATCTTTGGGAGATGAGTGGCAGCTATTGGAAGATTCTCATTTCCTGTAATCAAACAAAATCCTTTTTCCGATGAGTTCTCTTTATCAGCAACTTCCTTGAAATAGGCTTTACGCCACCAAGGGCGAACACTGACCTCATCGAGAAGAACCAAATTGGGGCCCACCTGGAAAGTGAAAGTATCATTCCCGAGTTTTTTTTCGGACTTTGACGCGGTCGTGATCCACCAGGCGAGTTTCTCATCATCTTTTTGTTCTTTGCTTTTCCCCCGGCGAAGAAAGCCCGGATTCTTTCCGACCTTATCTTTCAATAAAAGGAGAGCCTTTAATCCAGCATTCTCAGTTTCTTCGGAAGCCTGCTTTATTTGACTCCAAAAATCATCAAATTTTCGACAATTATTTTCATCACGACCTTTTCGGCGCTTTTCATCTTCATGATACTTTTCCGGTTCGCTATCAATGCCAAACAAAGCGGTAACCCCATCGGCCAGGAATTCTGCAATTCCACCGGCATCTTTTGGTCGACTGGTTTTCGGGCAAGAATACTCTTTCCCCTTAACTTTATCTTGAGAAAGCTCAATGGGTCCATAACCAACAAGGTTTCCATTAAAATCGATCGGGATTACCCATCGAATCAATCTGTTTTCGAAAGGCTCGCTTTCCAGGATTTTTCTGGAAATGGCAAAATCGTAAAAATTTTTCAAAAGCATCTTTATTCTCCAAAACTCGATTTTTGAATTTTCACTCGAGTTGGATGGCAGTCAAGGCGGGAATCTTTCACAACGGCGTGAAAAAAAGCAGCGGAGGGTTTGATATTTATTCCCTCAAAGCGAGCCAAAGGTTCTTTTTCCGCTTGCTTTCGCTGGGTTTTCGGAAGTTTTTCAATTGCGGCTTTGCGATTATTTTCCTGAATTTCCATTTCCGCAGGTGAAAACCACCGAAACCCGCCTTCTCGCTGAGAGTAATCAAAAACGTCGTACAGCATTAAGCCGAGATCTTCATCAGACCAAATACAGAGAGGCCCCTTCCCCAATTCTTGGGCTCTTTTTTCATGAGCTTTTTCGGGATCATCCACAAAGTCAAAATCGACTGAGAACTCGCGGACACCCATATGTGGCCGATGAAAACACTTTCCGTTTTTCGCACGACGTTCAATTTCCGCAAGATATTTTGCGCCAGCAAAGGGCGCGGCAAGCGGCGCCCCTACGTGTCCTGCTTTTTTTCCCAAATCGGAAAGACGTATCTCGGAAGTAATGATGTATTCGACATCCTGGAGTGCAAGCATGTTTCGTTGCGTCCCATCCGCTGCCCCACCTCCGGCTTGAATGGCTTTAACATCGTTGGGGTTTCTCATCCAGGTTTTTACGCTGTCCAGACTGATGACGCTGGTGACTTCATTTCGCCGAAACGAAAACCACTTGCCCTTTTTTACAACCCGGATGGAATCAATAAGATAATACATTTGGGGTTCCCAAAATATCGCTTCGAAAATGCCCCTGGCAGCGGAAGGTGTCATGATCGGGTAACTAACCCTTTCAACTTTCATCTCAGGGCGGGTAAAACAGGCAAAATCACCCCAAACCCGCAAAGAAACAATATTTTGGCTCATATAAGAAAATCCTCCGTTGGGCGGTTTTCAATGGTCAACCCTAAATGTTGATTATACAGACCTTCACAGAGAACCCAAAGCTCAAGGTTGGGAAGAAGGGGTTGAACCATTTTCAAGCCTTCCAAGATCTGAAAATCTTTCTTTTGAATATTTACCATAAATCGCTGTAAGCATCGAAGATCGTTTCTGGAAAATCGCAGTTGGCCGCGAATGGCTTGCCTGGCTCGAATTTCTTCAATCATTTCCTTTCCCCTTTGGAAGGGAACAACAACAGGAGTTCCTTCTTGAGAAATCACTTTGGCTTTTCCAGAAACGGTTCGAAACCGCAATTCAGCACGATCTTCTTGAATAGATGATTCCCCTCGTCTGGAAAAATCCGTTGCCGAAAGCTGGAAAAGTTGGGAAAAATATTCTGGAAAAATATTCGGATCCACACCCAAAGCTTGATTTCGATTTGATGAAAGCAATGCACTAGTGATGCCGGTTGCGGTGCTATAAAGCCCCGGCGGCAAACCCTTTTCGGCAGGGGCAAAAACAAAAACCTTCCCAACCGTTGCTTCCCCGTTTTCATTTTTAAGTAACCCTTCCCGGTTACATCGACCACCTGCCTGGACAATGGAATCCAACGGACCAATGGCACGAAAAACAGCGGGGAAATCAACATCAACACCAGCTTCAATCAGTTGCGTTGAAATGACACGGCATGTTTCGCCATGTTTAAGCAAATTCCGGACAGTTCCTTTTTGAGATCGCTCACCTTCCCCAAAGATTGAAAATCTATGTTGGGCACACATCGCGGAGGAAAGATGAAAAAGAGTTTCTCGTTCATTCTCCGAAAGCAATTTTCTGAGAGCTTGCCAAAGTGAAAAAGCATGTTTTCGCGTGTTTACAACACATAGAACTTTATGGTGTTTGGCCAACTCTTCAGCCATGGCGTCCCAGGTGATTGCGAAAGAAAGCATCGATAAATCATATTCCACACGAACGAGGTTCTGAAAAAGCGATGGAGGATCAGAAATAATCTCAGCGATTTCCAAGTCGCGAAACCCTTCGGAAAGAGAAGAAGAACATTTGAAAGCTGGTTGAGTCGCTGTTGAGAAAAGAATGGAGACTCCATAATTTTTTTGTAACTCGCGAAAAACATTAAGGCATGGATTCAACAAGTGAGTCGGCAAGGTTTGCACTTCATCAAAAATTATAACCGAGTTGGCAATGTTGTGCAGTTTGCGACATTTGGCGGGTTTATGGGCAAAAAGAGTTTCCAAAAACTGCACGGACGTTGTAACTATTATTGGAGCATCCCAATTTTCGGTTGCCAATTCATAAGCAGGTTTTGAATAGTCTCGGTTTTCGTCATTCTGTTCGTCTACTTGAACAGCGGAATGATGTTCGACAACTATTCCTTTTTTTTCGGGATCAAATAAATTCCTGTAAACAGCAGCATTTTGTTCGATGATTGAAAGATACGGAATGACTACAATTACACGACGAAGGTTATTCCTCAAAGCATGTTTCAAGGCGAAAGCCATTGTCGAAAGCGTTTTCCCGCCTCCCGTTGGAACGGTGAGAGAAAAAAAGCCCGGAGTTTTTTCCGCAGCGGACAAACATTGCTGAAAAATATTTTCGCGGTTTTGATTTAATTCGCCAGCACGCGGAAACGATTGGACATGGTCTTTTAAAACGTCAAGAAGTGTTTGGGGATTAAAAGAAAGCAACTCTCGACTATGGCCGGTGTAAAACTTTTCAGTATCAAGATAATCCGCATCTACCAAGATCGAAAAAATCATTCGAATATAAAATTCCAAAGAAAAGGTTTTGTCGACAACAAATGATGGTTCTTCCAGCTCAGTAGGAATTGGAAAGACTGTTTTTGAAAAATACTCCTTTATCCCATCCATAACTTCGCTTAATTTATAAGACGGTTTTTCAAGCAGCTCTTGAAGAGCATGCCCATCATGAAGACCGCTATGATGTCCGGCAATTGCAAAAGCGGGGCCGCACCAGTTATTTTGAAAAGAAATTCCAGCACCATAGATTGAATGGTGAGTCTCGATGCCTTTCATAGTCTTGCAACAAAGATATTGCTGAAATTCCTTACGAACCTTACCAAAGTCATGCAAAATACCACTCACCCAAGCCGGCTTCATAAGCGCAGGATTACATTTTTTAGCCATTTCATCGGCAAGCGTTGCGACCTGTGACAAATGGTCGGATAGCTTTTGCCATTTCTCAAAAGGCGCCTTCTCAAGACTATGAGCAAAAATATCCATAGTTTCCCTTTTCATTCCTGTCGAAAAAATTTGTCTTTCCAGATTCAAAAATTCCTTTAACGGCAGAATACGTAGGCGCGGGGTAGCTTACCGGGGCATCCCCCGTGTCGGGGCGGGTCCACATGGCGGTGGGGCCGGAAATTTCCAGCATTACCTCATAGTTTTTCATAATTTCCTCCCAGTTCAATTCACGGTGGATTACACTTCGGCGATGGCTTGCTAATCCACCCTACAATTGGCTACAATCGGCTCTCAGCAAAAATTTAATCGATTTCATGCAGTTGCACCGGCTATGCGGGGAAGACGTCTTTCAGGTCGATGGTTAAATCAGGAAAAATATAAGGAACGAGTTTATCCTCGGAACAGTAGACGGCCGGCTTGCCGTAGCCTTTGCCGGGTTTGTATATATAGACGGTTACAATTTTGTCGGTCGGGTGTACCAGCCAATATTCCTTGACTTTGTGGCGCTCATATAAATCGCGCTTTTTTATTATGTCCTTGGCGGCGGTGCCCGGCGAGAGAATTTCGACAATCAAATCCGGAGCGCCGCGACATCCGGCATCATCAAGTTTCTTGGGATCGCATATCACTACGATATCCGGCTGAACAACCGAATCTATCTCTTCGCTCTTTTCCTTCCCCTTCGGTAAGCGAACATCAAAGGGAGCGTCGTACACTTCGCACGTTTTCCCTTTCAGGTAATTCCACAAAATCGCGAAAAAAGCCCCCGATACTTTTTGATGAATCCTCTTGGGAGACGGCGTCATATCATATGCTTCACCGTCGATTAACTCCCAGCGCTCGTTTTCAGGCCAGGTCACATAATCGCCATAGGTGAACTTCTTTTCAATTTTTCTTCCCGACAACACCATCTTCAAGAAGCCCCCTTCACTTCACTATTGAGTCCTGCCTTTCGAAAACTTCTCAAGCTCGGCGGATTACGGCGCCGGCGCCTAATCCGCCCTACCCGAAAACTACCCGAAAACCGGCTTTCATTTTGCAGCTATCAATAATTATCTTATCTTCTCTTACAAAGTTTTTTCCATTTGTAAAGCGTTCGGGCCGTCCGTGCCGGTGACTATGTAACCGTGTCGTTCGTACAATCTCTTTGCCGGGTTGTCCGTGAAAACGGCCAGTCCGACTTTTCGAAAACCTCGGGCGCGAACTTCAGATTCGAAACATGCCAGAAGCCAAGTCCCGATTCCCCTGGAACGATGTTCGACGACCACTTGCATTGAATGCAGAATTCCCATATCGGGAGGGTCTACCCACCAATAATACGATGCGACGATACATCCGGCGAATTCTACGATCCGAACCCTCTCGATATTTTCTTCTATGATGGTTCGAGCGTTGCTTTCATCCCACATCCCGGGATAGTGCCGCTCGACATGGGCTTTCATATGGTCTCGATCAAGGAACAGAACCGCGTCGATATCGGCCGACCGCGCGCGCCGCATCTTATAACCCTTCAAGTTCAAGCGATTATTTTCCGCATTCATCAGTAAATTCCCATACAACGATCAAGGATTCAGCAGAATCCCCTGGAAGGATTTCTCGCTATCGGAATTCGCGAATTCCACGATCGCCAAGTAATGTCCTCCGCGCCGCAGTTCATCGACGTCTTCACCCTTGAAGACCCAGCCTTTTTCTTCCTCTTCCCTGCCCACAAGACGGCCTTTTCCGATGAGAGATATTTGCGGCAAAGTCAGAAGATTGAGATTCGCGCTGATTATCCAATCATCCGGACGATTGGCGTACATTTCCATCAGCAAAGAACCTGAATCACGCTTTTTCTCGGGTTCCGGTTGCCGCGACGGAGGTGCGGCTTTTCTTCTGGGTGTTTTCGGCTCTTCGCTCGGAGTCTTATCTCCACGCTTAAAGCTCCATTTTAAAACCCAAGGCTTGCCCGTTATCGATTTAACGAATGTCTGGCTGTCGCTTTCCAAAGGTCCGCTTTTAAAGCGAATTTCATCGCCCAGAACGTATCTCGCCAATAGAAATCCGATTCTCTCCTTCATCAGCAAGGAAAGGGTTTTATTCATGGCGATTCCGAGAATTTCTTCGATCGATTCATCAGGAACCTTATTTCCGCCGTAAAGATCGTTTTCAAGGGCAAGAACCCGCGCGGCGACTCGATTGGATTTGCTCATCACGCCGCCATGTTTTAACGGCTTAAGAACGGCAGCGGTCTTTTTATGGTCGCCATCATAATATGAGATCAGAGCATTAAAGAAAGTGAGATCTCCGGGAAGCCAACGAGGGAAGATATGAGCCGCCGTAGTATACTTCTCTTTGGAGAAAGGGCCTTTGAGTTCCTTGAGTAGAGATGCAACAACGCGCGCTTCCATTCGATAATGGTCGTCATTGGTGGTTTCCTTCAAGCGATCGAAAACGCCTTCGAGAACCCACAACGCCTCCTCGACTACCGGATAATCCTGCGGCGCGATGATTTTAAATTTCGATAAAACTTTTTCAGCTTCGACATATTTTCCCATCATGGCAAGCAACAAACCCTTCATGTGAAGCCAAGGGAAATCTTGTCGAAGGAATGCTCCGTCATATGTGGGATTCGGACTGAATTCATAATCCGATAAAAGGGCGTAAGCCTCGGCGATCTCACCTCCGAAAGCGAGACATTCGATGAGTTTCAACCTGACTTCCCGGGGCGTCAGATTTTTCCCGAACAATCTGAAATCGCTTTGATAATCGGGAGCCGCTCCCAGGCAACGCCTATAGGATTCCACGGCCGTCCACAGACTTTCGGTTCGTTCGATTCCCTTTTGCGTCAACATTTTGTGCGTGTAATAGAAGGCCTTCACGAACTGCAGATCGTTGGCGAGGGAATTTGATTTGAAGCCGGCTTCGCAGGACCGCAACCATTTTTTCGCGACGCGCAAAGTATCCAGAACGGGCTTGACGTCAAGCGCGTAAAAAGGTTCGGCGCGATTCGCCAGATATTGCCCCTTCATGCGATTGCTGAAATATTGTTTTCTGGCTTTAAGCGTACAAGCAAGAGTCAGATACATTCTAGCCTTGTCCATAATTTCCGAGGACTTGGCGTCTTTTTCGGCATTTTCCAGTACCCGGATAATTTCATCCAGGTCGCGAATTTCGTAGGATCTTTCGTCGACCGTCTCCAGCTTTTCCTTGGCGGAATAAAAATATTGCTGCGGAGTAATGGACAAAAGACCTTCTTTTCCCGCCGAGCAGCCGGTCAGAAAAAGAGAAAGGGTTACGATAAAAAGGAACGACAGCGAGACGTAAAAAAATAATTTTGTTTTATACATTTTTAAGTTTGATTTCAACACGGCCTTTTTTATAAGAGGAATCTTTTTCCCTATCGTAGAAAATGATGTAATTCTTCTCGATGAGTTCAGTAATAAGGTTTTCGATTTTGCTGAATCGGAATCTGTCATCCTCATATTTGGGGCCTAATTCGATGAACTTGTTGTCTTCGATAAAAAACAAATATTGAAGAGTGGAGTAAATACCTTCCGGGGCATCGCGGTTCTTATCAAGGTAGAGATTAACCACGTCGACCTTGGGAACGCGGGTCGAGTCTTTCCCCATCTCTTCGGCTTTGTGAACAAGCTGTTGATAAAGTTCCTTGGTGTCGCCCCAATCTTTGGCTTGAATCATGGCGCAGTCCAAGTCGTATTCGAGATCACCCGAACCCTTGCAGTGGTAAAGCGTCGGCCGTTCCACGCTTTCGGTGGCATCAATAAGACAACCTTCCTTGTTCAAGGAACTTATGGCCATCAACGGATTGTTCAACTCGATCGAAAGCGCCTTTAATTCAGTGGAAAGTTCCTCCACCTTGAATTTTTCGTCCGTGTAAGTGCGGGAAAGCGGCATCTTTTGAATATAATCGACGAAAATCATGATATCGTTCGTATTGAAATCCTGCATAACATTGTAGGCATAGGAACGAATTCTATCGACGGTTTCAGCCTTAGTCGCCTCAATGATGTAAAAATAATCCATGTAGGACTGCATTTTTTTCCAACCACCCATGAATTTCGCATCCATGATGATGTCCGAACGAACTTTCTTTCTTTGGAGAGAATCGGGATTTAACCTACTTTCTTTCGCCAGAAGACGATATGTAAGGTTCTTCTTGGTTTGCTCGTAGGTGAAAAACAAAACGGGAACTTTGCAGTTGGAAGCCACGGCCGTCGCCAGTTCGAGCGTAAAGGTCGTTTTACCGCGACGCGGCGCGCCCGCTATGGCATACATGAAGCCTCTACGAAAGCCCGAGAGCGCCACGTTCAAATAATGGAAAGGTTCGAAAGTATAACCGATGATCTCAACTTCTCCGGTCACTTCACGGTTATCGATTTCGCGAATGATATCGCGCATTTCGTCTTTGACAAGATTGATGCGTTTGGTCGCCTTCGCTTTTTGAACCGACCTGATTTCCTCGATAACACCCCGAGTGAAGTTCTCCAAATTGGTCGCTTCCTGCGATTCGCCGTTCGATATGTATGAAGAAATATTTTCGGAAATCTCCTTGAGCTTTCGTTTCAATGCTTGATCTTTAAGAAGCTCAAGATAGTGAAGAACTTGATCGAGAGTCGGCGCGGGTTGAGAAATGACCCGGTTGAGAAAATTCTGCATCGGCAGATCGAAAATTCCCTGCTGCTTAAGTTTATTTTTAATAACGATTCTATCTATCAGCGATCCTTCACGGTTTTCTTCCCTGAGCGCGATGACCGCCCGGCAAAGAGCCCGAGAATATTTCGCGGAAAACAACTCAGGCGCTAATCCTTTGCTGGACGACGCCTCGAGTATGAAATTGTCGTTCAGCAGTCCCGATAGAACGGCACATTCCATTTCCTCATCGCCATAACCCGTCACGGTCGAAGAATAAGCATCGCTTGGCGATTTCATTTTTGAATCCTCAAGCGGATCTTTCATACCCAAAGAGCCGCCGGCAGGTTTTTCCTTCAATGTGGACAATTGATTGGACGGTTGAACCGGTCCGCCGGGAGAATTCCTTGCCGGGAGTGAGGAAAATGCCGCATTGGATTTCCCTAAGCTTCCGGAAGAAATCGGTCCTTTGGATCGCAATCCCGCGAGGATAGATCCTTCGGGGGCTTCAGCGGAATCATGCGACGGGGCGACGGGAGCCGCCGGCTTCTTTTCGGGAATCGCAGATGCGGGAGGTGGAGCAGGAGGAACAGCGGATGAAATATTCGGGCGAGCCTGCGGAAAAATCGGAAGTTCAAAAGCCTCGACCGGCTGAGGAAATGCCGTAGACGCGGGTTGTGAAACCGGCGGGTGCAAGGGCTGCAAAGTCGGAAGAGGCGTAAAAACTTCAACTGGAGGAAGCGTAGGTTGCGAAACCGGCTGAGGCGTCGCTTGGACACTAGGTTGCTGAGTCTGAACGCCGCCGTCGGCTTCGGTCCCGTCAGGCTTCTTTTGCAATAGACTCTTCAGGGAAAACCCGCTTAACCCGGTCTTCTGACAAATAGGACATTTTCCGCTTAACGGAAGCTCGCGATTACACGATTGACATTTTGCCACTTAGCTTACCTCCTGCCCAAATATACGCTATTTTATGATCTAATCAACAAGATTATAGGATTGGATGACCATCCTTTTATCTCGCCTCCATGGGAAAAACTTTTTGCAGGCTTCTTAACTAATGCCACACCTTCTTCATATTGTTCTGAACTGCCGGTTTTTCAGAAATGAAAGCGTAGTCCGAACCCGAAAGATATTTTGCCTTTCCTTTCAGTGAAAGTCAATGAAGGAATTAAGGCATTGTTAATAAATAACTGTAACAAATTTCGTTCATCGACCGGCCATAAGAGCCTGTAAGAAAACAACTATATTATAATGGTTATTTTCTAACAGACTCTAAAATAAATCCGATTGACAACCCGAATTGTAAAGATATCCTTAAAGAATATCTTTTTTTTGACGAATATATGGAAATCCATTTGCAATCGAATTCTTTCACACTTAGAATGCCCGGGATGTCTTGACATCCTTTGGACAAAAAAGTATTATGCCGATACTTTTGGTAACCTAATTTGTGAAGGAGTTTATGAAACAGACCAAAAGCTTTAGACTGTATATTCTGATTCTTTTTTTCTGCTTCCTTACCGGATGGCTTTCCGCGTATGAAAGCAATGTAGTTCAAGCTTTCAAGGTTGAGGGCAATCGTATGATTGCCGAGGAAGTGGTTCTCCTCAACTTGAAAATGAAGATCGGAGACAAGCTTGAGCAGGACGCCATCCAAGCCGAGATCGGCCGCCTCGGGGAAATCGGTTATTTTTCCTATGTCGGCGCCGAAATTCGTCCTGAGGCAAAAGGTAAAACCCTGGTTTTTAAAGTCGAGGAAAACGCCATAATCGGCGAAGTGGAGATCAAGGGAAATAAAAAAGTTCCCGTGGAAAAAATCCTGAAGGTCATGGAAAGCAAGACCGGAACAGTTTTCAATTCCAAACTGCTGTCTCAGGACATCCTGAACATCAATGAGCTTCTGGCCAAAGAGGGCGCCCTTTTTTCCAAAGTATCCGACGCCAATGTCAAGGACAAGGGAAGTAAAATCAACATCGAGATTACCGAAGCGGTTTTAGCGGAAATCAAGATCGAAGGCTTAAAGAAAACAAAGGAAATCGTGGTCAGGCGAGAGCTTACCATCAAACCCGGGGAAATTTACGACAACAACAAAATCGTTCGCGACCTTCAAAGAATTTATAATTTGGGTTTCTTTGAAGAAGTTAAACGCGACCATCTTCCCGGCAAAACTCCCGAAGAGGTCGTCCTCGTGATTCAAGTCGTCGAGCAAAAAACCGGTCGCGCCGGTGTCGGCGGCGGATACAGCTCCCTCAACGGATTGGTCGGTTTCGTCAATCTCTCTCAGAATAATTTTAAAGGCGAAGGAAAACGGGTTTATCTGAAAACGGAATTCGGCGGACTCAGCACATACGAGCTGGGTTATTTCGATCCCTGGTTGAACGGAAGACCCCGAAGCTTCGGCATCGATCTATACCGAACGAAATACCGCCGGAATCTCTACGCCGGCACTAGCGGCGACACCCTGGCCGAATATGATGAAGAAAGACGCGGCGGAAATATCGTCGTCGGCAAGAGAGTAAGAAGAGACATCGATCTTTCATTTAAATTCCGGGACGAAGATATAAATATAACCCCAGTCGACTCGACCGATCCGCAACCATGGGGAATCGCGAACGGAAGATTGCAGACGTTCGGTGTCATCCTTGATAAGGATACGCGCGACAACCGCTTTCGACCTACCGGCGGGCTTCATGATGCGTTTTGGGTAGAAACGACCGGCGGAATTTTACGCGGAGCCAATCAATACACGAAATACGTTTTAGCCTTGAGACGCTATATACCTATCTCCAAAGGCGGACGCACGGTTTTCGCTCTTCAAGGCGTAGCCGGAAGAACCGCGATAGGAAAAGGTTTTGTTCCCGTTTACGACATGTTTGCCGTCGGCGGCAGCGATACGGTTAGAGGTTATCAGGAAAGAGAGTTCCTGGGAACCAAGCTTCTTTACGGAAACTTCGAGTTGCGACAGCGCTTGGCTAAGAATTTCGATCTGGTATGTTTCTTTGATGTCGGCGATGTCTGGGGGCTTGATTACAACCGCGTACAACAGGATTTTGACGCGAAAAAAGGCGTCGGAATGGGAATTCGCCTCCAAACTCCGCTAGGTCCCGTCGCCATCGATCATGCAAAAGCCAGCGACCGTGGGGAAGGCCGCACATATTTCAATTTCGGAAGCTCTTTTTAATTTGCTATGAAACCTCTTCGGTTGCGTCCGCAAACACATCCGCAAATGCGCCGTCCGGGCGCTTTTGCCGTATCGGTATGTCCCGTGCGGTCACAATTCGGGAGGATTTTTTAGGCTAAATAAAGAATAAAAATAACAACTAAGGAGAACAAATTCCAATGAAAAAGTTTTTTATTTGTCTGAGTTTGATGATCGGGCTTACCGCGCTACCCGTTGCTTCATGGGCGTTGCAATTCGGTTATGTCGATGCCGGCAAACTTTTTAAGGAATATACCGAAACACAAAAAACCAAAACATATCTTGAGAGCGAAAAAGGCAAGCTGCAAAAAACTCTTGATTCTAAAAAGAAAGAAGTTCAAGATCTCGATGCGAAATATATGGAAATCGCGAAGAAACTTCAAGATTTGCGCGATGCGAAAAAAGAAGCCGAAGCTAAAAATATGGAAGCCCAGCTGAAGACGCAACGCGAAGCTTTGGCCAATGCCAATGGCGAACTGCAGAAGTTTTTCGAGGAATCGCAAAAGCGCCTTTACGAGTTGGAAGATGAGAAAATGGGCGGTCTGTCGAAAGTTCTTGACGAGCGCGTCGATAAAGTAATCCAGAGAATCGCCAACGCCAAGAAACTGGAAGCCGTTTTTGAAAAACGCTTCTGCTACTTCGGCGGAGTCGACATCACCGATGAAGTGATTTCGATCCTCAACGCCGAGGGCGGAACGACCGCCGCGACACAACCCGCTCCCACGGCCGCAAAAAAAGCGACCAAGAAAAACACGGACTAATACGGATCGTATTTTTTCGCCCCAGTGGGCGGTCAGATGGTCGGGATATTCCTGATTATCTTATTTTAACAATGAAACGCATAAAAGCTAACCAAGTTGGGGCAAGAAAAAAACGCGGAGACGCCGAGGCGCAGAGAATGGCTATTAGAAGTGTTTTCTTCGCGTCTCTGTGCCTCCGCGGTGAAAAATTCCCTTTGATTTTTTCGTTGGCTAGCTTTGATACGAATCACTGTATTTTAATATGAGCGAGAAACATAAACGGGATTCCGTTTCCGGTAGCGTAAAAGCTCTATCGCTATCGGAATTGGCTCGTATTCTCGATGGTCAACCGGATGGAGCATCCCCCGGTCTGATGATCAGGGGGATTGCATCTATAACCGATGCGCGGGAAGGTGATATTACTTTCCTGGCGGGTTTGAGAAACATTCAAAAGCATCTCGCCGAGTTGAATTCGACAAAGGCAGCGGCGGTAATAGCCCCAACGGATGTAGGAAAGTTGCCCTTGCCGTCCATTCGTTTGAAAAATCCGTATTGGGGTCTGCAGAAAGCTCTTTCTTACTTTCATCCTGAAACATCTCCTCCGAAAGGAATTCACCCTACGGCTTTCGTCAATGAAGACGCCGACGTTCATCAGGATGCATCGATCGGCCCTCTTGCCGTGATTTCGGCGGGAGCAATCATCGCCAAGGGGGCGCGAATCGGCGGGCAGGTTTATATAGGAAACAACGTCCGCATCGGTGAAAATACCCGTATTCACCCGCAAGTCGTAATTCGCGACGAGTGTCGAATCGGAAAGAATTCCGTTGTTCACTGCGGTGCGGTTATCGGAAGCGACGGCTTCGGATTCATTTCCAATGCCGAGGGTCATTTCAAGATTCCCCAAGTCGGTATCGTCGAAATCGGCGACAACGTCGAGATAGGTGCCAATGTCGCCATCGATCGGGCGACCATGGGAAAAACGATTATCGGCGACGGAACTAAAATCGACAATCTAGTACAAATTGCGCACAACGTGGTAATCGGGAACAACTGTATAATCGTCGCCCAAGTAGGAATTTCCGGCAGCACCGTTCTCGAAGACAACGTTTCCTTGGCCGGGCAGGTCGGAACCGTCGGACATGTAACCGTCGGAAAAGGCGCCACGGTCGCGGCTCGAGGAGTCGTAACGCGGGATGTCGAACCCGGCAGCCTGGTTTCCGGTTTTCCCCTCAAACCTCACGGTGAGGAAAAAAGAATACTTGCGTCTTTGCCGAAATTACCCGATCTGTTAAGAAGAGTTAGAGAATTGGAAGAGCAAGTTAAAACAATGAGGCAAACCGAATGAAATCTTTTACATCGGGAAAGACATTTTTGGTCTTTGTTCTCTTGGTTATCGTTTCCTCGCCTTTGTTTGGCGATAATTTGCGATTTCGCTACATGGGTTCCTCCTGCTTGTCATATCCGACCGGATACACGGGCTCCGAAAGCGCATATATCGTGGATGACACCCATCAGATGGCCCTGATTTGCCAACCGTTTCTCGGATCGTTTTTGGAATTTTCCTATTTGAAACACCTCAACGATGCTCAGAGCGGAAAAGGAATCATCAATCTCAAGGTCAATATACTCGAAGAAGATCAGTATCTTCCCAACATCGTTTGGGGACTCTCCGACTTCCAGAAGAAATTGGGCTCAAGGATTTTTTACTTCGCCGGATCGAAAACAATCGAATCTTTCGGCCTCACGGTTCATGTGGGAACATATAAAGATCCGATTACCACCAATCGCGAATTCTACTGTGGAGCGGAAAAAACGATTCTACCCTTGGTGGCCGTAGCCGCCGAATACGCCGATGGTAAGAATACGATCGGATTCAAATTGCGACCGTATCCGGGTGTAAGCATCGAATATGGTCGACGTGCTACCGGCTCCGACGATGAGAAATCAATTTACAAGCTGCTTTACATGAAATCGTTTTAATGAATCAAAATACGAACCAATATACTATCATAGAACCGGTTGCCATCGAAGGCAAGGGGTTGCATACCGGCAACTTCGCCAAAGTCGTCTTTAAACCGGCGGCCCCGAATTCCGGGATCGTCTTCAAGCGCGCCGATCTTCCTGAAGCGCCATTGATTCCCGCGAAGATCGATCACGTCGTCGAAGTTTTCCGCGGCACGGCACTCGGGCTGGGAGCCGCGAAAGTTCATACCGTAGAGCATGTGGTATCGGCGGTCTTCGGGCTCGGAATAAGCAATATCCTGATAGAAATTCAAGGGGAAGAACCTCCGGCGTGTGACGGCAGCGCCAAGCCTTTTGCCGACGCCCTGCAAAGAGCCGGAAAAGCCGCGCAGCCTTTTCCCGCAGAAACATGCAGTTTGTCCGAACCTTTTTGGATAGAAGAAAGCGATAGATTCATCGGATATCTGCCATCCGATAAATTCGAAATATCTTATTCTCTCGAATACGCGAATTCAATCATTCCCAAACAGACTATTACCTTGTGCATCGACGAAGCCAATTATCTCAATCGTATTTGTTCGGCCCGCACATTCGGCTTTATTCACGAATACGAGATGCTCAAGGCCAAGGGATTGGCGCTCGGGTCAAGTTTCGACAACTCCCTGGTCATCGCTCCCGACGGATCCCTTATGAATTCCTGCGGAACCCGTGACGACAAGGAATTCGCTCTTCACAAGATACTCGATTTAACGGGCGATTTGGGGCTCATCGGTCGACGGGTGAAGGGACGCATCATCGCGCATAAAACCGGCCACTCGTTCAACGTCAGATTTGCCCGCAGACTTTGCGAACTGTTCGCAGCCGAACAGGAAAGGAAGGCGCAAAAAAGCATGAACATTGAGGAAATTAAGCAAATTCTACCTCACCGGTATCCTTTTTTGCTTATCGATAAAATCATCTCCCTCGAACCGGGAAAATCGATCATCGGAATAAAAAACGTAACGGCCAACGAAGAATTCTTTACCGGACATTACCCGGAACGCTCCATGATGCCCGGAGTTTTGATTGTCGAAGCAATGGCACAGGCTGCGGGGGTTCTTTTTCTTTCACAACCCGAACATAAAGGAAAATTGCCTTTTTTCGTAGGAATAGATAAAATTAGATTCAGACGCCCGGTTGTCCCAGGTGATCGCCTGCAGATTTTCGTTACGGTCATAAAAATCAGGGGAAATACAGGCAAAGTCGCCGTCGAAGCGCAGGTCGAAGGGGAAAGGGTTTGTTCCGGTGAGCTGATGTTTACCATAGTCTGACGAGATCGCAAGGAAGGGAGTCAATGTAATGACTATTCATGCTACGGCTATAGTTTCTCCCCAAGCGAAGTTGCATCCATCGGTTGAAGTCGGCCCTTATACTTTTATCGGGCCGAACGTCGTAATCGGCGAAAACACGAAAATCGCTCCGAATTGCTACATCGAAGGTCATACGACGCTGGGTTCCGATAATCAGCTTTCTCCGTTTGTCGCAATCGGTTGCCCCCCCCAGGATTTGAAATATTCCGGACAAAAGACTTTCGTCCGCATCGGGTCTGGTAATATCTTTCGGGAATATACGACCGTCCATCTCGCCGAAGGGGAAGGCAACGAAACGATCGTCGGGGATAATAACCTTCTGATGGCGCACACTCACATTGCGCATAATTGCAGGGTCGGAAGTTCCGTAACAATGGCGAATTGCGCAACTTTGGCGGGGCATGTTTCCGTCGGCGACAAGGCGGTTTTAGGCGGGTTCGTCGGAATTCATCAGTTTTGCAAGGTCGGAAACATGGTGATGATCGGTGGTATGACTAAAATTACCAAGGATGTTCCGCCGTATATCAAAATCGACGGTAATCCGGCGCGAGTCATAGGTTTGAATATCATAGGATTAAAACGCAACGGTGTTCCGCGCGAATCGCTCGAACACATTCGCTCTCTTTTCAAACTTTTCTTCCGCTCGCACATGAACGTCAGTCAAGTCATGGAAAAACGCCTTTCCTTGCCGGAAGCCGATGACCCCTATGTGAAAGGCTTTTTCGATTTCGTGCAGGGCAGCAAACGCGGAGTCTATCGTCGCACCCGCCAATCCACGCCGGCCGAGCGAGGCGAGGAGTAGCACCAAGCTCCTCCGATATCGATCGTTGTCGGGATACAGTGTGCGGCCTTTTTCTACGCCGGAATCGTTTGTAAACCAATTCCTAAAATAAATGTCGTATATCGTCGTATATCGTAGGGCGGATTAGGCGCC
>Ga0209749_1000777_pt1 | contig 37036 bp, 28 predicted proteins | sample EPASupsiteSAE347_FD_187267 | JGI IMG/M metagenome (GOLD analysis project Ga0209749, IMG submission 187267) | Bioremediated contaminated groundwater from EPA Superfund site, New Mexico - Sample SAE3-47 (SPAdes) (version 2) | ecosystem: Environmental > Aquatic > Deep subsurface > Groundwater >...
CGGCCTGTCCATGACCCCTACCACGAGGTCATCGAGCGGACGACTGCGATGGTCTCCGATCCGGAGATTCGTTCGCTGGCCGCAAGGTGCGGCCTCTCGCTTCTCAACCTCACCTGGGAGGACACCGGGAGGTACAAGGGCTCCTGCGTCGGGCCGAACATAAGCGACATGACGATACAGATTCAACAGAAGGATCCGGACAGCGGGAGATACAACCTGACCTGCATGCCGGTTATCCGGTATCCGAATTTTTCCGACAAGACGGCGGACATCTCCCCGGATCGTTTTTATCTTTTGGTCGGAAACGAGAAGGGTAAGTCCCTTCGCCGCGTGAGCCTCCGGCAATATCTGGGCAACCTCAGGAAATACCTGTCGGATTCCTCATCCTGGCAGGGAGGAAGGACGTCTCTTCTGGCGCCGAGGGACACCCACGTCCTCGTGAGCGCGCAGGCATGTTTTCTACCCGTTCCGAAGAGTGGATCGGCGGAGTTCAATGCGGTTCTCTTCAACTACCAGTCCGTTGAGGACGACCCGGCGGTCCTCACCATCCTGGCCACCCGCGAGGGCACGAGTGTGACCGTTATTGATAACAAGCGGGACGCCTTCCAGGCCGGCCGTACCTGGGGACAGCGCCTGTTTTTCAATCAGGAAGGGGAGCGCGCATCTCTTACGGGTGAGCGCCTGAGCGATTATCAGGAGGAGAACGGCCGGCCGGGCGGCGGATGGGAGGAGTCCTCCCCGGAGGCCGCCGGAGAGGCGGGTCTCAACATGGTCCTCCTAATTCAGGTGCCGTTGAAACAGCGGCATCCCATGCGCTTTCAGGGAGAGATGTTCTGCTCTTCGGCCAAGGACTCTGCCGGAGCAGCCTGCGAAAAAAACAAGAGTGACGTGGAGGAGGCGGTAATCGGCCACGGTGAGGTGGAAGGGCCTTTCACCGAGATAGCCGATCTTCCGATCGAGCGGGATCCGAATTTCCCCATCCGGGTGACCGTCCAGTTCTACAAGGCCACCAGCAACGGAGCGGTCTCGCGGGAGGACATGGCGCAAATCCGGCGGCAGATAGACCGGGTCTACCGGGATGCCGACTACGTGGGGAGCCTGGTGACCGGCGGCGAGACGAAGCGTCCCACGGAGTATAATGTCGAGACGAAACGCCCCACGGAGTATAAGGGCGAAAAGAAGGAGCCGGCCAACTGGTGGGAAAGTTTCTGGAGACGCCATGAGAACAACACCGGGCAGACGAGGGAGGATGCGGGAAGGATGCTCAAGCGCCTTCTTAATCCGTCCTGGAAGGAGACGTCATGCCTGGGAGCGGCCTCTTGAATGCCCGATGGCTGATGATGGCGCCGGCGGTCAAAAGAAGGCATCCGGCCCAGAGATTCCATCCGGGGAGAATACCCAGGTACAGGCAACTGAGGAGGGTCGAGAGGAATGGAGTGTAGTACGAGAGAGAAACCAGGAAAGTGGCGTTTCCCTTCCGCATGGCCGCATCCCAGAAGGAATAGGCCAGGAGGCCTGGCAGAACGGCCATGTAGGCCAGCTCCCACCCGACTCTCGGCGTCCAGTTGATCTCCTGCGGAAAAAGGCCGCTCAGGGCCCAGAGGGCCAACCCGGAGAGGAGCAGAAAAAGGGGAACGGCGTCTCCCTCGGCATCTCCGGCGAGGCGCCGGCTGAGGTTCGAGTAAAGGGCCCAGGCCGCCGCCGCGCCGAAACTAAGAAGGTAGGGGAGGCTGTTACTCTTCATATTCTCGGCAAATGAGAAAAAGGACAGCTTTCCACCCGGGACCATCGCCAGGACGATCCCGGAAAGCGCCATAAGGATCCCGACGGCCAGAAAAGGACTGGCTTTTTTTTTGAGGATCGGGATGGAAAGAAGAAGGGTGAGAGCCGGCCAGAGGTAATTGATGAGGCCCACTTCAAGGGTCTGCTGGCGTGTGGCGGCGTATCCGATGGCCATGAATAAAAAGACCAGGTAGGCGATAAAAAGCCCTCCGCACCAGAAGAGATAAGATTTCGGCAGGCTCAGGATGCGGCGCAGGCGCATCCCCCTAAAGAAAATCAGGAGGCACCCCAGGCTCCCTCCGGCCAGATACATCCAGCAGGCGGCTCTCACCGCGCCTATTTCTTCCGCCAGGCTGCGGGAAATGCCGATGGTGGAACTCCAGAGGATGACCGCCAGGATTCCCAGAGCCGTCGGAATGTTTGAAGGATGTTTCATGGCGCTCTTCAGTTTCTTCAGGCGCCCCCCCGTCTTCCTCCTTCCAAGAAGGCAGAAAGCTTGTCAAGGCACAGCTCTTCTTCTTGATGAGAGCGGCGCTCTTAACGCAGGCAGGATCATCAAACCTGAGACGTAGAATTACTCACATCATGGAAATCATCGGAAAGGTACTCAATAATCGCTATGAAGTTTCGTCCTTTATCGGGGCGGGGGCCATGGCCGATGTCTTTTTGGCCAAGGATTTAAAGCTCGGCATTCCCGTGGCCCTCAAGGTTCTCCGCCAGGATTGGGCCCGGGACAAGGAATTTCTTCTGCGTTTTGAGAGGGAGGCCAAGGCCGCCGCACGAATCGACCACCCCAATATCGTGCTGGTCTACGACATAGAGGAAGACTGCGGGTATCACTACATAGTCATGGAATATCTTGAAAGCGCCCGCAACCTCGGGGATATCATCAAGGAAGATGCTCCCATGCCGCTGGAACTGGCCCTTTCTTATATGACCCAGATTCTGGAGGGCCTCTCGTACGCTCATGCCAAGGGGATCATCCACCGCGATATCAAGCCGCAGAACATCCTGGCGACTCCTGACGGGAAAATTAAAATCACCGACTTTGGCATCGCCAAGGCGGTGACCAGTGACACCCTGACCCAGACTGGATCCATTTTCGGATCCGTTCATTATTTTTCCCCGGAGCAGGCCCAGGGAAAGTCCGTGGACAATACCTGCGACCTCTATTCGACCGCCATCATTCTCTTCGAAATGATGACGGGCCGCCTGCCCTTCGAGGATGAAAACCCGGTTTCGGTTGCCTTGAAACAGGTTCAGGAAGAGCCTCCTCTTCCGCGGAGCCTGAATCCGGAAATTCCCGAGAGCGTCGAGAATGTCATCCTCAAGATGCTATCGAAGAAGCCGTCAGAGCGCTATCAGGATGCCGGTGGGATGCTGGAGGCCCTCGGAGGACGCAGAGAAACCGTTGTTCTCCAGAGAAAACGAGGGGGCAATGGGGATTCTATTCCAATTATTCCGATAGCGGTAGCCGTGGCCGCCCTTCTGGTGGCTTTCTTGATTTTTTTCTGGCTGCGCCAGGTCAGGACCCTGACCGTTCCTTCCCTCCTCAATCTTCCTTATGAGACAGCCCGTTCTCTCATGACAGAGAAGAAGGTGAACCTGGAGATCAAGGGGGAGGTGGTCAATGACGCTCTCCCCGATAAAACCATAGCCAGGCAGGATCCGGAGGCCGGGATGTTGATTCGTTCCGGGCAGACCATATTTGTAGTTGTGACCAAGAAGGAAGACCTCATCCAGATTCCCAATATGGTGGGAATGGATTTAAAAAAAGCCGTTCTTCTGCTCTCGCCCGGCAATTTTATTCTGAGGATATCCAGGGAAGTGGCCAGCGACCGGGCCAAGGCCGGACAGATCCTCTCCCAGAAGCCGGAAGCAGGCCTGATGGCTAAAAAAGGAAGCACCATCCTGCTCGAAATTTCCAAAGGGCTGGTTCCCAGGCTGGTGCCCGATATCGTCGGACTCTCTCTTAAAGAAGCCGAGAAGATGCTGGCCAGAGGAAACCTTATCGTGCAGATCGCGGGCCGCGGATCCTCCGTCAATCTCCCACCCGATTATATAATTTCTCAGGAGCCCAGGTCCGGAGATAAAGTACCGGAGTATTCCACGGTCAAAGTGGTGATAAGCGGCGGCGAGGATAAACTTTATGCCCCGAACCTTCTGGGAAAGTCTCTTCAGGAATCCAGAAAAATTCTTGCCGGAATGTCCCTTTCACTCAGGACCATGGGAGATTATGAGGAATCGTTCCAGGTCGTCTCGCAGGCGCCTTCGGCCGGTCAGACCCTGACGGAGGCGAAGATAACCGTGGAATGCGCCAGGATGCAGGTCGTTCCGCAGCTGGTGGGGAAGGCTCTTGAAGACGCGCAGCTGAAGATAAAGCAGGCCGGATTTGTCGTCGGGGAGATTGCTTCGCATGTGACGGACCAGTCCATTCCGGGAACCGTTCTGGAACAAAATCCGGCCGGAGGAATTGAATCTCCGGAAAAGACCAGGATCTATCTGATAGTCGCCGCAAAGAAAGAGAGGCAATGATTTGGCCAGGCCTTCAACCTCAAAAATAGTAAAGTTTCTTGCCATTCTCTTCTTCCTGGGGTTCAGCCTGTCGTTATGCGGCTGGATGGTCTGGACCGTGTATGATACTTTCTTCCGTATTCCCCAGGAAGTGAGAGTGCCCAGGCTGATAGGAAAGTCCAGGCTTCAGGCGGATCAGATTGTCAGGCCTCTGGGGCTTGTTCTATCCATTAAAGAAAATGTTTATAAGGATGATTCTCCTCCGGATACCGTTATAGCCCAGGAACCGGCTCCCGAGCGTTCCGTCCGCCAGGGACGGGAAATCCTGGTCTCCATGAGCATCGGACCTGAAACGAGGGATGTCCCCTCTTTGAAGGGTAAAACGTTACGTGAAGCCCGGGTGAGCCTGACCAACTGCAAGTTTAAACTGGGCAAGACCACCATGGAGATGGATGACCGGTTTCCAGCCGGAGTAGTTATCTCTCAGAGCCCTGAGCCCGGACGGAAAGCGCGCCGGGGCACCCCAATCAACCTGGTCATAAATAAAGGGCGAAATATTCCCGTGGTGGTTCCCAATTATATCGGGAAGGATTTCAACGTAATCCGGGAAACTTTTTCCTCGCAAAGGCTTGTCCTTGGGGCCGTCACCTGGATGTGGCAGGAAGAGGTCCCCCGGGGCCAGATCATCGAGCAGAGCCCTGAGTCCGGAAAGTCTGTTCCGCTCGGGACTTCCGTTGATTTCAAGGCGAGTGCCGGTCCTCCCTGGGGGGGCACGGTTATAAAGCAGCAGACTATCACTTACGAAATGCCGCCGGGAAAGGGCAGCGGAGTTTTGAAAGTGGTGCTGAATGACGATTTCGGCATATCAACACTCTACCAGGCTCATCATACGGAAGGCGAGGAAATAGAACTCCTGGTGAGCGGTTTCGGTGATTCCGAGGTGGTCATTTACATTGATAACAGCGTGGTAAAACGTTTCAGGATATGAGGTGGTTCAAATCACGAAAGTAGCACCCTCCATTCTCTCCGCCGATCTTGGGAATCTTGAGCGCGAAATAACGGCTGTGGAAGAGGCCGGGGCGGATTATATCCACTTTGACGTCATGGATGGACATTTCGTTCCCAACCTGTCTTTTGGGCCTCTGCTCATGGAGTCGCTCCGCGGCAAGGTCTCCATCCCCTTTGATACCCATCTGATGGTGGAGAATCCGGACTGCTATATCGAACCCTTCCGAGAGGCCGGGAGCCGCATTCTGACCGTCCAGGTAGAAGAGTGCCGCCACCTCCAGAGAACTCTGGCCTGCATTCGGGCCTCCGGCATGAAGGCGGGAGCGGCGCTTAATCCGGCGACTCCACTCTCGGTTCTTGAATATGTCTGGGGAGATCTCGACCTTGTTCTTATCATGACCGTAAATCCAGGCTTTGCCGGTCAGGAGTATCTTCCGGCCATGACTCCCAAAATAACAGCCGCCAGACAAATGATCCGGGAAAGCGGAGCGGATATTTCGCTGGAGGTGGATGGCGGCATCAATGAATTGACCGGGCCCCTGGCCATTTCCGCCGGAGCCGATATTCTGGTGGCCGGTTCGTTCGTCTTCGGGTCGGCTGACTACGGCTCGGCCATTCGGAAACTAAAGATTGAAAAGAGGCGATAACTTTGTCAAAGCACCCCCGCACCTGGTATTCATGCGCTCTTATTATGTTACTCATTCTGGCCCTGTCCGGTTGCAACCGGAACTCCTTATCGAAGGCCCCCGTCTCCACGGCGACTCCCTCTCCCTCCGGGGCGGAAACGCTTTATCCGGGGAAGATTTCAATCATCCCGGTCGGGCCGCTTGACGATAAGACGGCGGCGGACCTTAAGGCCGCAATCGCGCAACTGGAGAGCCTGTTTCGTCATAATATCGAACTGGCCCAGCCGGTCGCACTGCCTCTATCCGCGTATCACCCCGCGAAAGACAAGTATCACGCTATCATCCTTCTTAAGGAAGTCGGCAGAAAAGTTCCTGAAGAGGCGATTTTCGCGGTGGCCGTAACGGCAAAGGGACTTTACTCGGAGGGCCAGGATGAGATACTATCCGATTTCAGGCTGGGGAATAAAGCCTCGGCGGTGATTTCCCTCGCTCCGATTGCCGCTTCCGCCGCTTTCCCTGCGCGTCTTAAGACGCTTCTGGGCGAGGCCATCGCGAGATCGCTTGGCCTGCCGTTCTGTGCAGGAAAGGCCTGTCCCTTTGGAAGAAGCGTGACGGCAGCCGATTTGGACCGGAGTGGTTCTGTTATGTGCAAAAACAGCGAGGCGCTGCTGCCTCTGCTTCTTCAGTCATGGATCTTTTCTCAGAAGACACTGGATGCGAATGTTGCAGCCGAGTATCAGAAGATTTCACAATCCTCGTCCGATCCCTGGGCTCATCTCTATCTTGCCTCGCTTTACTCCTTTTTCAAACTTGGTTCTCAATCGGCGGATGAACTCAGGAAGGCCACCGATCTGGCGGGATCCGATCCCCTGGCCAGGTTTGAGGCCGCCTGGGGGGCCTACCAGATGGGGGCCTATGAGGGCGCCTCCAATGCATTTTCCGCTCTTATCAAGGGAAAAGTACTAATCCCCGAGTCCCTGGAAGGGAAGGCCGAGTGCGCTCTGTCTCTGAAAAAAATAAAGGAGGCATTGGATGCATACAAGAGACTGCTTAAAGAATTTCCAGCCTACTATGGCCGGGCCCTGGCGCTGAGACGGGTAGGGGAGATTAACCTCAGCCAGAAAAACTATGCCAGTGCTGAGGAAGCTCTTAAAGCGTCCCTGAAACTAAATCCCCAGGATATTGATACAAAGTTGAGCCTGGCCAATATCTACCTGCTGTTGAAGAAGCCGGGCCAGGCCGTCTCTTTATACAAGGAGATTCAGGTCGCCGATCCTGCGAACGAAAAGAGCCGCTTAGGCATGGCTTATGCCTGCCAGAGCGAAAAAAAATATGACGAGGCCATCAAGGAACTGGCTGAACTTCTGTACAGCAGCCAGTACCGCGCGGATGCCCTCTTTGAGACGGCCTGGTGTTTTATCAAGAAGGAAAAGTATGATGACGCGGTCAGTAATCTGGAAACCCTGATAAATGAATTTCCATCTTTCAATAAAATTGAGCGGGCGCACCAGATTTTTGGGGATATAATGGTGGAAAAAAAGGACTTCGTGAAAGCCGGTGAAGAATACGGACTGGCTCTTAAGAATAATCCCAAAAATGTAGCGGCTCTCTCCGGGTCCGGCCGTCTCATGGCTCTTCAGGGAAAGGACGCCGAGGCCCTGGAATATCTGAATAAAGCGGTTGCGCTCGACCCGGGGGATCTGGAAACGCTATATATTCTGGGAATGGTTTATAAAAAAGCGGGGAAAACGTCGGAGGCCGTTGCAACCTTCAGGAAAGCTCTCAGGATAGACCCTGGGGAATTCCGGGTTAATTTAGAGCTGGGCAGCGCCAGCGTCCAGTCCAAGAACTACCAGGCCGCCGTAGATTATTTAAAATCAGCCCTGAAAACCAGCCCGGACAGCAAGGAAGCGCTCATTCAGATTGCAGTCGCTTATGAGAGCCTCAAAAGGTATAAGGAAGAGAGAGCGGTCCTGGAAAAGTTCTTTACCCTGGCTCAGGGAAACAATGAATTTCAGCAACAATTGAACTGGGCCACCGAAAGGCTTAAGAAGCTTCCCGTGAATAAGTAGGAACGCACTCCTCAGGTTTGTTGGCTGGTTGGACGGGTACATTCAACCTATAAAGGAGATTTTAATCGCTCCTAGAAGTTTCTCTGGCTATTTTTTGCCTGAAAGGAGATCGCCCGGATGTTAAAAGAAATAAGACTTCATGGTCGGGGAGGACAGGGCGTGGTGACGGCGGCCGAACTTCTGGCCAGCGCCGCGTTTGAAGACGGGAAATTCACCCAGGCCTATCCCTCGTTCGGTTCCGAGCGGATGGGTTCCCCGGTGGCCTCGTTCGTCCGCCTCAGTGACAGAAAGATCCGCTTGAGATCGCAGATTTATGAGCCGGACTACATCATCGTACAGGACCCCACCGTCATTGGCGCGGTGGACGTATTCAAGGGGGCCAAGGAAAATACGATGATTCTCATTAATATCGACAAGAAGCCCGAGGAGCTTCAACTGCCCGCCGAAATTGACAGGAAGAACGTCCGCACCATTCCTGCCACCCAGATCGCCCTGGAACTAATCGGCAAGCCCATTCCCAACACGGTCATGGTGGGCGCCTTTGCCGGGGCTACGGGAGAAATAGGCCTTTCCGCGGTCAGGAACAGCATCCGCAAGAGGTTCTCCGGCGAAATGGGCGAGAAGAACGTGCTCGCTCTCGAAAAAGCCTACCAGGTCATGAAAGGAGCGAAGTAAGAGATGAGCTTTGCTTATGGAACAGTCGCTGAACCGGCTACTTCCCTTGGAAACAAGACCGGCACCTGGCGCACCTTTAAGCCCGTCTGGAAGCACGAGAAGTGCACCGGCTGCGGCTTCTGCAACATTTACTGCCCGGACGGCTGTGTCACGGGAGAGGGGAAGGGTACATCTTCCACCCGTACGGCCGATTACGATTACTGCAAGGGCTGCGGGGTCTGCGCCCATGAATGCCCGGTAAAGGATATCGATATGATTCTGGAGGTGAAATAGATGTCTCCTGCTTCTGTATTGGAAAAAATGACAATGATGGAAGGCTCTAAAGCCTTTGCCGATGCCGTGAAGGTCTGCCGGCCCCACGTCATCTCGGCCTATCCGATTACTCCCCAGACTCATATCGTCGAGGAGCTGTCGAAGATCGTGGCCAACGGGGAACTCGATACGGAATATGTCCGCGTGGAGAGCGAACATTCGGCCGCCTCAGTCTGCCTTGGGGCCAGCGCCACCGGCGTCCGCACATTTACCGCCACCACCTCGCAGGGGCTTCTCCTCATGATCGAAGTCCTTTACAACATCGCCGGGATGCGCCTGCCGATTGTCCTCATGTGCGCCAACCGCTCCGTCTCGGCGCCGCTTAATATCTGGAATGACCACCAGGATTCCATCTCGGTACGCGACGCAGGCTGGATCCAGCTCTATGCCGAGGACATCCAGGAAGGGATTGACATGATACCTCAGGCCTACCTGATCGCGGAGCATCCCGAGGTACGCCTGCCGGTCATGATAGGAGTGGATGGTTTTATCCTGACCCACACCTCCGAGCCGGTGGAGCTCCTCGACCAGGCCATGACGGACAAATTTCTGCCTCCATATAAGCCGGAGATCTACCTGGATGTGAAGAAGCCCATGACCCTCGGCGCTTTCGCCGATCCCGACAGTTACATGGAGATTCGCTACTCCCTGCACAAAGCCGTGGAAGATTCCAAAAAGGTCATCAAGGAGGTCGCGCGCGAATTCGGCAAGACCTTCGGGCGCTTCGGCGGGGATCTCATCGAAACTTACAATATCGAGGGCGCTGAAACGGTCGTTGTCGCCATGGGTTCCATCGTATCCACCTTAAAGGAGCTCTCCGACGAAATGAAGAGCCAGGGCCGGAAGATGGGCGTCGTTAAGGTGCGCTGCCACCGGCCCTTCCCGGATCAGGAAATTTATGATGCTCTCAAAGACGCCCAGAACGTCATCGTCCTGGAAAAAGCCGTATCCCTGGGACAGGGCGGGATCCTCGGGACGGAGATTCGAAGCCTCTTCATGGAGATGGAAGATCCTCCGCGCTTCAGCAACTTCATCATAGGCTTGGGCGGACGCGATGTCCCCATGAACTTTCTGGAGATGCTGGTTCTGGAGGCGGAAGAATCCCCCGTGCCGTTCAAGTTCGTCGGGCTTAAAGAGGAATTACTCGGAGGTGAAAAATAATGACTGATAATATCTTGGCTTCGGGACACACCGCCTGCGCTGGATGCGGAGAGGCCTTGGGTATGAAGCTCCTGACCAACGTGCTCGGTCCCAACACCATCATCGCCAACGCCACCGGATGCTCGGAGATATTTACCACCCTCTGGCCTCGTACCGCCTGGCGGGTTCCGTGGATCCACTCGCTTTTTGAAAACGCCCCGGCGGTGGCCTCCGGTATCGAGGCGGCTCTCAAGGCGCAGGGCCGGGAGAAGGGAATTCAGATAGTGGCCATGGGCGGCGACGGCGCCATGGCCGACATCGGCTTCGGAGCTCTGAGCGGGATGCTCGAACGAGGCCACAACATCCTCTCCATTTGCCTCGACAACGAGGGCTACATGAATACCGGGATTCAGAGGAGCGGCCTTACCCCGCTCTATGCCAGCACGACCACCTGTCCCTCCGGGAAGGATTCCAAGGGCAACGATACGCCGAAAAAAGATCTTCCCGCGATCGTGGCCGCGCACGGGACCAAATATGTGGCCACTACCACCGTCGCTTACCCGAGGGACATAGAGAAAAAAATTAAAAAAGCCATGGAAATCAACGGCCCGAAATACATCCATATCCTGGTTCCCTGTCCCCTCGGCTGGGGCTTCGACGTGAGCGAAACCATCATGCTTTCGCGGCTGGCCGTGCAGACCGGGCTCTTCCCCATCTATGAGATGGAGAACGGGAAGATTACCTCGGTCATGAAAATAGGGAAGAAAGTTCCGGTCGAGGAGTATCTTAAGCTTCAGAAGCGCTTCAAACACCTTTTTCACGGAGATTGCCAGTGCCAACTGGCCGCTATTCAGGAAACCGCGGATGCCAACATCGCCCGCTTCGGCCTCATGGCGGAAGCAAAAAAGGAACCGGTTCCCGCAGTCTAACTTAAAAAAGCTGCGCGTTTGATTTATGCAGGGGCGGCCCCGCCTTTCAGCGGGACGCCCCTGCTGCTATCTTGTCCTGCCGCCTTATTTATGTTAAAATCACTGCATGATTCCGGAATTTCCACAATTCAAGGACCTCGAACTTTCTGACAGGGAAACACTGGAGGATTGCTTCAGGAATAACCCCCCCCTGATTTCGGAAATGACTTTCACCAACCTCTTCGGGTGGAGAAAAGTCTGCGGCTATCGGCTCTCCCGTTTTCAGGGAGGCTTGCTGCTCCTGAAGCAGAGTAACGGGATTGAAACATTCCTTGCGCCGCAGGGAGTTTCGGACCCTCTGGAGGCGGTGGAAGCGTGTTTTGATTTTCTCCGGTCCAGAAAGAAAACCCCCGTTCTGGAAAGGGTCGGAGAGGATTTTCTTGCCCGGGTGCCCGTCCTTCGGGAGCGCTATGAGGTGCGTGATGATCCGGACAACTACGATTATGTTTACGAAGTCCGGCAGCTCATCGCCCTTGAAGGGAAAAAATTTCACGAGAAGAAAAACCGCCTGAATCAGTTCCGGAAGAATTACGTCTATCGCTATCTGCCTCTGACGCCGGAGCTGGTCGAGGCCTGCCTGGCTTTCGAACACGAGTGGTGCGAAGAGAAAAACTGCGACGAGAACGAAAGCCTCCTTCATGAAAAATGTGCCATAATGGAGATGCTCCGGAACTTTAAAAGCCTGAGCACCAGGGGCGGCCTGATCGAAATCACCGGGGCCGTGGTCGCCCTGACTCTGGGGGAGCCGCTTAACGATGATACTTTCGTGATCCACGTCGAGAAGGCGAAGAGCAGCCTGGAGGGTATCTATCAGGCCATTCACTGGGAATTTCTGCGGCGGGAGGCCGTCTCCTTCCGCTTCGTCAACCGCGAGCAGGATCTCGGGGTCGAGGGACTGCGGCGGTCCAAAGAGTCCTACCATCCCGTGAGAATGATTAAAAAATATACCCTGAAAGAAAAGCAGAACGAATAGGGCAGGACGATGCCGGCCTGCCGGGATGTAAATATATGTTCGGGTTTGCAGGATGAGACATATTTGCACTTCGGATTTCACATAGATGGAGAAAGGATGGCAAAATTTGTGAAAATCAGATTGCGGAATGCTATATTATCAACCTTGTTTTTATTTCTTGTTTTTTCAGGCGCCTATGCGGATGAAAAACTGATTTTTTGCGAGACCTTGATAAGGCACGGCGACAGGACTCCATATGCCGAAATAAAGAGCACCAAAATTACTTATAAATGGCTGCAGGGAACAGGTGAACTGACCCCGCTCGGCATGCACCAGGAGTTCATGCTTGGCAGTGAACTTCGCGCAAGATATGTTGAAAAGTTCAAGTTGCTGCCCCCGGTTTATCAGAACAACACCGTGTATGCTTTATCCACGGATTTTAACAGGACCATAACGAGCGCTGTCTGCCTTCTGGCGGGATTATATCCGCCGGGGACCGGCCCTAGGATAAATGATGACAATCCGGCATTGCCCTTTGCCTATCAGCCGATTCCCGTCCGCACGATCCCCAACGGCCAGAAAAACATCATAAATCCCACCTCTGAAAATCTTGAAAAGCATGGTCTTTTGTTGAAAAAATATGCCTATACTCAAAAGGCCTGGCAGGACGAGAATGTGAAATTTTCAGCCGATTACAAACGCTGGAGTAAAATATTGGGGGTTAACATCAATTCCCTGGAAGACACCCTGATCCCGGGGGACCACATAAATTGCATGACCATACACAATGTCCCTTATCCCGAGGGCCTGACCGTGGATGATGCAAAAAAAATTGTCAAAGCCAGGAACCGCGCCGCGGTCATCAGGTATGTTTCCAGGGAAATGACCTGGTTTATGACAGCCGGGTTTTTTTCCAGGATGATGGAGGATTTCAACCTGGCGATGGAGGGAAAACAGCATTACAAATTCATTCTTTACTCGGGGCATGACGATTCTCTCATTGCAGTCATGAGCTCCCTGAACGCTCCGCTTGAAGAAAACCCGCCCTATGCCTCGCATATAGATTTTGAACTTTATAAGGATGATTTGCAATACAGGGTAAGAGTAAGATTCAACGGGGAGCCGGTTTTCTTAACAGGCGACAAAAGCAGGGATTTCTGCACGATCGAAGAGTTTATTAACATAATAAAGCCGTGTATCGAAAATAATTGACACGCGTTGCGCGTTAACGTTTTGTAGGGGCGGTTCGCGAACCGCCCCTACCGATATCGGAGTAATTCCGCAATAGCTATCAGGACGGCGATTTTTACGTGATCGGAAGAAAGCCCTCCCTGGAGATAAGCGGCATAGGGCTCCCTTAGCGGACCGTCCGCTGAAAGTTCGATGGAGGAGCCCTGGATGAAGGTGCCTCCGGCCATGACTATGGGATCGCGGTAGCCCGGCAGCCTGGCGGCGGTCGGTACGGCCCGGTGATCCACGGGCCCGGCGCTCTGGATGGCACGGCAGAAGATCTCCAGTCTCTCTTTTGAGCCCAGGCGGATTCCCTGGATGATATCCGTCCTTTTGTCATTCCAGCGGGGTGACACATCGAATCCGTTTTTCTCAAGAAGGTAACTGGCCCAGATGGCCCCCTCCAGTGCCTCCCTGACGATTAGCGGGGAAAGAAAAATTCCCTGGGCCATGACCCGGTTGATTCCGAGGGTGGCTCCCTCCTCTTCCCCGATTCCGGGCGCGGTTAGATGGCGGGCGGCATTTTCCACCAATTCTTTTTTTCCGGCAATGTAGCCGCCGGTGGGACAGATCCCCCCGCCGAGATTCTTGATAAGGGAGCCGGCGATGACATCGGCCCCTGCTTCCGTCGGCTCAATTTCCTCCACCATCTCGCCGTAGCAGTTATCCACCATGACCATGACATTGGGCAGAATTTCCCTTATTCTCCTGATCATCATCGAGATTTCCTCGATTGAGAAGGAGGAGCGCCAGTCGTAGCCCCGGGAGCGCTGGATGTAGACCAGGCGGGTTTCGGGGGCCAGGAAGAAGGCCAGACTTTCAAAGTCCATCCTCCCGTCCCCGATTAGATCAAGGTGTCGAAAAGTGATGCCCCAGTCTGCCAGGGAGCCGGGACCGCCTTCGATAACCGGCTGAAGGGTGTCGTAGGGCTTTCCGGTAACGGAGACCCACTCATCGCCCGGCCTTAAGTTTCCGAAGAGCACAGCCGAGAGGGCGTGGGTCCCCGAGACGATCTGCCACCGGACGAGAGCCGCCTCCGTCCCCATGATTCGTGCCAGGGCGCGATCCAGGGCCTCCCGCCCGGTGTCGTGGAACCCGTAGCCGGTGCTTCCGGCAAAATGCCCCTCTCCCAGGTTTTCTTCCTGGTAGGCCAGGAGCACCTTGAGCTGGTTGAGCTCCGAGATGCGCCTGGTCTTTTCCCTGAAGGGGCGAGTCGCCTCATCCGCCTCTTCGGCCTGTTTCAGCAGTTCCGCCCCGATGCCGCAGCGATCCAACAGGGCCTGTTTAGTACGTTCAAGCACAACCAAGTCCTCCTGAAAACATGTCACTTGTTAAACGGTTCGATCTTTTTTACACCCTCAAGTCCCGCAAGCTTTAAAAGGTGTTTTACGGAGATTCTTCCGGTCAGAATCTTTTCGCTTCCGGAAAAAGTCTCTATTTTAAGTCCCGCCTTGTTGATTTCTTTTATAAGGCTGGAAGAGACATAATCGAGCGTCACGATGAGTTTGACCTCCCATTCCCTCACCTGGACATCCTTCAGGATGAGGGTTCCATCCTTCCCTTTCTTCATGACCTTTTCTTCCAGGTTGATAAGGGATGGAGCCAGCTTCTCCTCGGGTTTTAAGGGCGGCGGCGATTGCCGCCACATCTCATCTTTTGAAAAAGCCTGCATGGAGTTGGACTTCATGGCCATACCCGGGGGGGGAGCCGCCATCGGCATGGGCGCACTCATGAGCATCCTGGCATTCCCGCCGGAAGAGGGGCCTCCCGAACCATAAGAGCCGGCTTCCTTCTCCTCGGCGCTCCCAAAGATGCCCTCGTAGCTGACCCCGTCGGGAATTTCAACCGGCACGGCCACCGTGCGGGGGACGCCTCCCTCGGTCACGATTTTTTCCTCGACCGCGACAAAAGAGGTGAACTGGGTCATGAGGCGGTACTTGAGGCCCAGCGCCGTGATCTCATTTTTTATCTCCGTATCCGGCTTACCCCGCTGGATTCCCGCCAGATCCCGATCCATGAGGTCGTCTATCTTCGTCCGCGCCCATAGAGAGGCCAGAACATCGTTCCTGTTCTCGATTTCGGGGAGACTGGCCTTGATTTTTTTGGTCAGGCTTTTGCCGGCAAAAGTGCCGGTGACGCCGATCTCACCTTTCCAGCTTCCCTGATAGCGCCCCATGACGACGAGGGGTTTGCTGCTGAAAAGGTCCGGAATCTGTTTGGGATAGACGTCGGAGACCGAGGCCTCTCCAAAGTTGAGCGTGATGTCGGTGAGGAGGGGGTTGGCAATTCTCTCGTAAAATTTTTCCGCCACTTCATCACCATGACGGTTCAAGGTCACGTATTCCACCGCGCCCTTGCCCATCTGGGCCATCTTGTCGAGGAGGTAACGGTTGGTGCTGTTTCCGACCCCGAAGGAGAAGAGACGGGCGCCGCCGAGGTTCTTTTTTACGGCGTCAACAATCTGCATGTCGTTTCCCACGTAGCCGTCGGTCATGAAGCAGACGACCCTGAGTCTCCTGGGATCCCTTTCGGGTGTAAGCGCCGCCATGATGGCCTTCATCATTTCGGTGCCCCCGCCCCCCAGGCGCTCGGAGAGGAACTTCAGGGCTTTTTCCCGGTTCTCACGCGAGTTGGGCTTAGGCTCGTCGAAGAGTGAAATTACATCATTGGAGAAGGCCAGAAGCTGGAATGTGTCGTCTTTGTTCATGTTCTCGATGCAGTACTTCATAGTCTCCTTGGCTTTTTCAATGGGCCAGCCCTGCTGGGAGCCGGAGGAGTCAATGACAAAGATCATTTCCTTTGGTGCGATCTGATCCTGCTTCGGACGGTCAGGGGGCTGAAGGATGAGAGTGAAAAATCCGCCCTCCTTCTTTGTCGCATGGGTAAGAACGGCGTCTTCGATAGTGCTTCCGGCAGTTTCGTACTGGAGGATGAAGTCCTTGTTGGGTATGGTGTCCTCCGGGGAGAGAGTGACCTGGGCTTTGGGCGTGTCCTCTAAGTGCTTCAATTCTATTTTATGGAGAACGGAGCGGATTTTTTTGATGGGAATTCCGGCGTCGAGATTCACCGCGAGCGAGATATCATGCCCGGCCCGGGTGCCCGGCACCGCTACAGGGGGAGTGATTCTGGAGGCATCGGGAACCTGATCGGTATCGGGGGCCCAGCCCGTGCCCCTCTGCCCGGCGGGCTCTCCCGGAATGTAGCGGGGACCCACCACCATGGGAAAGACAAATTCATAAAGACCGTCTTCATATTTAAGGGTTTCCACGTAGCTGATGACGACCTTGATCGATTCCCCGGGCATGATATTGGCCACGGATTGGGTGAATATATTGGGCCGCTCCTGATCGAGAAGCGCGGCCACGTGCCCGGCCCGCTTGGCCGCTTCATAGATTTTTCTGGCTTCTTCCTTCTTCTTGATGATTCCGCGAATGGTGCGTTTCCCGACTTTCATCGTCATATCGTCCACCGCCGCCATCTGGGGAAGGGGGAAGACGTAGACGGCCTCGATTTTGTCCTTCGCCTGATTGGCGAATTCCTGCGTAACCGTGACCCGGGCGATAAAACCGGAAATATCGGCCTGAACGTCGGTGTGTTTGAGAGGACATTCGGAGACGACTTTCCCGTCGCGATCCACCACCCGCAGGGTTCCCTGGGTGGCCTGTTCAGGCGGGGAGACGGGGGGTCTGTTTTCCTGCGCCAGGCGGGCTGCCCGGTGGCATAATTGTCCTCTGGCCGCGCCGGCCAGGATCAGGCATAAACCTGCGATTCCCAGGAGCAGAAAAATAATTCCCTTTTTCATGGAGCACCTCCTCAGTTTTATTCGTTCATTTCATGGTCTTAGTCGCGAGGAAGGATTTATTTATTCCGGCATGGGAGACAGGCGGCATAAAAACAAAAAAGCCCCTCACGCCGAGCGTGAGAGGGGCTTTAAATTTCTGGTGCGGAGGGCGGGACTTGAACCCGCACGGCAAAGCCATACGCCCCTCAAACGTACGCGTATACCAATTCCGCCACCTCCGCAGCTTGGCACAGGTTTCATTATAACAAAAGAGCACCAAAAGTCAAGGAGGGAAAACACAGGCGAAAAACCAGGATCCGGATCATGCGATCAGGATTCAAGAAGTTCAAGTGTCGTCCGGGTAATCCCACGCGACGCGGAATTACCCGGCCCGCTTCCTCAATCATCCGGACTACGATGCGCTGTGGCGTCTTCATCCACCCAGTCCTCTTCCTCCCAGGTCATGCCGCGGCGTCCGGGCACCTTGCGCGTCGCTCCTGCCCGGTAGAGCGGGCAGCTATTCGGGCCATAGCAGAAGGTCTCGAACCGATACCGTTTCTGGGATGGATTCCACTGGTCAATGATCATTTCCACCGGCATCCGGCAGCCCCAGATGCAGGTCGGACATTTTGACTCATAAATCCTGGCATCCAGGCGCCGATGGCCCCGGCTGCGATAGGTTTCCAGGTCAGGCGGCACTCCGTGGAACGGCGGCGGTGGAGATAATCCGGCCTCGGCCATACCGCCGATCTTGATGCCGCTGGTTTTGTAAAAACCGGCCGTCTCAAGTCGCGGATCGTCCACAGGGAGGGAGAGGCCGCTCAGCTCCATGCCGACGCAGAATCGATGCTTTTCGTGTGCTCCTTTACTGACGGCGATTAGAAACTCTCCGGTTTGATTGCCGCATGTCCCGTTGATGCGGAGCACGTATCCCTGGTAGCTGTGATCCCGCTGGTCAAAGGACCGCAAGAGGCGGATGCGGGGCTGAACGGCCAAGATGCGGCCCGACCAGACAATCTTCTCTGTGTGGACCTTTTCAACCATCAGCCTTCTCCCGATGTGTCCAATTTACAGTAGATTCCCTTCGCCGGTTTCGATGGCATGACGGGTGAGAAACAGGCTGTTGAGGTCGCTCGATTTGCGGAGCTGTTAACCCGTAAATCAGGGTCAGGGGACGAACGGGAATCCGCTGCTCCTCGGCAAAGGCATTGAAGTTTCCAACTCTTATGGCGGTCAGCATAGTTATCTCGTTCCCTCCCAGATTTGCAGAATGTACATGAGCCAGGAATCGGTTCGGAGCAGGATGGCACGAAGTTGTTCATCCGTCAATTTCAGATTGATTTCATGGACACGATTCAAAAGTTCTACAAACTTTACCAATGCTTGCGTGTCTTGGACGATGAAATCGGTCAAAGGATCGTGATTAACTTTTCGGCAGACATACAGAACACGGGCTCTCCGGGTCGGTCGTTCTTCATGGAGCAGCGATTTGTCGTCGTTTGGTGCCCACGAGAGCACATCCTCGTCTGGAGCAAGGCGGCGCAGCAGATGATTCCAGAGCTCTCTCAATGACGAGAGGACATGTCTTGCCCGGTCAGCACTTCTACCGCGAAGAGCATCGTGAGCCCCTATGTACGGTTGCGCCAGGACTGGATCGACGGTCTGCAGTAATCCGATGCAGCCAGAGGTCTCCTGCTCCGCCTCGACGATCAGTTGAACCTCGGAAACATCTCTTTCACTATCCGGCTTGTTTGGAGTGTAGATCGAGTCGAGTGCATAGCCTGTGAGGAAGAGTTCGCGCGTTGCCCCGGGCAGCGCAAACGCAGGTAAATACGTCACGTCTGGAAGGACTCGAATTGAAGCGGCCAGCTTCTCATAGGTAAACGTCACGTCGCCGATCATGTTTTGGAATTTCAAGAACGCCGGCTCCGGTAATGCCATAGCCCGTCGCATCGCCTCGAAGTCAATCCCGGCGAAAAGCCGCTCGGAGACAGTCGTCCGATAGGCCACATTGCCAAGAGACAACTTGGCTGCTGCTTGGAGCTGTGCAATGCTGTCCTGCATCGGCTTGAGCTTGATCCCATCGAGCCATGTCTGGTGGGTCCGCTTGATGTCCTCGAAGACGCGGGTCGAAGCTGTGGCTTGGTCGATCAGAGCTTGCCAACGCTGATTGGCCTGGACGATCTCCGCCAGATGAGGAGATGCAAGCCTAGAAAGCTTGAGGGATAGAGAGAATTCCAGGTGCTTCCGCCGGATCGGCTCAAGTGCCCGCTCCATCTGATCATAAACACCCAGATAAGATGGCTTGAGCGCGCGGTTCAGACGCTCCATGTGCTCCTGGAGCTTCAGGTACGCGGGCCGAAAGTGTCGGAGATCGTCGTCCATGCTTCTTCCTTCAACTCCTCATTTAATGCGGGGGTTATCGGCATATTCTCACCCTTGGTGGTCTCCACGCTTCGTTATGGCCTCAGCCGGGATTTTGTAGAACCTCGCCGCCACGATCTCTCGCTTGGCGGGGTCGAGCTTGGCCACGGGAACATCGAAACGCCCAGGGAGGGATATTCTCTCTCCGATGTGAGATACCAGCATCGTGCTGTCCATTCCTTCCCAGAAAATGGGTTTCGTTATACTAAGTTTTATAAGATGAAGAAATTTTCCTCCCAAAACGAGGGGTTTCTAGAGCTTAAAGTAATATTTTTCAGGTTGGAGATGAATAGCGGGGAAAAAACTGGCTCCGCTTCAAAGGACGATGGGGTGTGAAAATGCAGATCCTAGCGATGCCACAGCGAACCGCAAGGATTGTTCTGAGATCTTTGGCTTGATCTCCTTATAACTTGGTCGTCGATCATTGCCTGCCTCCCTCGTGCTTATGAAGTGCTTGGCGGCCCTTTTCCGTCAGCCGGTATTTCTGGAGCCGACTGTTGGGCTTTTCCGGCAGCGTGTATTCGATCAGCTCCGTCTGGAGCATCTGGCGGACGGCTGAATGCAACTGACCGTCAACCTTCTGCTTGCCGACCGCGACGGCGATTTCGGACTTGGACAATGGACCGCGCCAGACAGCAGCGGCAATCCGGTCTTCGAGACCGCCAACCGACTCTACCTTTGACTCTACCTTTGACTCTACCTGCGACCCTACTCTCGCCGTACCACTGGCGACTATCTGCGCCTTGAAGGTGACGATTAAGAATCCCGATCGTTCCTTGAATGTCGGCGGAGCCGCACCGTGTTTTTTGCACATTGCGATAACACGGTTAGTCCCCCGGCCCCAGACCTCGACCGCTCCGGTACGGTGGAAGGCCCCGGCAATCAAGGGATTTGTCGGCTTCGAATCATGCCGGCCCGAAAGCTGCTCCACTGTGATACCGGTGGGGAGGCGGCCATAGCTCCGAATCTCGATCCGGTCGTCGAAGACAACGACAGCGACGTAGCCGGAGTAGTGAGAGTAGTCGCGGTGCATGACGGCGTTGAGCAGTATTTCCCGCAGGGCGTCCAGCGGAATAGGGAAGCGGTCCTCCCGAAAGATCTTGCCTATGGGGAAGCGCGCTCCCAGCGGCATGGTCCGTTCGAGGAACGCCATGCCCTCGCGCACCATGGCAAAGGCGTTCATATGCTCCTGCCTGTTGTCCACAATTTCGCCGGTGATCTCAGTACCCCGGAAGCGCCCCATCTTGAGCAAGCACTGGGGATAGTCGGGCAAAAATTTTGCTCCATATAGCACTTGGGCAGCGTGGGTAAGAACACCATCCTTTCGAAGTCCCAGTCTGTCGAGAACCTCGCCGATGTCGCGGTTCGTATCCGGAGAAATACGGTTTTGCTGAATTGCCAGCTCGCGCGTCCGCAGAATTTCCTTGCGGTCCAGGTCTTTCAGTGTGAGTCCTTCGGCCGGAAGGTTCTCCCAGCGGCGTTTGGCATGGCCGCGCTCAACGAGTAAACGCTCATACTTGGCCTGAGGCATCCGGCGCGTCGTGCTGCTTACGCGCTCGTAGGCGTGCCCTTCATAGACAAAAGGACGCATCTCCCGACCGCTCTCGACGGCCACGACGATAACATCTCGGCCTGCCTCGACTTTAATACGATGGATGGAGACATGGGCGGGTGGCTCGAAGCAATCAGCGGCCTGCGCGATGTCGCGGAGTGTCCGATCGGAGACCTCTTGCCCCTCGATTGTGCCGTCCGGCCTGATACCGAAGAAAACCCTTCCACCGCTGCCGTTGAGGAATGCACAGAGTGTCTGCATGGCCTCTTTCAGCTCGCCCGTCGAGCGCTTGAACTCGATGGTTTCGCCTTCGCCATGGGTCAAGAGGGCGGACAGTTCTTTCTCGCCGATCGTCATTCTGCCGCTCATATAAACTTCCATCGGAACATGAACACAATTTTCGACGAATGACGTTGCTGAATTTGCGTCTCGATGCGTGAGATCAGTTCGTTGCGCAGAAAATAAAGATCCATGGGGAAATATTCTTGAAAATGTGTGGCTTTCCTTTATAAGGAAGGGGTATTGCAAAGAAGGCGGGAAAAAATTTGGCTCCGCGAGTAGGATTCGAACCTACAACCTACCGGTTAACAGCCGGTTGCTCTGCCGTTGAGCTATCGCGGAGCGTCAACAGGCAGGATTATATCATAAAAAAAAACAGAATGCAAGCGGGATTTTTCTTTCAAAATAACAAGGGTTTCTCACCGGCCTGAAGAATAAGAAACGGCATTTTACAGAATGAGGTGTTATTATGGCAGGAATGTCGGTGGCCGTTATCGGCGCTACGGGAGCGGTAGGGAGCGAGATGCTGAAGGTGCTCGAACAGAGGAGTTTCCCGCTTGAGAATGTGCGGGCCCTGGCCACCTCACGCTCGGCGGGGCAGACCCTTATCTATAAAGGCCGCAAGGTATTGATCGAGGATATCGAAAAGGCCGATTTAAGAGGCGTTCATTTTGCCCTTTTTGCAGGGGGGGAGATTGCCAGCAGCGTACACGTGCCCAGGGCCGTCGAAGCCGGCGCCGTCGCCATAGATAATTCATCAACCTTCCGGATGAATCCCGACGTTCCGCTGGTCGTTCCCGAAGTAAATCCCGAGGCACTGAGAGCCCATAAAGGGATCATCGCCAATCCCAATTGCTCCACCATCCAGATGGTCGTCGTGCTTAAACCTATCCATGACGCCGCCGGGATCGAGCGGGTGGTGGTTTCAACCTATCAGTCGGTCTCGGGAGGCGGCCGCGAGGCCATGGAGGAACTCCTGTCCCAGTCCAGGGACGTGCTCGATGGGAAGGAAGTTGAGCCGAAGATAATGCCGAAGAGAATCGCCTTCAACATCTTTCCACACATAGCCGACTTCGGGGAAAACGGCTATACGGGGGAGGAGACCAAGATGATCCTGGAGACCCAAAAGATTATGGGTGACGATTCCATCCGGGTGACCGCCACCACCGCCCGGGTGCCGGTGCTCATCGGGCATTCCGAATCGGTCAACATCCAGACCAGAAAGAAAATCACCGCCGCCCGGGCCCGGGAAATTCTTTCACACGCCCCGGGCATTTGCGTGCAGGACGATCCCAAAACCAAGTCCTATCCTACGCCGGTGGAGGCCGCCGGAAGAGACGAGGTTTTCGTGGGGCGGATTCGAGAGGATCTCTCCCACCCGCTGGGCCTGGAGCTGTGGATCGTTTCCGACAACCTGCGCAAGGGAGCGGCCTTAAACGCCGTGCAGATCGCCGAGACCATGCTTAAGATGGGTCTCGTGAAATGAAGATTATTGTCCAGAAATTCGGCGGCACCTCCGTGGAAACGGCGGAGCGGAGGGAACGGGTCGCAGAAAAAATACTCTCGGCGAAGGCGCGGGGGTTTTCTCCCGTAGTGGTCATCTCGGCCATGGGCCGCGCGCCGCAGCCCTACGCCACCAATACCCTGATCTCGCTGGTCCGGGATTTCTGCGCGGACTGTTCAATCCGCGAACTCGACCTCATCATGTCCTGCGGCGAAACAATCTCCGCCGTCGTAATGAGCCAGCACCTCCGGACTAAGGGCCATCCCGCCGTAGCCCTGACCGGATTTCAGGCGGGGATTATTACCGACGATCACCACGGGGACGCCACCATCCTGGCCGTAGAGACGTCCCGGATCACGGCCCTCCTTGAGGACGGGGTAATTCCGGTCGTCACCGGCTTCCAGGGAATCACGCCGAATTTCGAAATAACCACCCTGGGCCGGGGAGGAAGCGATCTCACCGCCGCCGCCCTGGGCGCCGCTTTAAAGGCCGACTGCGTCGAGATATACAGCGACGTGGACGGCATAATGACGATGGACCCTAAAATTTCCACTCTGGCCCGGCCTGTTCCCCAGATGACCTTCGAGGAAGTCGGCGAGATGGTGAGCGAGGGGGCCAGGGTGCTTCAGCGCCGCTGCGTGGCGCTGGCCCAGGAATACGGCGTGCCGATCTGGGTAAAGTCCGCTTTAAGCGGCGATGTCGGAAGCCTGGTTTCCATGGTGATGCCCCAGGATGCCTTCGAGAAGAACCGCGTGGCGACCAGCCTGGCCCATATTCTCGATGTCTCCTATATCGGTATTTTTATGGAACCCGCGGAGAGCCCGGGGGAGTTGCGCACGAAGATTTTCAACGAGATAGCCCGGCAGCGGGTCAGCCTTGACCTCATCAATATCTCTGGGCCCAATCTTTTCTTTATCGTAAACGATGACCAGGTTCTCAAGGTGGAAAAGATTCTGGAAAATTTCAAAGTTCGATTCCAGGTGACTTCCGGCTGCGCCAAGCTTTCCATTATCGGAGTGGGAATGCGCGGGACCCCCGGTGTCATGGCCCGAATTCAGGAAGCCCTCCAGGAGGCGGGCGTTGAGATTCTTCACTCCACCGACTCCCACATCACCATTTCCTGTCTCATCCGCTCTCAGGACGTACAGCGGGCCACCGAGGCGCTCCAGAAGAAATTCAGAATCTGAAGGAGGACTAATGGAGAAAATTGCCTATGGTGGGTGGCCTGGCTGTATAAGGATGACCAACGGTCTGATCGAGATTGTGGCCACCGCCGATGTCGGCCCCCGCATCATCCGATTCGGATTTGTCGGCGGGGAAAACGAATTCTTCGAGGATGAAACCCAGATGGGAAGAACAGGCGCCGGCGAGTGGCTCATGTTCGGCGGCCATCGCCTCTGGGTGGCTCCGGAGGCCAAACCACGCTCCTATTTCCCGGACAGCCGGCCGGTTGGGGTTGACTTCAGGGAGAAGACCCTGAGTCTCACGGCGCCGATCGAGCCGACTACCGGCATCCGGAAAGAAATCTCGGTCACGCTTGATCCGGTTCAGGCGCAGGTGACGGTATATCACAGGCTGACCAACTGCGGCCTGTGGCCGGTGACCCTGGCGCCCTGGGCTCTTTCGGTCATGCGAAAGGGCGGGATTGCCTTCTTTCCCCAGGAGGAGTATGCGCCCCATCCGGACGCCCCCGGCGCCTCCTATCTTCCGGTTCGCTCCGTGGCGCTCTGGTCCTACACGGACCTCGGCGATCCCCGCTGGCGCTTTACAAAGAAGTACGTTATCCTCCGGCAGGATCCGGCGGCCGTAAGAGCCCTGAAATTCGGCATCAGCAACCGCAAGGGCTGGGCCGCCTATCTCAGGGAGGGAAAACTCTTCGTCAAGAAGAGCATGTATATCGAGGGGGCCGTGTATCCCGACCGCGGCTCCTCATTTGAATCATTCACCAATTCCGACATGCTGGAGCTGGAGACTCTCGGTCCCCTGATCACCCTGGAACCGGAAGAATCGGTCACTCATGTCGAGGAGTGGTTTCTTTTCAAGGGAGTCAGTGCCGAAGAGACGGATGAGAGTATTGACGCCAATATCCTGTCCAAAGTTGAAAAGGACTAGGAATAAATCTTCAGATGATTACTTCGTCTTCCGGGCGCCAGGCCGGGTCCACGATGCAGAGAAATTTCAAGTCGGAGTTCCCGGTGTTATTAATGAATTGAATCGCATCCGGCGGAATATAAACGGCGTCCCCAGGCGCGACAGGGGATGTCTCATCCCCGATGTGCATGAGACCCTGTCCTTCCAGGATGTAATAGACCTCCGATGTCTTCATCCTGTGGGCCTGGGATGTGTGACCTGGTTTTACGACGGCGTGGGCCAGGCTGTAGCGCAGTATTAAGTCTGCTTTGGCCGGGTGAAGCAGCTCCCGAAGGATCGTCTCATCAGCGGCCATGAATTCTTCGCACCGATTCAGGTTTCTTACAAGCATTTGAATAACACCTCGTACCGGATTTGAGGCATAAAGTGAGCGCCTCAATCCTTGATTTTGCGTGGTTATTTTAGCATTTTCAGGCAGGCAGAGTCAATTTACAAAAAAATTTTCTCCAGAATCTTGACAAATGGCCCAAAGTGAGTATATTATAAGCTAAGGAGTAGTTGCTGGGGCGAAATTAAAGAACGCCTTTCGGCAGCTACTCCCTCTAATATTTAAAAAGGAGAGGAATAAAGAGTGGCTCTTAAAAAAGAAATCATCAAATCTCTTAAAGGCAAAGATCTCATCTGCACCCAGGACTGGTCCAAGGAGGAATTGGACGCCGTACTCGAGCTGGCTCACGAGATGAAAGCCAACCGCTTCGGGCATAAATATGCCGACTGCCTTCACAAGAAAACTTTTTTCATGTTTTTCTACAATCCCTCGGTGAGGACGCGGCAGTCCTTTGAATGCGCCCTGACCGATCTCGGCGGCCATGCGCAGTTCCTGGAACCCAAGGCTATGAGGCTCAAGACAAAGACTTCGGCCGGTGAAATAGTGAAGGACGCCGGGGAGGTAATGAGCCGTTACGCTCAGGGCCTGGGCATAAGAATACTTGAGGACGCCATTGAAAAATACGGCCAGGGAGAAGAGCTCCTGCGGGAATACGCTCAGTGGTGTTCAATGCCGGTCATCAGCATGGCCCATGACAAGTACCATCCCTGCCAGTCCCTTGCAGATATGCAGGGCCTGCAGGAGCACATGAAGACCACCAACATGAAGGGAAAGAAGATTCTCGTACACTGGGGCTATTCCACCCTGGTCCGCTCCTGGTGTTCGGTGCAGGGAAGCATGCTTCTCAACAGCCGTTACGGCATGGATGTGACGGTTGCGCATCCTCCGGGTTTCGATCTGGACCCGGAAGTCATGGAGACCTGCCGCAAGAATGCCGCCGCCTCCGGAGGAAAGTTCACAATAACCGAGGATTTAGACAAAGCCTACGAGGGCGCGGACGTGGTCTATTCACGCCACTGGATGAGCCCCAAGCGCTATTCCCTGGAGAAGGAAGAGGAGAAGAAGCTCTCGGAACCTTTCAAGAATTGGCGCTGCACCGCAGAGCGGATGAAGAAGACGAACAACGCATACTTCATTCATCCCATGCCGGTGGATCGTGGCAACGAAGTGGACGACGAAGTGGCTGATTCACCTCGCTCCATCATCGTGGATATCGCTTCAAACAGGCTCCATGCGCAGAAGGCCATCCTGGCCCTTACCATGGGCGATCTGGATTAAGGAGGAGAAAAATGGGTAAACTTGCAGTCATCGCCATAGGCGGAAACTCTCTCATCAAGGACAAGGATCACAAATCGGTACCTGATCAGTATGCGGCCGCGGCCGAGACCAGCCACCACATAGCCGGGATGGTGGCCGAAGGGTACGACGTGGTCGTCACCCACGGAAACGGGCCGCAGGTCGGTTTTATCCTGCGCCGCTCCGAGCTCTCGGCCCACGAACTGCACGAAGTTCCCATGGACTACTGCGGCGCGGACACACAGGGGGCCATCGGCTACATGATTCAGCAGGCCCTCTACAACGAGTTCCGGGAACGGAAAATTCACAAGCAGGCGGTGACGGTGGTCACGCAGGTCGTGGTGGACAAGGATGATCCGGCTTTCAAGAAACCATCAAAACCGGTTGGTTCCTTTTTTGACAAGGAAATGGCGGAGAAGCGGAAACGGGAAGGCTGGGACGTCGTGGAAGACGCGGGACGCGGCTACCGCCGCGTTGTCGCTTCGCCCATCCCGAAAGAAGTCGTGGAACAGGAGGCCATCAAAGATCTCATTGCCAAGGGCTTCATCGTAGTGGCCGTCGGCGGCGGCGGGATTCCGGTGGCCTATGATGAAAAAAGAAACTTGAGAGGAGTCGAAGCCGTTATCGACAAGGACTACGCCTCGGCTCTCCTGGCTTCCAATATCAAGGCCGATCTGTTCGTCATCTCGACGGCGGTGGAAAAAGTCTCCATCAACTATAAGAAGCCCGATCAGAAGGACCTGGACAAGGTAACTCTAGAAGAGGCCAAGAAGTATCTTGCCGATGGACACTTCGCTCCCGGGAGCATGGGGCCCAAAATTAAGGCCATTATCGGTTTCCTGGAGGCCGGCGGCGAGGAAGCTCTGGTCACCGATCCGGAACATTTGATGAAGGCCATCAAGGGTGAGACCGGGACACGCTTCCGCAAGGAATTTGCGAAAGTCGCCAATTAAAAGATAAACTGTTTTCCAAGGTGAGCTAAGGGAGACTGGCAGCGTGCCTGTCTCCCTTTTTCACTGGTTCCCCCGTTATTCGGCGCAGGCGCCGCGGGATGCGTGGGAGGATAATTTTACGGATGAAAGAAATATACAACAGGGGGGTTGTTCACATGAAACTACTCAGGACTGTTTTTATTGCGTTTCTTCTTGCGGCATCGGTCATGCTCCCTGCTTCCGCTGGTAAGGCTGACTCCGGCAAACAGGCAGGCACCAAGAGAATGTCGGTTGATGTCCTCACGGTTAAAGGGGTCATCAATCCCATTATGGCCAGCTATGTAAAGAAGGGGATCTCCGAGGCGGAAAAGGATAACGCCATCTGCATCATCCTGATGGACACGCCCGGCGGCCTGATGGAGCCCATGCGCGAGATCAACCAGAGGATTGCCGCCTCCTACGTGCCGGTAGTGGTCTATATCTATCCTGAAGGAGCCAGGGCCGGCTCTGCCGGAGTCTATATAACCTATGCCGCCCATATCGCCGCCATGGCTCCCAGCACCAATATCGGAGCTGCTCACCCGGTTTTCGTCGATCAGTCGGGCGGCATGGGCAAGGGAAAAGATAAAGACAAGGAAGGCAAGGAGTCCAAGCAGTCAAGCAAGACGGAGGATTACGAATACGAGAAAGTCACCAACGACTCGGTGGCTATGATCAAGGCGCTGGCCGCCAAGCATCACCGGAACGCCAAATGGGCCGAAGATGCCGTCAGGAAAAGCGTCTCCATCACTGCGTCGGAGGCCCTGAAACTCAAGGTTGTAGAGGTTATTGCCAGGGATGTCTCCGACCTTCTGAAAAAAATTGACGGAAGGGTAGTGGAGCTTCCCCTCGGGAAAGTGAAAATACATCCGACATCCGCTCCGCCTAAGGAAATTCCGATGACGGCCGTCGAACGTTTTCTACTGGTGATAAGCGATCCGAATATCGCTTTCATCCTTTTCATTCTCGGCATGAGCGGTATCACCATGGAATTCTATCACCCCGGGACCTTCATCCCGGGCTCCATCGGGGCCGCCTGCCTGATCATGGCTCTCTATGCATTTGGAACGCTTCCCATAAACTATGCGGGTCTCTCCCTCATAATCCTCTCCTTTATTCTTTTCTTCCTTGAAATCAAGGCCCCGACTCATGGCATCATGGCCATCCTGGCGATCATCTGTCTGGTTTTCGGGGCTGTTTTCCTCATTCCCTCGGGCTACCCGTACCTGGCAATCTCGAGGTCCCTGATTGCCACCACGACCGCCATCGTTTCCGCCGTCTTCATTTTCGTCATTTCCATGGTCGTCGTCTCCATGAAGAGAAAGCCTGTTTCCGGAAAAGACGAATTGATTGGAGCAGTCGGGGAAGCGAAGACGGATTTGACCCCGGAGGGCAGTGTCTTTATACTTGGGGCGCTCTGGAGGGCAAAGGCGGTTGCCGCCTCTATTTCTTCGGGTTCCGCCGTTAAGGTCACCGGCATTCACGGGTTAAAATTGTTCGTGGAGAAAACCGAGGAGGAAAAGCCGCTTTGAAAGAAGAGACAGCCGCTCCGCTGATTTCCAACAGCATCTTTTTATTCATCCTGCTTGCCGTCGTTTTCCTGGCGCTGGTCGTTATAATCCTTTTGAGGCAGCGAAAGGAGACGCCGGTGAGCGGCAAGGAAGAGATGATCGGGCAGGAGGCCTTAGTCAAGACGACTCTCTCTCCGGACGGGGAAGTCTTTGTCATGGGGGAACTCTGGAAAGCGCGTATTACGTCGGGGACCGCGCATTCCGGTGAGATAGTCAGGGTGAAAAGCATAAAGGGACTTCTGCTCACGGTAGAGAAGTTATAATCCTGGTTTAAAAATCATAAGGAGGTCTTTCATGGAAGCTATCGTTCAAATGCTTGGAGTGACGGGAACAGTCGTCGCAGTTTTTTTGATCATCATCATCCCGCAGATGATCAGGATCGTCCAGGAATGGGAGCGGGGGGTCATCTTCCGCCTGGGGAAATATGATCGCACCAGGGGACCGGGCCTGATTTTTCTCGTCCCCATCATTGATAAGATGCTCAAGGTGGATCTTCGGGTCATCACCATGGAAGTTCCGCCTCAGGAAGTCATCACTAAGGACAATGTGACGATGAAGGTAAACGCAGTCATTTACTTCCGGGTCATCAGCCCGGACAGCGCCGTCATCAAGGTCCTGGACTACATCCGGGCCACCTCCCAGATTGCGCAGACCACTCTGCGTTCCATCCTGGGCCAGTCTGAGTTGGATGAAATCCTGGCGAAGCGGGATCAGATCAACGAAAAACTTCAGGTGATCATAGATGAACAGACCGAGCCCTGGGGAATAAAGGTCTCAGTCGTCGAGATCAAGGACGTGGAGCTTCCGCAGACGATGCAGAGGGCGATGGCCAAGCAGGCCGAGGCCGAGCGCGAAAAGCGGGCCAAGGTCATCCATGCCGAGGGAGAATTCCTGGCGGCCCAGAGACTGCAGGATGCGGCCAAGGTTATTCAGGCTGAGCCGGCGGCTCTTCAGCTCCGCTATCTTCAGACCTTAACTGAGATAGCGGTGGAAAAGAGTTCGACCATTCTCTTCCCGGTTCCCATTGACACCTTGAAGCCTTTTCTGACGGGCTGGAGCGGTCTGCCGCCGGAAAAACAGGCCATTGACAAGCCGGTTCTTCCTCCCAAGAAATCTGTCGAGTAAACCGGTAAATATGGAAGTCTATATAGATGGGAAATTCTACCCGGCTGAGGAGGCCAGGATCTCGGTCTGGGACCACGGTCTTCTCTACGGCGACGGGGTCTTTGAGGGCATCCGGGTCTATGGAGGCCGCGTTTTCCGCCTGGACGAGCACTTAAGGCGTCTCTACGATTCGGCCCACTCTATCGCCCTTAAAATCCCGATTTCGAGGCATGAGCTGAAAAGCGTCACTTTGGAATGCTGCCGTCGGAATAAAATAAGCAATGGCTATATTCGCATCGTGGTTACCAGGGGTCGCGGCGACCTGGGTATAGACCCGAGAAAGTGTGCCCGGGCGACCCTGATCGTAATCGTGGACAATATTTCGCTCTTCCCGGCCGAGTCCTATGAAAAAGGAGTAAGGGTGGTTACCGCATCTACCCGCAAGAATGCACCCGCAACTCTAAGCCCCCGGATAAAATCACTGAATTATCTAAACAACATAATGGCCAAGCTGGAAGCTCTTCATGCCGGTGTATCGGAGGCCGTTATGCTTAACGCGGAAGGCTACGTGACGGAGGGTACCGGCGATAATATTTTCATAGTGAACGAGGGAATTCTCAAGACTCCCCCTGTTTTTGTCGGGCTTCTCGACGGAGTTACCCGGAACGTGGTCCTCAAGCTCGCTGAGGAGCTGGGAATTCCCTCTGAAGAAGCAAAGTTGACGATGCATGACCTGTACACTGCGGATGAGGTTTTTCTCACCGGGACGGCCGCCGAGTTGGTTCCGGTGGTGGAAATTGACGGAAGGCCCATCGGGGAAGGGAAACCTGGGAGTATTTTTGCCCGCCTCAGGGATGCCTTTAAAAAATTGACTTCCCTTGAAGGGGATTTCATAGTTGAGGGAGAACATCTCTCCGTCAGTTAAAGTGGATGACCATGTCGGGGCGTAGCGCAGCCTGGCTAGCGCACAGCGTTCGGGACGCTGGGGTCGGAGGTTCGAATCCTCTCGCCCCGACCATTCAATCCCCTTTCCTTTTTTTCAACTTCTTTCTGTTTTTTCTTCGTCGACGCAGGCGTATTTTTTAAGGAGGTTGGAAACATGATTAAGAAAATAGGACTTCTGACCGGGGGCGGGGACTGCCCGGGCCTTAATGCGGCGCTCAGGGCAGTGGTCAAATCATCCATGGGCATGGGTTCCGAAGTCATAGGGTTTAAGGACGGCTACAAGGGGCTGGTGCAGAACAATTACATGCATTTTCAACCTGGAGACGTCTCGGGCATTCTTGACCGGGGCGGCACCATCCTGGGAACTTCCAACAGGGACAATCCCTTCCACTTCAAGGTGGAGTTGGAAGGCCAGACCGAGTACCGGGATATGTCCGGGCGGGTAAAAGAGAACCTCCAGATGCACGATATTTCCTGCATAGTCCTGATAGGAGGCGACGGGACCCTGACCTCGGGACGGGATTTTGCCAGGATGGGCCTGAAGGTGGTGGGAATTCCCAAGACCATTGACAACGATCTGTCGGGCACGGATTATACCTTCGGTTTCATGACGGCGGTCAATACCGCCACCGATGCGATAGACAAGCTGCATACCACCGCCGAGTCGCATCACCGCGTCATGATCCTCGAGGTCATGGGCCGCTATGCCGGATGGATTGCCCTGGAATCCGGAATAGCGGGCGGGGCCGACGTAATCCTGATTCCGGAGATCCCCTATGACATCGGAAAGGTCGCCCTGAACGTAATTGCGAGGAAGAATGCCGGCAAGAATTTCAGCATCATCGTAGTCGCCGAAGGCGCCAAGCAGGCCGGCGGAGACATGGTTGTATGCAAGGTGATCAAGGACAGCCCCGACCCGGTCCGCCTCGGAGGCATTGGAAACCGTATAGCTGAAGAGCTGGAACAACTCACGGGAATCGAGAACAGGGTGACCGTGCTGGGACACCTCCAGAGGGGGGGAAGGCCGTCCCCGTTTGACCGCATCCTGGCCACGCGTTACGGTGTGGCCGCGTCCGAGATGGTGGAACGGGGAGAATTCGGACGGATGGTCTGCATGCAGGGAGGGGAAATCACCTCCATTCCCCTGGAGGATGCAGTGGGAAAACTTAAGACCGTTCCCCCGGATGGAGAGATCGTCTCGATCGCCAAGAGCCTGGGTGTCGGCTTCGGCGATTGAAAAGGCATCCGTATGGGAAAATCGACTGCGCTTCGCGACAGATCGTCAGGATACTCTAAGCGTACGGAGAAAATAAAGAAGATGAAGACGCGGTTCTGGCTCCTGATTTTTCTGGTTTTGACCGGCGTCCTGGCCCTCATGAACAGTGGTGTCGCCGTTCCCGGGAGCCGGGCCCCGGAATTTAAGGTGCTGGGGCAGAAGGAGTTTTTTTCGGGGGCCTTCGCCTCGCTTCGCGTCATAACTTATGACAGCGTATCGAACGAGCCGCTCTCCCAGGTTCCCGTCAAGATCAGCCTCCTCCCGGAAAAAGGACGGGATCGCCGCCAGCTTTACCAGGGACTCTCCAACGCACAGGGAACACTTGACGCCCGCTTTAAAATTCCTTCATACCTCGAGGGGAAGGCAACCCTCATTGTTTCAGCCGGCGAAGAGGAGCAGCTCCAGGAGATGGAGTCGTCCATAACGGTTAAAAAGGGGCTCCGCCTCTACCTCACCACGGATAAACCTCTCTACCAGCCGGGGCAGGTAATTCACATAAGAACTCTTGGTCTCTTAATTCCGGTCCTCATTCCCCCCGGGGGGAACAAGGTCACCCTTGAAATTGAGGATCCGAAAGGAAATAAGATTTTCAGGAAATCCGGCACGGCGTCAAAATTCGGTATTTATTCGGCGGATTTTCAACTGGCCGACGAACTGAACTTCGGAGATTATCGCGTGCGCGCGGTAATGGCCGGGGAGGAGCAGGAAAGGATAATTCTGGTCAAACGATATGTCCTGCCAAAGTTCGCCGTCACCCTCAAGACGCAGAAATCATACTACCTGCCCGGGGAGACAGTCCGGGGGATGGTGCGGGCGGAATATTTTTTCGGGAAGCCCGTTTCCGGAGGCCGGGTGAGCGTTGAGCTTTCAACCTTTGATACCCGCTTTGAAAAGGTGGGCTCGGCGGCCGGAAAGACCACGGGAGAGGGCTTTTATTCCTTCGAGCTCAGGCTCCCTTCCTACCTGGCGGGCCAGCCCCTCGAAAAGGGGAAGGCCCAGGTTTGGCTCGAGGCCAGGGTGACCGACGAGGCGGAACACGCCGAGAAAAAAAAGATCGCCGTGCCAGTGGCGCAGGAGGCCATAAAGATTGACGTGATTCCCGAGAGCGGGAAGCTTAAGGCAGGCATTGAAAACATAATCTACTTCGTCACCAGTTACCCCGATGGGAGCCCGGCCTCCACCCGGATAGAGCTTCTGGTGGACGGGAAAAAGAGCCGTATTTTTACCGATTCAAGCGGTTTTGCAGAATTTTCCATCACGCCTGGTTCTTCTTCGGCACCCGGGATTCGTCTTGAAGCTGCGGATGACAAGGGAAATACCAGCCGGATAAATCCAGATTTATCCTTAGACAAAAATCCTGACGCTCTGATTCTCCGGCTCAACCGGCCGGTTCTGAAAGCAGGCGAGACACTTTCTGGAGAGGTGATTTCCGGGGACGGCAGAGGCACCGTCTATCTCGATATCCTGCAGGACGGCCAGACGGTTTTTACCAAAAGCCTGACGCTCAATAACGGGAGGGGCAACTTTTCTTTAAATATAACAGCCGACCTCAGGGGAACCCTGACGCTCCACGCCTACAGGATTCTCAAGACCGGAGACATTGTCAGGGATTCCAAGCTGCTTCTAGTTCTGCCCGGCAATGACCTTAAGGTCGAAATTCGGCCGCACCGCAAGGTTTACATTCCCGGGAGCGCCGCCAAGATAAATTTTCAGGTGATTGACGCCAAAGGGTATCCGGCACCTGCGGCCATAGGCCTTGATATTGTTGACGAGGCCGTCTTTGCCCTGGGCGAGGCCCAGAGCGGCCTGGAACGCGCCTGTTTTCTTCTTGAAAAGGAGCTGATGGATCCGAAATACGAGATTCACGGCATAGGCGCCATGGATCTCATTCTCAAGAAACCGGCAAAGGATTCCCGGGAAGAAAACCTGGCCAGAGTTATTTTTTCCAGGGTTCCCGAAGGAGAGCCATTCAGTCTCAACATGGATTCGCAACGGATGAAACTGGAGAAAATCGTCAGGGATTTCGAGATTATTTCCGATGCCCTGAACCGATATTATGAGAAAAAACACGCCTATCCCGGCAGCGGCCGGCAGAGTGAACTCATTTCAGGGGGATTTATCAAGAAAGACAATCTGGTGGACCCCTGGGGAAATCCCTATGAGATGCAGGAAACGGGGGGATTTCCCGGGATTTTATGCAAGGGGCCGGACGGCCTGGCCGGGAGCGGCGACGACATTGATCAAAAGACACTCTATAAGCTGGTGCGGAAGTTAAACCTTCCGGGAGACATCCTGATGGCGCGCGATATCATGGTTTTATCGGGGGGCAGGAACGAAACCACGGCCCCCGGCAGGCCGCCTTCCGCCGCCTCTGCCCGGGCCTCGGTGCGAATCCGCGAGGATTTTCCTGAAACTCTATATACCAATCCACAGATTCTCACCAACGACAACGGTTTCGCCACGCAGGAAATACAGGTGGGCGATTCCATAACCACCTTCCGGATCGCCGCCTTCGCCAATTCCCTGAGGGGCGAGATGGGGCAGGCCGCCGAGCCGCTCAGGGTGTTCCAGGACTTTTTCATTGATCTCGACCTGCCGGCGGCTCTAACCCGCAACGACGAAATATCGCTCCCGGTGGCTCTTTACAACTATCTAAAGACACCTCAGAGAGTTGAGCTGGAACTGGACACCTCCTCTGCCTGGTTTACCCTCATGGACAGGACCTACAAGGCGGTGACGCTGGCTCCAAACGAAGTGAGGGTCATCTATTTCAGGATCAAGGCCAGTGAACCAGGCTGGCACAAGGTGACGGTGAAAGCGCAGGGAGGCCAGATATTGGATGCCGTGCGCAGGGAAATAGAAGTCCTTCCGGACGGAAAAGAATTTGTCTTGAGCCAAAGCGGTCGCCTTCAAAAATCCTCAAAAGCCGTGCTTAACATCCCAAAGGAAGCCATACCAGGCGCCAGTAAAATTCTGGTCACCATCTACCCGGGAATTTTCTCCCAGGTCATGGACGGGATGGACAAAATTTTCCAGATGCCGTACGGCTGCTTTGAGCAGACCTCATCCACGACCTACCCCAACGTGCTGGTTCTGGATTATCTCCAGCGGGCGGGAAAGGTTGCCCCCGACATTCGAATGAAGGCCGAGGGATTCATCAACGCCGGTTACCAGCGGCTATTATCCTACGAGGTTACCGGCGGCGGTTTCTCGTGGTTCGGCCAGGCCCCGGCCAACAAGATCCTGACGGCTTTCGGGGTGATGGAGTTCAAGGATATGTCGGCGGTCTACGATATTGACACCGGCGTCATCGCAAGGACGCAGCGCTGGCTTCTAAAGCAGCAGGAACAGGACGGTTCCTGGGCGCCGGACGCCCAGTACCTTCACGCCGATTCATGGGCCGCCATCCAGGATAATCACCTCCCGGTTACCGCCTACATCGCCTGGAGCCTGCTTGAATCCGGATTCAGAGACGCGAAAGTGGAGAAAGCCCTGCGGTATATAAGGGGACACCTCGATAACGCCGGGGATCCCTATATCCTGGCTCTCTGCGCCAACGCGCTGGTGGCGGACGATCCCCAAAGCCGGGCCTCCCTGGAAGCCCTGAACAAGCTGGTTTCTCTCAGAAAGGAAGAGAAGGGTTTTGCCTGGTGGGAAAGTTCCATTAAGACCGCCACTTTTTCTCATGGCGCCGTGGCCGGAATAGAGACAAGCGCCCTGGCCCTGATCGCCCTCATGAAAGCCGGCGGCTACGAGAGTCTGTCACGGCAGGTCATAGCCTGGCTGGTAAAGGTCAAGGATCCCAGGGGGACCTGGCATTCGACGCAGGCCACCATCCTGGCCATGAAAGCTCTTGTTATATCTCAGGAAAAAGCCGCCCGGGCGGCAAATGGGAAAGCGGCCATCCAGGTAAACGGCCGGGGAGAGGAAACCTGTTTAATCACGCCTGAAGATTACGACATCTTCCGCCTGTTTGATTTCGGATCGGAAACTAAAAACGGTGAAAACACTGTTGAACTCAACTACAGCGGATCCGGGGACTGTTACTACCAGGCCGTTGCCAGATACTATATCCCCTGGAACCAGGTTGCTGATGAGGCCGGGGGCGAAACTTTGCGAGTGGGGGTTTCCTATGACCGCGCAACGCTCTCCCGGAACGATTTTCTGACCTGCCGGGTGCAGGTGAAGAACCTCGTCAAAAAGCCTCTCCAGATGATAATCGTGGATCTGGGCGTTCCCCCGGGGTTCGAGGTTCAGACGGCCGATCTCGATGAACTGGTCTCGTCGAAAAGAATTAAGAAATATACATTATCAGCCCGGCAGATCATTGCCTACCTCGAGGGAATGATCCCTCTGGAGAGCCTTGATTTCAGCTACCGGCTGAGGGCCAAGTTCCCGATCCGCGCCAAGTCTCCGCAGTCCCGGGTCTATGAATACTATAATCCGGAAGTAGGAAGCACCGCCCCGCCCGCTCTGCTGGAAATAAAATAGGAGCCACGCATAATTTCCGGCAAAGGGGTGATTTCGATGAAAAGAAGGCACCTTGTTTCGGTCATGCTCATACTGGCGGGGATT